>Ga0325401_1007059_pt1 | contig 10901 bp, 3 predicted proteins | sample PopdelMetagenome_FD_205666 | JGI IMG/M metagenome (GOLD analysis project Ga0325401, IMG submission 205666) | Populus deltoides microbial communities from Bellville, Georgia, United States - Xylem-PdKOR-R2 | ecosystem: Host-associated > Plants > Phyllosphere > Stem > Wood/Secondary xylem | place...
GGTACTAAAGAGCCCAAGATGGAGAAAGACACTTCTGTTGCTGATCGACTTGCTCGCATGAAAGTAAAGTAAAAATACGCTACCCTTTTTGTTCTTTTTGTTTCTCTTTGAGTTTTGGTGGTTCAATTTCTGGGAATGAACAAAAAAACTCTAGTTAACCCTAGATTCTTTAGTGAGACCCTAGATGGAAAGTCTGGTTCTTTTATGTTGATCTTTTGTGGGTTTTTAATGACAGTTATATGAAAGAGGGAATGAGGACAAGTGTGGAAGCTATTTTGCTGGTAATGCTTTTGTTTCACCTTTTGTTCTAACTATCTTTTTGTGCTTGAAATGTGTGTTTAATTGTTGAATTATTGCGAAATGAAGTTGATTGTGATTATGAGATAATAAATTTAACATTGACACTGGTTGGCAATTTAGTATAGGAGTGCTTAGTATTTCTTTCTAAGCTAAAAAGAACTTGTGGGTTGTATGTATTTGGCGTTCATGTTTTACATTGATCATGGGATGTACATTGATACCGATCTTGAATTATATGGTTGGCTGTCTCAGAGGTGGTATTCTTTAATATTTGGTTTTGGTTATGCAAGGATGAACTTGAATGATGACTTATTCTTAATGATCACTCTCTATGTGATTGCTGAACAATATGCTCATGTTCTTGACAATTTGAATGCCTTTTGGAAAAATAAGGTAATCTTGGGAACAGTTTGTATAGATAAACGTCTGTTTCATACCATGTGGAGTAAATCATGATAGTATAATTTTCCTCTAGGATGGCTCAATCTCTTCATTCTCAGTGGATGATGTTGATTCCTAATTCAATTCGAGAAAGTTCTATATTTTGAAAAATGTTTTCTATCCAATATCCTTAAGAATTTCATCTACGTAGAACATGTGTTCAGTCATGTCTTCTATAGCTGTTCTGTATGCTGTAGCAACTTATTTTTTCATATCTTCCATGTAACTCCTCCATGTCTGGTCTGTGATCTTGTACTTATTGGACTTAACCGGCCATGGTCTTGTTCATGATAGCTCCATACATCTCTTTTCTCACTCTTATGATCTGTCTCTTGGTTCAATATGTTATTTTACAGGTACAGGAACACAATCATCCTCACATACTTCTTCTGCAAATTGGAAACACTTTCTGCAAACTTCCTGGTGGGCGTTTGAAGCCTGGAGAGAATGGTATATTTTTCCTCTTCTCTATGTATTATCTTTCAATTTCATTATATATCTTTCTTCGTTATGTTTGTAGTGGAATCAGCTCTTTCTATATCACTGTTTGGGAGATTTTCTGTTTCTTATTTTTCCCATGCTTATCTAACAGAAAATGAGGGTTTGAAAAGAAAGCTGACAAGCAAACTTGGGGCTAACTCACCTGCTCTTGTGCCAGACTGGCAGGTAACCTCTTTTTTGGCTATTTACACGTAGTGTGAACTCATGAAGACAATTTTAAGAAACAGATATTTATAGGTGTTTTCAGGAGAATATTATTGGATTCTATCAAAAAAGAAAAAGAAAAAAGAAAAAAAGGTGAATATGATTGGAATTGAGTGGAAAAGATGAAGGCCATGTACAAAGCATCAGATTCTCCTGTATCTAAATTTTCAATCTTGTGACAGCACATGTTAATACCATAAATCCTTTGTAGGTTTATTAGCAATTGAGGTCTGCTTTATGCATGTTTTTGTGATAAGTTGCATTTTGTTCCCTGAATTTCATGAGGTTAGAACTTTTGTTGGAACTTGATATTTTGGAAGAAGTTGTTGGTGCCTCAGAGGGCGTCTTCTTCCTTCTTCTTGAGTTCATTGGAATGTAGGACTTTTCTGGTCCATATTTTGGCCACATGTCATTTGCTTGCAGATTGGTGAATGTGTGGCTATGATGGAGGCCAAACTTTGAAACCATTATGTATCCATATTGCCCTACACACATAACAAAGCCCAAGGTGACTCGTGTTCTTTGCTTATGTGGATCTTTCCTTTTCTTTTTCCTTCATATAGCTGGCAGGCTATGCTTATCCATTTCTTTCTCCAATCTTTGTAATGCAGGAATGCAAGAAACTTTACCTTGTTCACTTATCTGAAAGAGAGTACTTTGCAGTGCTGAAAAATCTGAAATTGCTCGCTGTGCCATTGTTTGAGCTCTATGATAATGTGCAGGTATGATCACATGTAGTTTTCTGTTGATCGATTACATTTGGAGTTTGATCTGATTTTGCAATTGCCTGAGATGTTTTTATGGTTTTGGATGCTATATTTTCTTAGCTTTAACTTGGTTATGCATAAAAACTAACTATTCCTGAATGAAGAGGTAGTGGTTCAACTGATTGGGAAAACTGAGGCATTAGCTTCAATGAGTTGTATGTATGTATAGAGTAACTGCTAGTTTGGTGGATGCATCATGAAGATCCACCAAGGGCAAAATGTCTGATTTTTATTTCTTGCTTGTTTTTTTGTCCACCAACCTTCCCTACTGTAAACCCCTATAATCTGCTGCTTATAAGATTGGCAAAACTGATTTCCTCCTCGCATTTCCCTAGTCAGGTTTCTGAAAAACCATTCATGATTCTACTATTCTTTTTTGACCAATGATTTTCTGGTATTTCTTCTTACAATGTGTTACTTACTTGGTGCAGAGATATGGGCCAGTCATATCGACCATTCCTCAACAGCTTTCAAGATTCCAGTTCAACACGATTACTACTACTTGAAATTTGCTCACAGGATACACCTTTATGATAGTCCGCAATTAGTGGAGGCTATTGGCAACATAACATGAATCTCAACATTACTTTAGAACAGACTTTTAATTTGGTTAGACTGGATGTCCAAAAGTTGTGGATGTGTTTCTGTTAACCTTTGGTGTGAGACTTTTATCAGACCTGTTATTTTCATGGTTCAGGTCTCTGTCTTGTGATTTACAATTTAAACGGCCACAATCCATTTCCAGAGTATTAGCTTAAGAATCTCAGGGTTCTATTAGCTCAAGAATTTTCCCAGCAGAATTGATTATGCAGCCATTTTATGGGGTAGTAAGATGGAAAAGGACAAGCCCTATTTTGTATTTGAAAAGTGCATTTTGGTGTAATATTTGTGATTTTCTCATACATGATTGTAACTGTAACTTGTAAGCCGGGGGTTTTTATTGGATCATGGAAGAACGGGAGATCTTAATTTTCTTCCGTAGAAAACTTTGTATTGCAAATCTTGCATGTGATTTGAAATCTTATGGGGTTGCTTGGTTCCAAAATGCTGTCAATGCAAATATTTTATTAGAATGGGAAAAAGGTAGTATTTTTTAAAGTTTGTGTTCTAAGACACCTGTATATTTTGTTTGTGATTTCTCAATATACATGGATACATCCTATATCCTAAACAACACTGCTACCTGCCCTCTTCGATATTTTCTTCTCATCCATCTTTTTTCTTGCATCTGCAGCCTCTATCCACTGACCTGCGGAGGCATGGATATTTGACAACAGCACATAGACTCCCGATTCATTTGTTTCCATCTCAGTAGCTTTCTCTACTACCTTTTCTGCTAACTTCAAGTCACCTGTAACTCTACAACCACCAAGCAAGGCTCCCCATATAGCAACGTCAGGTTTAAAGGGCATATCTTCCACTAGAAGCATTGCTTCCTCAAGCTGGCCATTCCGGCAAAGCATGTCAATTAAGCAACCGTAATGAGTAATCTTTGGAATTATCTTGTGATCTTTCTCCATGCTATTAAAGATTATGTGGCCTTCTTCCACCAAACCTCCATGGCTACAAGCAAGCAAAGCGCTAGTAAACGTGAAATCATTTGGCTTCAATCCGGTCTTTCGCATCAGTAAGAAGATTTTGATAGCCTCCTCTGATCTTCCATGTAGAGCTAATGCCTTGATAATGACATTCCAGCTAAAAACATCCCTCTTTCCTATCTTGATAAAAACTGCAAAAGCTTTATCTACATCTCCACATTGAGCATACATTTCTGTAAGAGCAGTCCCTACCATGACTTCCGATTGAGACAAATCTCCAATTAGATAGTGTATATATTTCCCAAACTCCAAATCACCTAAATTAGAACACGCTGACAGAACAGAAACAAAAGTATAACCATCTGGGTTCACTCCTTCTGATTGCATTTGGACAAAAAGATTCAAACTTTCTACGAATTTCCCGTGTTTAGCATAACTTGAAATCATTGAATTCCACGAAACCACATTCCTCTGTGGCATTGTCTCAAAAAAGCTTCTAGCTGTTTCAAGATCGTCTGTATCAGCATATGCTCCAATCATCGAGGTCCATGAAATAACATTCTTCTCTGGCATTTTCTCAAACAAACCTCTCGCATTTGCGACTTTTCCAGCTTTGGCATAACCTAAAATCATAGAATTCCAAGAAATAATATCTCTTTCAGGCATAATATCAAACAACTCTCTTGCTGACTTGACATCACCAATGCTTACGTACTTACCTATCATTTGATTCCATAATTCTACCGGTCTTACACACATATCATCAAAAATCTTACGAGCATAATCTAACTTGCAATTACTAGCCAAACCCACGTCAAAAGACGCCGGCATTTTCAAATACATGTTAAATAGAGAATTGGCAACCGCGTAGCTCGACTCAAATCCAGACTTTACAATCTCGCAATGCACCCTCTTTCCCCTTCCATACCACTCCAATTCACAACAAGAGTTGATCACATAAGGATACGTGAAGTTGTGCGGCTTTAGTCCTCTCTGAGGCATTTCGTCGAACATCCGTATACATTCCTGTAAAGGACCATTGAACGCAAACCCTCTGATCATGGCATTCCAAATCACGATTTCTGCACTGGAATCATGACCCATTTGAGAGAATATTAGATTGGAATAATCCATTCTGCCGAACTCGGTGGTTCGACGAAGAAATTTGGAGAATATTTTGATGTTTTTGGAGAGAGAACAAGTGATTATCAAGGCATGGATTTGTTTCAGATGTTGGAATGTGCATTTTGGCAATGTTTTTGAGATTTTTAGTTCTAAGTTACAAGGCATAAATGCTGTAAGTTATAGATTTTTGAATTCTTAAGGAGGCGGGAGCTTTGATCGTGGTGTCTGTGGTTTTATTACTTGTGAGCTATTACTTATCTTCCAATTATTTTACTGAACTTTCATGTCAAGGGTGGTAAGGTTTATCCTTTCTCCCAACACATTTGTTTTTAAACCAGGCTAGCGTTGGGGAAAAAAAAAAAAACCCGGTCTACACGATGATATGGTATTGTTTTTTAAGAATATATTTTTATCAAGACAATTCTGTTTTAAATATTTTTCTAAGTTGTAATTTAAAATTTATGTGGATAAATTTTAAATCAAGTTTTAAAATTATAAAAATAAAAATAAATAATGCAATATGTTTTTTTTTTGTTTTTTTTAAGCCAACTCTTAAGTATTAATCCAGGGCCCCGTTTGTTTGCTGAAAAATAGTTTTCTTTTAGAAAATAAATTAAAGTAAATTATTTTTTAATGTTTGGTAATGTAATAGAAAATAAGTTGGAAAACACTTTTCAGTGTTTGGTTATATGATGGAAAATGAGTTGGAAAATAACTTATTAATATTTTATTTTTTTCAAGTTTATTAAAATAATGATGAACAAATCTTACAAATTAAAAAGTTGAATAAAAATGAAATTGAAAAAAAAATATAATTTCATAAATTATCTCAAATAAAATAAATAATAATCAAAATAATAGAGATGAAATCTAAAAAATAAAAAAATTGAAAGATGAAGAAATTAAAATAATAATAATTAACATTTCATAAATTATTTCAAATAAAATAAGTAATAATCAAAAGAATGAGGATCAAATTTGATAGATAAAAAATTTAAATTAAAAAATGATAAGGGAAAAGCAAATAACAATTATAAAAACGAGGACCAAAATTAATATAAAAATTAAATTCTAAGGGATGAAATTCAAAAATAAATATTCAAAATAAAATATATATAGCAATCAAAAGTTTGAGGATCAAATTTGATGTAATCAGCAAATAATACGACATTTCTAAATTTTTCACAACTTTTAGAAAGTGTTTTCCACTCAAAATAAAAGGAAAACACTTTCCTGAAAACCAAGCCAAATTTTTCTTTGACCAGAAAGTGTTTTCCGTTGACCAAAAAGTGTTTTTTGTTGATCAACTTTTCTAATGACAAACAAACACATGAAAGTTTGGAAAATAGTTTCCGGAAACCACTTTCCAGAAAACAAACGCAGCCCGAAATGCTTGTAGTAAGATTATTTTCTTCTTTTTTTTCTTCCTTTTAATGTATCTGCCTACAAAGCAACATGAGCTTATTTCTTGATTTTCAAATTAAAAAAAAAAAAAACATGACCTTTCCGGGTTTATTAATTTTATTTATAAGAATGTTTGTCAGAAGAAATGAATTAGAATTAAATCTTTTTTATTGATTATTGATATTAATGTGAGTTGAGAATGCAATTTTTATTATTAATAGAATAGAAAATTTTATAATGATCGTATATTAACAATAAAGCATAAAAATCAAAGCATGATAAAAAATAATTATTAGTTCATATAATATTTTAAATTTCATTTTTCACAATAATAAAAAAATAACTACTAATTAAGATTTAAATAATCGTAATTAATCTCATTATAATAAAACAATATTAATTGAATTATTCTTGAAAACACAACCAATTAATCACGAAAAAAAGGTATTGAAACAAATATTATCAGGAATCGCAATCTTGTTCCTAAAATCCAACCCCAAAACCTTAAAAAAAAGGAATAGAATTTATCAAATTAAGTCCTGATCAGAGATTTATAGCAAAATCTTCCATCCCAACTTGAACAGCCAGGAAAATGTGAATGTCTGGCTCAAGATTATCCTTTTTTTCCCCTCCTCTTTCTTTTCTTTTTTAAAAATTCAACTCCACAGTGACACTTGCAAGGAAACATCATGCATGCTAACCTAATGTTTCAGGGACAGGGATCCTAGTCAATGCTATTAATGTGTAAGAATATATATATATATATATATATATATATATATCTTTTTGGGCATAAAATATTTTTAGTCTAAGGTCTAAAGAAGCAATGGTTGAAACAGGTTAGTTAATTTTGTCGGCATGAGAGCATACCAGCCATCGACGATGAAAAATCAAAAGGTCTATTAAATAAATATTTGATGATGTATCGTTTGCAAGTCTTTAATTACTGATTGATTAATTAATTATTGTCATGAAAGGCGTGGGGTTATTTTCTTAAGTTATTCCATCAATTCGTTGACCATAATTACTTATAAACTCTCTCTATATTCAACTAGTTAACAATTAATCAACTTATTTTTCAAGTTTAACATTTCCCTTTACAGCATTTTTGGAATCCTCTAAATTAAGTTAAATTTATATATTTTAATTAAATCTCATATTTGAAGTCCCTTTGAGTGTTAAGAATTGAACCCCGAATAAAATTTAATCTCTAAAAATGATATAAAAGTAGATGAGATGCCAACCTCTTTTATTTACTATACTAAGGAGAAGAAATTAATGTTAACATTAGATTTTTTCAAAATACTCATCTACCCATAAATGTTTTTAGAAGAAATAAAATGAAAGTGATGAGGATAATATAAGAAATAAAATGAATTCAATTCAATTTTTTTTTGAATATATGAATTTAATTTATTTATCGATCAAATTCAAATTAAATATTATAACTGTGATGTAGAACATATTGCTGATATGTTTACATACCAAATTAATACAAAGTAGAATTCACATGTTTACGTATCAAATGGATAACCCCAAAAAAAGGTTTGCAAGAAACCTGAACACATCATACATCAAGGCTGACAAAAATCATGATAACAAAAGATTGAATTTTTGGATCAGATTTAATTTTTTTTCAGGAGATTCTACGTGTAGTTTTCTTTTTATGAACCACTTAGTCGTTCATCAGACCATAAGATCTCCTAAACCAGGCCCATAAGTTTTTGTTTTGCTTATTTTAGTTAATTTCCTACTTATTTTTGGATTTTAATTCTATTTAGTTTTGGACTTTTTAATTAGGCCAGTCTTACTATTTTTATATAAATATTTGGAGTTTTTTTGTTCTTATTTAAAATATCAAAGACTTTAATAAAATATTCGAATATATATAGTTAAAAAGACCAAGTAGCAATGTAAATCAATTAATATTCGTACGTAAATTTACAACATGCAAATATGTTAATCTTCCTGCTTAAATAAGCAATCAAACAGGATAGGGACCATAAGAGACAAGCAGACTTGGACTTGCATCATCAATCTCACACAAAACAGAATACTTGACACAATTGATTACAATAATTTCTAGTGATTATATGTAACTGATCCCTAATGTAATTAAAGTTTAATATTTCAAATTGCTCGGGCAGGGATTTACTACATCTCGATCCTCCCCCAACTAATTGATAACAACATGTTAATTACTATGCTAATTATAATTGTGAAATAAATTGCTATCAACATCAACATGGCAACTTGATATATAATTGGGAAGATTTGGCTCATCTCTTTCTACTGCTTTCGAAAGTTTCAAGGGATCGATCCTAGTGATCAATTCAATTATATATATATATATAGTTTCTGTAAAAAACAAAACGTTTTATTATCGTAATATTCTATTTTAAAATATTAATTAAATGTATAGGTAAATTTTAGAAAATATTAAAACATCGATGGCTGCTTAAAGATTTAATTAAGTAGAACACACAATGCAGCCAAATCTGAAAGATGCTTAATTATAATCATTCTTAGGATTAGGAGCTTAAAATGTGATTATAACATATATAATGATTGCTGGCCTTTAACTTTATATATATATGATATCACAGAAGTTGACATTCTAGATCTTGACTTCATTAGAGTGTGTACGTGGTTCACCTTGTTTGATCATCAATTCATTTTAGTATGAACAGTTTTTAATTACAAGAAAAAAAACCTCTCAATAGATATAAAACCTAAGAAAAGTGAAGGTCATTGGGAGCACGAGAGACAGAGCTAGGGGGGAGGACGAGGCGGCTAGGTAGGGTTTTCTTCTTCTTCTTCTTCTTCTTCTTCTTTTTATTATTATTGTACGTTGTTGTGTGTTTAATTTTAAATTTGATATCTAATTTCAAATATTTCCATTCCATAATAAAAAAATATCATCAAATCAACTTACATCAGAAAAGGTTATTAAATTTACACAGTTCCGTTAAACCATCCTTTTAAAGGTTAATATACAACTTTTTATCACAGAGAATAAATTAAGACGAACAATCGAAGACAACTGAGGTTATTGCATCATCAGAGCTTGTAATCGAAGACAACTGAGGTTATTGCATCATCAGCTTAATTACTTAACATTGTGCTTACTTCATATCAGTGGCTACTTACAATTTTAAATGTCAAATTGCCTAACGGTTTTAATTTCCCAATCGTTGCATCACTCCTCGTGTCTAAATTAATGTGTTTTTTATATATATATATAATTAAAGGGTCATTGGTTGATCAAGACGACCAACGTATGATTTAGTGTTAATTAAGTAATCCACAACTAATCAAATCAGATCCGAACACGTTGTGCCTCTCTATTGAGCAGACGGCTTTTCATACAAGAATTTCAATAATTCATTAGTCCCACTATCATCTTATGATTATACTTTAATCATCGTTATATATATTATTGATCGTTTGGATTTAAGAAATTGAAAGACAAGTCTTAATTAGCAGTATCACTTAAGAGGATATATACGTACGTACATGCATGTTCTGTGGAAGAGAAGCACGCCATTGGTCTAGAGAAGAAGGATTAATATATAACTAAGAAGTGTACGTCACCGAAGAGTATATGATTGTTGTTGCAAGCTATACGTAATTAAAGTCTAATCTTTAAATTAATTCTTAATCTTAGAGGACATAGATGTGTATACGTAGTGTACGACTGGAAATTAAATTAATTAAAATATCTACCTTTTGTATATATGTTTATTGATACAAATAAATTATTTATGCTTTCTGATGATTAATGTAGATATTCTTGGAGGTTTTGATACAAAGTACGTAGTTCGTGAAAAGAATGCCTTTATATTTTTTTTGGTAAATATATTTTTCTTTAATTTAAAAAAAGACTCAAACAAGTGTTCTGTACGTTGAAAAAACACACGGCAGCAAGCCAGTTTGGCTGCGTAGGACATATTAGCAGACAAATCATATTAATTAATTGTTAAGAAATGGGGCGATGGAAAAAGATGGGGAAGGTTTTTTTTTTAATTTATTTATTTCAATTTAAAAACTTTATAGTGTTTGCACAAATCATGGAATATATAAACCGGGACGTAAGAAATGATAAGACGTAGCTGTTTTTAGATTGAAATAAATAAATAATAACAAAATGGTACGTATATGTCGTTATATAGGTAAGATTTTACATGCATATTTATACGTATACAAGACAACTCTCTTAATGGAAATTCTCGTAATTCAACTACACATCTCATTTGTTTGAATAGAAAATGATATTGTGATTGAGAATTTGGTATTAATTACTCATTAAAACCAAAGATTTTAGCTTACAAATACTGATCGATGAACAAGGATCGATTTAGTATTAATTTCTCCATTCTCAAATTATAAAATGACTTAGTATATTTTGATATTTGACTTCTTTCATCTACGTACCCTAATTGTAGCTAGGTCAAGAGATTGGTGCTGGATTAAAATATTTTCATTCTTTGTATTAACGTACGTGTGTGTGTGTGTGTGTGTGTGTGTGTGTGTGTGTGTGTGTGTGTGTGTGAGAGAGAGAGAGAGAGAGAGAGAGAGAGAGAGAGAGAGAGAGAGAGAGAGAGAGAGAATGGCTTTTAAG
>Ga0325401_1007061_pt1 | contig 10900 bp, 6 predicted proteins | sample PopdelMetagenome_FD_205666 | JGI IMG/M metagenome (GOLD analysis project Ga0325401, IMG submission 205666) | Populus deltoides microbial communities from Bellville, Georgia, United States - Xylem-PdKOR-R2 | ecosystem: Host-associated > Plants > Phyllosphere > Stem > Wood/Secondary xylem | place...
GAGCTCGTTCGTAGTTTCATGGTGAATTTTGCCTCGAAAAGATTCATTGGAGAAGATAAGGAACAAGTCATATTTTCTTGTTGATAAGTTTATAGATAATATTGACAGGCAAAAACCCAATAAAATAGCTTGAAAGCGTAAACATGCATAAATTTTTTAAAAGATCATAACTTTTAATTCAGGTATTCGATTAACAAAAATTATATCAATTCAAAAAGCTTATTTAGAGGTCCAGATCATAAAAAAGGCCAAAGGTTCAAGGTAGTTTTCAAGGTCAAAATCTTATTTGAAGACCCACTTTCAAATTTTTTTGTGATTAAACCTCTAGATTCGCTTTAGATTGCTCATGTTTTAGAAATTGTCTTTTCTAATTATATTTTGTCTTTATTTTAACATTATTTATGGATTTATAGTTTTTTTTCTTTCAATTTAGACTATATTTTTGAGATTTTGGAATCAATTATTATCTATAAATAAAATCAGAGTTTGAGTTTCCCTACAAATTTGCTATCTTTATTATTTTTAGGGTTTTTTTAGAATTAAAAAATCCTAGTTCTCGCCGTATGTTTTGCTTTGTTAGGTGGTATTAAAGCATGTTAATATGACTGATGGACATAGTCAATAATAACCATCTTAGTGACATGGTTCAAGGGTGAAGGTCATTTAAGGTGATGTGAGGACCTAAGAGGCATTTGAAAAAAGATTTGGAATTATAGTTAAAATTAATAGATAGAATATTTGATGACATGATTGACTAGCTAGTAAGTGATACAAACAAAAATTGCGATGGTGATAGAAGCGTGCTTAAAGAAGTACCTTGTGGCAGACTCAATGCCCCATATATTCTCATACAATAATAAAAAAAAGGATAAACAAAATTATGGAGGCTTTGTCAACTATGTCAATAATAGATATGGAAAACGCTACCCAAACACTAATGAGTTCTTTAGGTTGACATTTTTATTTTCAAAAGGGATCTTGATATTGAAGAGTTCCTTGATTGGATCATTGAGTGTGATAGACTTAAGGATTACATGAATATCTTAAAGGAGAAGATTGTGAAATTGGTGGCAATTAGATTGAAGGGAAGATTGTCTTCTTGGTGAAAACACTAAGTGGAGATATGAGTGAGGGGCGAGAGAGGGATTGTTGGCAGTACATTGATTTCAGGAAAGAGCGTTAGACATTAAAGCAAGCAACGGGCAGGTAGACTAAAGGCTATAAATCTCTAAGCTATGATAAAAGGAAAAGTAGTGTACCCGAACCACACACCAAACCGAGGCGTCAAGTAGAAACAAACAAGGTCTTACGACATGATCACTATTTCTTTTCTCTCTCCTCTATGGAAAGAGGGGACGATATGTTGTATAACTAATCATTTGGTGTCAACTAGACATGTGTAAGTCGGCATAGCTCTATGTATATGTTCAGAACACTTCTTAGATCTTGATTAAAAAAAAAAGAGTTATGAGATCAATTTTTATCCCCTAATAGTAATATCCGTTCAGACATTATTAAGAGTACTTTTAAGGTCATAAAATAGTCCACATGAATACTACTAAGTTTTAGAGATTGGTTAAATGCAATTAGTTGCAAAAAATGAATAAAAAATAAGTAACATGATTTTAAAAAGACAAAGGCTAACTATCAGGGATAAGATAGGGACTCAAAGGATCTTTATCCTATATGAGATGTGAAATAGAACACTCAAAGCATAATTGCTCTTGAAAATGAGGGTTGACAAAAATAAGTTTTATCTATTAATAAAATTTAAACTTTGAATTTCCATATAACTTTGTAGTCTTTATTCCTTTTATAGTGTTTTTAGAATTGACAAATCCTAGTTCTCATTGTACATTAGAGTGTTTTTAGAATTGACAAATCCTAGTTCTCATTGTACACCATGTCAAATAGCCTTAAAAGTTGACCTAATTGATAGATAGAGTAAATGACGAATATCTTAGTCGTATGGTTCAAGGGTAAATATCATCTAGAATGTTGTAAAGGCCCAATAATCAATGTAAAAAGATATGGAATAGAAGCCCAAACGAATGGAAATGACATATGATGACATGATTGACTATTTTGAGCAATTTCTAATAAGTGGTGAAAAGATAAATCATGATGATGAGAGGAACATAATAAAAAGATATATCTCGTACTAGACCTAATGCTCGACTTATTCTCAGACACCAATGAAGATGAGGATATAAAGGATCTTAGAGGCTTTGTCAACTATAGTAAGAATATGTATGATGAGTTTTACACACACACTAATGAGTTTTGTTTGTAAGTTGGCATCCCTAGTTTCAAAAGATATTTTCATATTGAAAAGTTCTTTGACTGGACTGTTGAGTGTGATAAACTTAAGGATTACATCAGCATCTTGGAGGAGAGGATGATGAAATTGATGGCAATATAAATTAAAGGAATGAGTGTCTTTTTAATGGAAGCGCCTAGTGAAGAGAAGAGAAATGAGATATTGAACATCTATCAGATCTTAGTTTCAAATAAGAAATATATTGCACTATCAATTTTTACTGTTGACTACTAGCAATATCTATTTATATATTATCAAGTGGGGCCCAGAGGGTCAAAAAATAATGTATGAGTATACTGCAACGTTTTAGAGGTTGGCTTAATGTAATCAATTGCAAAAAATATAAAAGATGCAACATATTGTGATATAGTAGACATAAATACTTGTAATTTGATTTTTAGAAGGCATTGACAGTTCGATGTAGATGCTAAACACTTAGTTAGAGATAACTTTTATAAATTCTGTAAAAATGGGTTTAACTATATATTGGTTCTTATAAAATGAAAAGTACTGCTCAAAACTTATAAAGTAAAGAGGAAGACTTTCATCATTATTACTAGTTTTAGTAATGGTAAAGAAAACACATAAAATTGAATAGACACTTGCACTAGTAGTGAAGACATTGGTGGTTGATAAAGAAGACAAACATAATTTGAACATACTAGAAGGTATGAAACCATTGCTTACAAAGTTTGACGAGATTATACCAAATGAGTTGCTCGGTGGGTTGCCATCAATGAGAGATATTAAACATCAAATTAACTTGATTTCAGGAGCTAGCTTACCAAATCCATCACATTACAAAATGAGTTAAAAAAAGGTGAGATTCTTTAGAAGAAAGTGAAAAAGTTATTGAGAAAGAAGTACATTTATAAGAGTTTAAGCTTGTGTTGTGTACCTGCCTTGTTGACTCTAAAGAAGGATTGAAGATAATATATATGAATTGATATCCGTGTCATTAATAAAATTACAATAGGGTATCTATTTTATATTCCATACTCCATACTGGATGACATATGAGACCAGTTAAATAGTGCAATATCTTTTTGAAAATTGATCTATGTGATGGGTACCGTAAAATACAAATCTTATTAGGAGATGAGCAGGAAACAAATTTTTATATGAATGATGGGTTGCAAGAATGAATAATTATATTGTTTGGCTTGCTAAATACCTTAAACACCTTTACAAGGATAATTAATAAGGTTTTTTTAAATCTTTTTATAATATATTTTTTCTGTGTATTTTAATGATACCTTGATTTATAGTCATATAAAGCAAGAACATATGAAACATTTAAAGGAGATGTTAATAGCTTTATAAGACATATATATATATGAATTTGAAGAAATGAGATTTTCTAATTGATAAGTTATTATTCATAGGTTTTGTGATTAGTGTAAAAGATGTTCATGTGAACGAGGAGAATGTGAAAACAAAAACAATAAGAGAGTGACTAACTCGGAATAATATTATTGAGCAATATAGTTTCCATGACCTGACTACCTTTTACAAGCATTTCATTCCTAACTTTAGTCATATAATTGCTCTAATTACATAGTGCTTGAAGAAAAGAAAGTTTGACATGAATGAAAAAGCTAAGAAGAGTTTTGGCCTAATAAAGAAGAAGTTATGTTACACTTTCATGTAAGATTTTATAACGTAATTTTTAAATCAAGTCAATGTTGAAGGATAAAATTAAAAAAATAGTAAAAAAAACTTAAGTCAACTGAGTTAACCTGTTAAATTTACTATTTAGACCATGAGATTAGGATAATCTCATAAAAAAAGTTATAAAACACAATCCTCAATAAATATAATGTTGAAAGAAAGAATTGAAATTGAAAAATCGATTAAAAAAAGAATCAAAGAAACAACTCTAGTTAACTCGGGTTAACCCGTCAACCTGTGACCTGAGTCATGAGACGAGGATAAATTTATAGAAAATAAATCTAAATAAATATGAAACCTAATTCATCACCCAAATATTAAAGAATAAAATTAAAAATAAAAATCAATTAAAAAAAACTTGAGTCAACTAATTAAACTTGTGGTTTAGGTTATGATATCGAGATAGTTTCATAAAAAATAAATTGATAAAAATTATAATGTCCAATCTTAATAAATCTAATGTTAAAGATGAGAATGAAATTTAATAAAAAAGAATGTAGACAAAAAAAAATAAAGGAAAGAAAAAAAAACATTATTAAGTGAACGAAGAGATGTATATTAAAATTCCTATTAAGTGAATAGTATAATTTTTTATTAAATAAATAATATTTTATGATGAGAACATCAAAATTATCGATGATTAAGTAAATAATATATAGAAAAAAATGAATGGCTCTAAGGGTTGTCAAATGACACGTTTCATTTATGCTGTTTATCTTTTCTCCTTCGTCTACAACCAGAACGAGCTACCTTGAAAACAAAGAAAACAGAGAAGAGAGACAGCCTTCGGTACTGCAGAGTAGCGTTCATCTCCACCTCGCTCCACCGCTAATGGCCATGTTTTCTTGTTCAGCTAGGCCTACTAAGCTATATGCTGCTCTTCCTCCTCTTCCAGCCAAACATGGCACTTCTCATCATTCTATAATGCTCACATTTCCCTCATCTTCAAAACCCAAAAACAATAATTCTCGCGTAGGCATAGACTTATTATCAAGCTCCAACAACAACCCTGATGATTCTTGGGGATATTGGAGGACCAACGTTTCCTTCTTTCAATTTTTTTCAGCCAAAGGTAAAGATGTAAAGAGCCTTAAACAGCAACTTCTTGAGGCAATAGCGCCTCTTGATCGGGGTGCTGTGGCTACCCCTCAGGACCAAAAACGCGTTGATGAGGTAATCTAACTTGCGAATTCCACTTCCATGACTGTTAATATTGGAGTAGTATTCATGCTAAACATGGAGTAACATTTTATGAAGAATCAAGCATAAATAAATACCTGAATTGATCTAAAAAAGCATCAAGAAATGAACTCTTCGGTGTTTTTGATGATTTTTTCGAGGAAATTGCATAGGATATGTTGTGGCTAAAGTAGATGTAATCATAACACCTATAGTATATGGGTTTAAATGATAATCATAATAATAATAATTAAGGAAAGCCTCTATAATTCAGGTGGGGTTTGCATGGTTTAGCCCAGCATTTGATTTGAGGTTTAGGATTGCCATCAGTTGGTTGGATCATGTGTCCGAAACAGTAGTTTGAGGAGTTCTCTTCATAGCTCATTGGCATTTTAATGTGTGTTTCTGTATTAATATTTAGTCTCTTCTTTGATCAGATTGCTCAGGAACTTGAGGCTGTGAATGATATAAAGGAGCCATTCAAGTCAAATCTTCTGAATGGGAAATGGGAGCTTTTATATACAACATCTCAATCAATTCTTAAAACAAAGGTTCGATTTGTGTTTTGTCAACTTAGTCTCTTAGTTGTTTGACTACACAGTTGTGCAAGTTCGTATAATTTCTAAACTATGTATTAATTGCTCTGCACTCTAATGTAATTCCCTGTTACTGAGGTCATAGGTGCTCCTGAGCACTGTATGGCTACATGATATATGCATCTCTGTGTCAAACTTCTATTGTTGCCTTGTTAGTGGGAAGTGTTGTTAATAACTTTGATGGTCAAATGTTAAGTTTACAAGATTAATTTCATGGGGTCTCTAGGAATGTAGTTGTCAGGTTTGGGGCCCAGTTTTTCTAACTTGGTATTATATTGCTTATTTTCCGGTGAAATTGCTGGTTTATACATGCAACTTTAGCTTAGAAATTAACAGCAAACGGATTGAAGTTTTGTTTCTCTCTTTTTGCTTAATCCTGGAGATCAGCATGCATGGTCATGGTGTGGAGAGATTTTCTAGTGTAAGAAACAGTATCAGGCAATTTATTCAGCATAAAAGAGATGCAATTCTTCTTTATTATGGTTTGCAGATGGAAAAATCATGGTGCTTCGTTAGATACACAAAACCGCAGAATAAAAAACTGCTGTAATTGTTATTTGAGACTGGAGATGTTATCCTAAGGACATTCAAGAGCAACTAAAAAATGCCATCAGCTGAAGTGCATATTGAAATCAGGGCAAGCTGACTGTGTTACATAGTCTCTTATCTTATAGTCAATGGCAAGTTTGTCTGTGGTCAGTGGTTGGATTTGGAAAGGCAAGGAACACAAAAAACTGGACTGGCACTTTGTTGACTGTTCTTGATTTCAGCGTAAGAAATATCGGTTCCTATGCTTACAGCAATAGTATACAATCTGATAATGGGAGAGCTGAAATTGAGAGGCATTTTACAACCTGATGCATTTATTCTCCAGGCAGAATTTAGAAGCAAAAGGCCCCATTCACCTACATGGACTTTTCAAACGGCATAGGAGAAAATATTCTCTAGCAGAATCCATTGACAAGGCTTGTCAATGCCCCGTCTTGATTGTCATTTCAGAGAAAAACGCCTGTAAAAACTACGCAGAGGTTGGAGTTTGAATATTACTCTGCCCATGGCGGTAGGTAGTTCCTTCTCATTTCACACTGTACGCAGCAAGTTTCTAACTCATTAAGCAGTTTTTTTGCTTGTAATCAGACCTTCTCTTCAGTTAACAAGCTGCACTATTATATCTACATATAGCTGGGATACAGGCAGCGATGAGCGTTGGGAAAGATCTCTCCTGTCTGATTTAACAAGGCTGGATTATCTTTTATTAAGGATTGAGCTTCCATTATATTTCTTTTCCATAGTTGTCTTGTGGGTATATCACTTTTCTTCTTTCTTTCTTCCTTTTCCTTACTAGCATAAACTATAATGCTTCTCTCTTCTTGGTGTATGAAGTCATTCTATCTTATCTGCAGATCTGGCTATTTCTTCCTGTAATCCTTTCCTTAATTGTTTTCTTCTTGTTTTGCACAAGTTTTAATTTCTTGTGTATGATATTTGCATAGCAGAGACCAAAGTTCTTGAGACCAAATGGGAAAATCTACCAGGCAATTAATGCGGATACTTTAAGGGCTCAAAATATGGAAACTTGGCCCTTTTTTAACCAGGTACTCCTCATTCTGTGTCTCCAATATACTCTTTTCAATTTTTGCCGTTCTTACTTGTTATGATTTGCAAACTCAAAAGCTTAAGTTATTGGATGAGGTTTTAAAAATTATTTTATATAACTTTTTAACATTCCTTTTAGATGAAAGTCTTTTAAGGTTGAAACGTGCATTATTGCATAGCTCACTATTGCTTTGTGAAACTCTTGATTATTTAGTCATTGAAACTCTGATACCATGTAAAAAACCATTTCAATTTATAAGATTAAACGGTTAGAAGAGGTTTAAGAGAACCATTTCTGAATTGATTATTTTGCGAGTTTTTCTTTCTTTTCTTAACCAATAAACTAAATTGATCAATGTATCTGCAGGCCACCGCTAATTTAGTGCCTCTAAACACAAGAAGGGTAGCTGTTAAATTTGACTTCTTCAGAATTGCAGGTCTGGTATGTATTTTAGCACCTGGTATTCTCTTGCAATGAGTATATATGCCCTTATCAATCTTCATGTCATGTCATGCAAGGGCATACTCAAAATGTTCTCTCAACACTTCTCTTTCGATTCTGACAGAGCTTATCGTTAGCCATGTATTTAGCACAGTTCAAGTGTATCAATCTTTATGAATGTTTTCCATGATCTTGACTGATAACATAAGACTCTGTAGATACCTATTAAATCACCTGGAAGTGGCCGTGGTCAATTGGAAATCACCTACTTGGATGAGGAGTTGCGGTAAGTGATGCAAAAGCTTTTCTTCTTCAAGCATGATCATGTAGTGTAAGATTTCTGATCATTCTTGAACTTATCAAGCATTGCTGGAATCTGTTCTGTGCATGACAGTCCTCAAGAACATGTTTTTTTCAGTTCCCTTTTCCTTTTGTTATACCAAGTATATATTGAATAAGGGTTCAGCATTGAACATCTGCCTTAGCTTATTCAAGTCTTTTCAACAACCTTTTGCTTCTTGTTGAGCTCTAGACGATGGTCCCTTTGTCTGCAGAATATCAAGGGGTGATAGAGGAAATTTGTTCATTCTGAAAATGGCGGATCCATCTTACAGAGTCCCTCTCTAATGTAATTCTAGTGAAACTTGATTCTTAAAGCAAAGTTGTAAGATTTTATAGTGTTTGCCCTATAAAGAAGAGATCTCGGAAATTTGAGTGTGCAGGTGAGCTAGATCATGGTTGTCAAACCCGATTTGGTTTGATGAATTAGACTTCAAAAAATTCAATGATTCAAAATTTAACCTAGATTAGGTTTGAGATTAATCTAATGAAAGAGTTGACTAGTGGCAAAGCATGAATTTCATGCTCTTCAATCTTATACAAACACATTCTTAGATTAGATTAACTTGGTATACAATGATTAAATGTTGATGTTGTTTGGAATTGTATTCTAATTAGTGTTTTAGAAAAATTATTTTTTTTATTTAAGATTAATTTTTATATTTTTTTATCGTTTTAATGTTAAAAATAATTTTTTAAAAATAAAAAATATTATTTTAATATATTTACAAATAAAATTATTTTTAAAAAATAATTATCAAACTCTTAAACATATTAAATACTTGAATACTGTGGTATAACTTTAAAATTTAAAAATTCATAGTTATTCATTAAAAATTAAAAAATAAAATAAATAGTTTATTTAGGAGTGTGGTTATAGTTACTTTTCAAATTGCTTTTCAATCTGAAATGCATCAAAATAATATATTTTTTTATTTTTAAAAAATTATTTTTAAGATCAACATATTAAAACGATTCAAAATATACTAAAAAATTAATTTTTAATAAAAAAATATTTGAATTTCTTAGAAAAGCGAGTTGGACACGTTAAAAGAAGCTAGTCAAACCTGGGCTTAACCATTACAAACCAGTAGGAGTGATTATTTTTGATTTGGTTCGGTTTTTATAAAGAAAAAAGTAACCAAATATTTAAAAAAAAACCGAAACCAGTTCAAACCAACCAGTTTCGGTTCGGTTTTTTACGATAAAAACCGGTTCAAACCGGTTTGATTCTATTTTTTCGATTTGGTTTGGTTTTTTTCAGTTTGGCTTGGTTTTTTTGGTTTGGCTCGATTTTTTCTCGTTTGGCTCCATTTTTTCCGGTCCGGTTCGGTTCGGTTCGGTTTTTTCAGTTTCAGACTTATAAAACCGAAATCAAACTGAACTGATCAGTTTTTTTTCACGGTTTGATTTTTCAGTTATTTTTTTTAAATTTTCTTTATTTAATCAGTTTTTTTTAATTTTTGTATTCACCCCTGCAATCCAATGTATTCTTCAAACTCATTCAAACGACATGAGATATTATGTTATGCGAATTAGGTACGAGGGAAATTAAAAACTCAACCACGTGTAAATGGCACCGTTATACTGATGATGGTAATCTAACGGAACTGATGATGGTATCTAACGGAAATAATCCAATTTCCAACCAAAAAAAAAAAAATAGTTGGAGAGCTCCAATAAAAAATTAAAAGTTAGAATTAGTTTTCAAAATATTAAGGCAGTGTTTGTTTATGAGATGAGATCAATGTTTTACGCTGTAATTTTATATGAGTCCAACTGACGTTGTAGTTGTTTTTGTTTGTCAAAATAGTAATATTAAATTTAATATTTTTACATGATTTTTAATAATTTTTATGAGCTCATTGTTTTAATTAAAAAATACTTTTAAAAAATTTACTATACACTACGTTATTAAGAGTATGTTTGGCAGTGTGGTAGCGGTTATTTTTCAAATAATTTTTTGTACCGAAATACATGCCAATAATTTTTTTTAAATTATTTTTGATATCAGCACATCAAAACGATTCAAAGCATATAAATTATATTAAATTTTAGTAAAAAAAATTAAATTTTTTAATATACACAAAAACTTGATTAAAAAAACATTGTATTTTTTTAAATCTATATTTATAGTTTTTTAATTTATATTTATATTTTGAAAAGCATTTATACTTTTTTTTAAATTATAACATAAATATTAACACAATACTATAGTCTAGGATAATTGGCAATGAAACCATTCGATAAAGTAAAAACCATAATTTTAAGGGGTAACTTAACTAGTTAGGTTCTAGATTTATTTTTTAATTATTACGAGTTCGAATCTCTTTATGATTATTAAAAAGTTATATAATTATTAATTTTAGAGTCTATAAAATTAATTAAAATACATATAAAAACTCGATTCCTAATCTTAATAATAATAAAAAAACCACAAATGATAATGACCGACTCCACCTCTTTTCCTATGTTAATTTCCCTTTCATGGCCTTTCATTGTCACTAAACACATGAAAAAGAAAACAAAAACAAAACCCTTTCTCTCTCCCTTCGGCAAAACCCCACCACAGTCAACACAATTTTTTTTCACCCAAGAGTTTATTTATTTTATTAATGTTTTTATATCATTTTAATATATTAATATCAAATATAAATTTTAAAAAATAAAATAAAATATTATTTTAATATATTTTTAAATAGAAACCAGTAAAAAAAAAAAAAAATACCGCTCCCTCTCTCGTGATCGAAAACACCC
>Ga0325401_1007063_pt1 | contig 10899 bp, 7 predicted proteins | sample PopdelMetagenome_FD_205666 | JGI IMG/M metagenome (GOLD analysis project Ga0325401, IMG submission 205666) | Populus deltoides microbial communities from Bellville, Georgia, United States - Xylem-PdKOR-R2 | ecosystem: Host-associated > Plants > Phyllosphere > Stem > Wood/Secondary xylem | place...
CCCGGCCTGCGGCCACCCCTCCTTGAAAGAAGGAGGGGAGTTAACCTAGCTTCTAGTTTTTGCTATAGCATAGTCAACAACAATTCATGAAAAAGTACTTCTTGCTTCTGCTCAGCACCCTAGGTTCGCACCTGCTGAGCGCGCAGCAACCGAGCCGTAAGGTGGTATTCATCATTGCCGATGGCATTCCGGCCGACGTTATTGAAAAAGCCGCCACCCCCAATATCAAGAAGATAGCCGCCTCGGGCACCTACCTGCGGGCCCACGTAGGTGGCGACCTAGGTACTTACACCGAAACGCCCACCATCTCGGCGCCCGGCTACAACGACCTACTGACCGGCACCTGGGCCTATAAGCACAACGTGTGGGACAATAATATCAAAGACCCTAACTACCACTACAAGACCATTTTTCGCCTCCTAAAAGAACAGCAGCCCCAGAAGAAAACCGCCATCTTCTCAACCTGGCTGGACAACCGCACCAAGCTTTTGGGCGAAGGCCTGCCCGCCACCGGCAACCTACAAATTGATTACAAAGCCGATGGCTACGAGCTCGACACCACTGCCTTCCCCCACGACAAACAGAGCCTCTACACCCACGCCATTGATGATAAAGTAGTCAGCGAAGCGGCCAAGTGCCTCAATGCAAATGGCCCCGACCTATCGTGGGTGTACTTGGAGCACACCGACGACATGGGCCACCGCCACGGCGACAGTGAACAGCTGCAACGCGCCGTCGGCTACCTCGACGAGCAGGTAGGACGCATCCAGGAAGCACTCGACTACCGCCGAAAAACCTACAAGGAAGACTGGCTGCTGGTGCTCACCACCGACCATGGCCGCGACGCCCAAACCGGCAAAAACCACGGTCGCCAATCGGAGCGGGAGCGCACTACGTGGCTGGTGCTCAATACCAAAGACACGAATGCCTATGCCCGGCAATTCCAGCCCGGCATCGTAGACGTGTTGCCGACCATTGCCCGTTTTATGCGGCTTACCTTGCCCGCCACCACCCAGCGGGAGTTAGATGGCGTGCCGCTGATCGGGGCGGTGTCGGTGGCGGCCCCGCAGGTACAGCTCGCCGGCGACAGTCTGCGCATTAGCTGGAAAGCGCTAGGCACCGGTAAGCCGGAAAAGGTGAAGGTGTGGCTCGCTACTACCAACAATTTCAAGCAGGGTGGCACTGATACCTATACGTTGCTCGGTACGGTGCCGCTAGCGCAACAAAGCCTGCGCGTGAGCCGCGGTAAACAGCCCGCCACGTTCTATAAAGTCATTCTGGAAGGGGAGCACAACACTGTGAACCGCTGGCTGTTGCAGTAGCTTTTTTGCCGACAAACCTAGGTCTAGCCGGTCGGGCGGTACCGCCCGACCGGCTAGTTTTTTAGGTCGGTACTACCTCAGCTTGTAAGTGGTGCAGCAAGTCGGTAAGGGAGGCGAACAAGCCGTCGTTGGAGTACTGCGCTAGCTGCGCGTGCGAGTGGGTACCATTGGTGAGGCCCAGGCTGCGAGCACAACCCGCCCGCTTTCCTGATTCGAGGTCGGAAGGAGTATCGCCAATGTTGTACACGGCCTGCGGATCGGTAATACCGAAGGTTTGCATCGCCTTCTGAATCATCAGCGGCGCAGGGCGGCCTTCGGCTACTTCGTCGCTAGCGATGGATAAGTCGATGATGGATTGCTCGTGGCCGCGGCGGTTGGCATCCAGACCTAGGTCCCAGCCCAGGCGCTCCAAGATCAGGTCGGTAACCACGCGGTAGAAACCGGTGGTGAGGGCAATGCGAATGCCTTGGCTGCGCAAAAACGCAAATAAGGCTAGGCAGCCCTCGGTGGGCACCACCTCCTGGGTGCGGTAGTGCGTTTCTAATATGTCGCGGAAGGTTTGGTAGGAATGCTCAACTCGCGCGTCCAGCGTCGCAGCGTCGGGGGTACCTAGCTGCTCCTGCCAAAGCAGCTCAAACACAGCGCGCTTAGCTTGCCCTTGCACGGCCAAGATGCGTTCGGCGGACGCTTCGAGCCCCGTGGCCGCGGCCGCCTGTGCAAAACAGGCTTCTACCTCGTGCTGGTCGCGCACGGTGGTGCCGGCCATGTCGAATACTACAAGTTGCAAAGGAACCATAAAGCAAGCTGATGTTGATGTATAGGAAACAAAGATAGGAGCTAGCTTTGCGCACTGGCTTTTCAATCATCATGTTTGTGTTACCTTTTCCAACCCACCCTTTTTCGCATGAAGCAAGATAAGTTGAGCTTGATTGGCCTTCGGATTCTAGAGTTGCGCAAAGCCAAGAAGATGAGCCTGCGAGAGCTAGCCAAGCGCAGTCAATTGTCGGCGGGCTTGCTCTCTAAAATTGAAAACTTCCGAACGGTACCTTCGCTCTCGGTGCTCATCGAAATTGCCAACGCCTTGGAAGTAGATGTGTCGGTACTCGTCAAGAATATCAACGGCGAAACCGCCGCACCCTACTTGCTAGTGCGCGCCAACGAAGGAAGCGCTGAGCCCCGGGAAGATTCAAAAGGATTGCTATACAAGTATTTGCTTTCGCAGAATCTAGCCGGCTACAACCTGCGCGTCAACGAGGTGCTGATCAGCCCGCTCACGTACCGCAAGCCAATCTCGACCGATGCGCTAGAGCTAATTCACGTGTTGAAAGGCACCGTGCAATATGGTTTCAAGGAAGGGGAGGTGCAGGTAAGCGCCGGTGATACCTTGTACTTCGATGGCTTGCTGCCTCACTCCGTGCGCAACGACACCGAACAAACCGCCCGCTTGTTTAAGATCTATTTGCTGCGCCAAACAGATTGAACGACCGCCACTAGTCTGACCTACGCGGAGACTCCGGCTAATGCAGAAATAACGTATTCATAATAGCTAGGTATGTTTCATATCAGTTAACACCTCGTAGGTTTGAGTCGATTATCTACCGAGCCGAGCTAGCATGGGTACTGCATATGATCTGATTATCGTGGGCGCGGGCGCCTTGGGCGCTTTTCACGCGTATTTTGCGCGGCAGCGCGGCCTGAAGGTGCTATTGTTGGAGAAAGATGCGCAGCCCCAGGAAGCTACGGTGCGCAACTTCGGCCAGATAATTCCCTCTGGCATGTCGGAAGACGAGTGGTTTGACTACGCCCGCGTGAGCCTCGCTACTTATAAAGCCATTCAGGCAGAATATGATATTTCTATCCGCGAAAACGGCTCCTTGTACCTAGCTTCCTCGCCCGCCGAAATGCAGGTGCTGGAAGAGAAACAGGCTCGCTACCAAGCACTAGGGTACGCGTCGCAGGTGCTTACGGCCGCCCAGTGCCGGCAGCGCCTGCCCGCTGTGCGCGCTGATTACTGCGCGGGCGGGTTATTTTTCGAGCAGGAAGTAACGGCCGAGCCCGACCTGATGATTCATCGCCTGCTGGCCTACCTAGTGGCGCGCTGGCAGCTCGACTTCCGCCCCGCCACGCCCGTGCGCGAGGTAACGGCTACTGCTACCGACTGCGAAGTCGTTGACAACCTAGGTCGGCGCTATTCGGCCGCGCAAGTACTGGTGTGTAGCGGCCGCGACTTCAAGTTTTTGTTTCCGGAGGTGTTCGCCCAGAGCGACTTGCAGCTGTGTAAGTTACAGATGATGGCCACCTATCCGCTGCCCCAGGTGCAGTTGCCCGGCTCCATTCTTACGGGGCTGTCCATTCGGCGCTATTATGCGTTTCATAGCTGTCTCTCATTCAAGCTGCTGCGCCCCGAAGACGTTGACCCCGCCCTGCGTGAATGGGGCATTCACATCCTGTTCAAGCAGGCACTAGACGGCTCCATCATTATCGGCGACACCCACGAGTACGCCGACCTAGCTGCCTCCGATAGCCTCGACTTCAACAACCGAGACGAGCTCAATCAACTGATGCTGACGGAAGCCCAACGCATCCTCGACCTGCCCGACTGGCGCATTCAGCGCACTTGGAACGGCTATTATACCCAAAGCAAGTCGCAGGAAATCTTTCAGTACTCTCCCGATCCGCGCATTCATATCATCACCGGTATCGGTGGCAAGGGCATGACCACGGCCTGCGGCTTTGCGCATCATAACGTAAGCCGCTTGTACTCTTCTGAAGGGTAGTCATAAAAGTCGCTTGGCGTTGACTTTTCCTGAGAAAAAGCGGACAGGGACAAATGGAATAGTTGTTCTTCACAACGGGTGACCTACGTGGTTCAACGTTACACGGACCCACCTGCTACCGTGCTTGCCGTATGGGAGGTCATCACTTATCCCATACCGCATGATGACGAAGATGCTATTTACTCGCCTCACTACCGCCGCTCTGCTCGTTGCCGGGGCTAACCTCTGCGCCGAAGCGCAAGAATACGTATCGCCCGCGTCGGGCAAACCCGTGGAGCTAGGTAAAGCGCCCGGCATGAAGGTAAAGCTGCTGAGTACCAGCGGCCAGGTCAAAACCTACGTGTTGGTGTTTGCCAAGGGCGACGAGGTGATGTCGGGCTTGATGGAGTTTGCGCAGAAATACAACGTCAAAAGCGCCCACTACCAAGCCATTGGCGATGCCTTGTCGGCCAAGATTGGCGTGTATGACTACAGCCACAAGCAGTTCAAAGTCATTCCCATTACCGAGCCCTCTGAGGTGACGTCGCTGACGGGCGATATTGCCGTGCTCAATGGCAAGCCGGCGCCGCATTCCCACCTGAACCTAGCAGCGGCCGATGGCAGCGTGCGCGGCGGCCACCTGCTAGAGCTGGTCATCGGTCCCACCCTAGAGCTGTTCATGACGGTAGAGCCCACGCCGCTTTACAAAAAACGGAATGCGGAGTTCGACGCCAACGTAATCGACCCCGCGTTGGTGAAATAGCGCCATTTGCCTAACGGAGCGCCGTCCGATGCACAAAAATTCTTGCAAACGCTTAGTTGCTAGCAGGTCTTTCGCGCAGTAGTACCGCCCCCTAACACTATCAGGCTCTTATATTGGGTTTGGCAAAAGCGGGCAAGTTGCTGGCCAGCTGCTGGCCTCGCAAGGATGGCGGGTGGCGCTGGTGGAGCCGTCGGCTCAGATGTACGGCGGCACTTGCATCAATATTGCCTGCATCCCAACCAAGGCCTTAGTGCACAGTGCCGAGCTAGGTCGGCCGTATGCCGAAGCAAATGCTCACTTCTCGGCGTATACCTCCTGAAGCTGCTGGGTGAGGTACGTAAATGCCCGAGGAATATCTGCTTTGGGGTCACGGGTAACGCCTTCAATAAAGATGGGACCCTGGTAGCGGGCCTTGCGCAAAGCCCGTAAATAGGGTTTGAAGTCCTCGCCTTGCACACCGGGAAAAGAGCGGGTTTGCTTTTCCGCAATTTCGCAGTGCACCAGCAGGTCCTTGGCCGCCACAATCTGCTGCGGCGACTCGCCTTCCCGTAGCATGTGGTAAATATCCGCGTTCAGCCGAAAATTCGGGTGCCGCACGGCCCGCACAACCTCGGCCGATTCTTGAAGAGTATTCAAGAAATTTGTTTCTGATGAATTGAGGCTTTCCAGGGCTAGCATAACGCCGTGTCTTTGAGCAGCCCCAGCCAAACGACGGCACAAGACTACAAAATCGGCCTGGGCCTGCTGCTTCGCGTATCCTTCGGGAAGGCGGCGGGCGCCCCCGCTGCCTAATACCAGTAGCGGCACGCCCGCTTGGTGGGCGCGGTCAAATACGCTGTCGGCGTACGCTACCACGCGGGCCTGATCTACCGCAGGGCCGGCAATTTTCATCTTCCCCGGAAAGAGCACGTTGCAGAGGTACACCTTGCACTTTAGCTGTTTGAGCCGAGCTAGGTTTTGCGTGAATTGCGCCGGCGAAAAAGTAGGAGCAATCAACTGACTGACCGTTACCCCCATCTGCCGAAACCCAGCGGCGTAAACGAGGCTATCCTGCTCAAGCGAGGCCACAAGACCAATTTCTGGCCTCTTCTCCTGGCTAGGGGCAACGCCACGCCATGCCATCAGTGCTAGGGTCAAGGCAAGTAAGGGTAAAGCTTTCATCGAATCAGAATGGGTGGGGCGGTAGTAGGATACTAGAACAAGAGCTTAGAATGGCGGCCAATTGATGACAGCCGAACCGGTAGGGTATGGGCGTGTTATTTACAAGAAGGTATGCGCTTACTAGACAGTAGTATAGGGCTTTTTTAGATTCTTATACAACTTCTAGCTGCTAGCTCTAGCTTGTTGTTTCCTTCCTCCCGCTGGCTAGTGCGTGCCCCCTGCCGTGCGCCGGTCGCATTTGGTTCGCAATATCCAGGCTATTTATAGCCTGGCTGGTACATGCGCCTTGGTGGAAGGCACGTAAATAAAAAAGCTAGGTAGATGAGGTAGAAAAAGCACATTCGCTTCGTTCTATCTCGTCCACCTAGCTTCTTGTTTTCTGAACCGTATCCGCGCGGTTTGCTTTTCGGCTAAACGACGGCTCGGCTCACGGCTCGCTATTTAGCTGGATAACCGGGATTTTGCACCAGATTGGGGTTGGCGGCTAGCTGCCGCTGGGGGATGGGGAAGAGTTCCTTGGTTTTGTCGGTAGACCGGTGGTCCCACCAGGAAGCGGTGGTGAAGGTGCCAAACCGAATCATATCCGTGCGACGCTTACCCTCAAAGATAAACTCGCGGCTACGTTCGGCCAACAGCTCCGGCAGCGTCAGGGTAGCCGTGGTATAGGCTTCTTTCGCCACATCGGCGGGGCGGAAGGCGCGCTTATGCACGTCGTTGATCAGCTGCACCGCCTCGGGTACCGCTGAGCCGCCGTTTTTGCGCATCAAGGCTTCGGCTTTATAGAAGTAGATGTCGGTGAGACGGTACAGAATCCAGTCGTTGCTCCAGTACTTCGCTTCCGACTGGCGGCCGGGGCGGTACTTATTGAAGCGGGCGCCGCTGTTTTCCTCCCCGTCAATCATGGTCGAACTAGTTTTATTCTCACTGGCCCGCCGAATTTCCTTCACAAATACGAGCTGTTTGTCGCGGTACTCTTCCGTACCTAGCACAGGTTTGGTGGGGTCAGCGGCTTGAAACTGCGGACCGATCAACATCCAGGTCGACTTACGCAAGTCGTTGTCCTTGAAGACATCATAAGCCGAGGGGATAACGACCACACCGTTGTTGCCGTTGGCGTCGCCATCGTAGATCAGGCGCTGGGCGAAGTGGTAAAAGTCGCTGTTCCAGCCGCAGCGGGTAGGGGTAGCCTGGTAATCGTAGGTGAGTTGAAACAGCGCCTCTTTGGAGTTGTCGTTGGTGTTGTTGAACGTGGACACCAAGTCAGAGTCCAATGCTGGTGTTCCGTTCAGGCCACCTGTTTCGCCCTTGCTGATCTTGTCGCAGGCGGCGATGCAGTCGTCCCACCGGGGAGTGCCCGTCCAGACTTCCGCGTTCAAATACAGTTCGGCCAGCATGGAGTAGCCTGCGGCTTTAGTGAGGCGCCCAATGAGGGCTTTGCTCAAGTTCGGCAGCAGGTCAATGTTTTCCTTGAGCTCCTTCTCGACGAAGGCGAATACCTCGGCCCTAGGTGCCGTGGGCGGACTGAGTGGTTCACCCACCTTGGTCACGATTGGAACGTTGCCGTACAAATCCATGAGCTTTAGGTAGTGATAGGCCCGGAATACTTTCAGCTCGGCAATAAAGGCGGCCTTGTCCTGGTCGCTGACGCCGGCCTTCACGAAATCTACCTTCTCAAAGTCACCTAGGGTGCTGTTGCAGAAGCCAATGCCCGTGAAAATCAAGCTCCAAGGGTCCCACATCATGTTTTCGGTGAATACCCAGTTGTGACCGTGTAGCCTGATCCAGACGGCGTCGTCGTAGCCGTGCCGACCTTTCTGCGGCCAAGCCAACTGGTCGGCCGACATCTCATTCAGACGCCAGTAGCTGTTTTGTGAGGTGGGCGCCATCCAGGCATTCGCGTGGGTGTAGGGCCGTAGTACCCCCGATAGGATTTCCTGGCGATTGTTGTAAAACTTGCTAGCGTCAATTTGGCTGTACAGGGTTTCGTCGAGGTTCGTGCACGAGTTCGTGCTTAAGAGTAGGGTGAGGGCGCCTGCGAGAAAATAGCCTTTATGCAATCGTATCATAGAAATTCTAATTAGAAGCCAATGTTGAGACCTGCTGTGAACGAGCGCGTGCGTGGATAGAGGCTGCGACCGTCAGGTGGATTAGGTTGGCCACGACCATCAATACCAGGCGCCAAGCCTGTATCGTTCACTTCCGGATCAACGCCGCTGTATTTGGTGAAGGTGAGTAGGTTACGACCCGTCAGGTAAAAGCGTAGGTTGCGAATGAGCGGTGTCTTAAACTTAAAGTTGTACCCTAGGGTCACGTTATCGAGCTTCACGAAGCCGCCGGGCTCCAGGTAGTAGTCCGAGAATTGCAGAGCGTCATTGATCTGGCTATTGCGCGTAATGGCATCTTTCAGCACATTATTAGGCAGATACACCTTGTTGCCGAAAAATACCTGCTGCAAATTCAGAATATCGTAACCAAACTTGCCTCGGAAGAAGAGGGTGAGGTCTAGGTTTTTATATTGGAAGCGGTTGTTCCACGACAAGTAGTACTTAGGAATACCATTACCGATATAGGCGTAATCGTCGTTAGGTACGATCTTATCGGCTGTAACGGCTTCCCCATTGGCTTTGTAGAACAGCCAGCGGCCTTCGGGCGTCAAGCCAGCGAAGCGCTTGCCGTAGAAGCTGCCTAGTGGGCCGCCCTCGATGGTACGGATAGAAGGACCTAGGGCCCCGAAACCGCCAATATCGCCAAAGGTCAGGAAGGTAACTCTAAACACATCATCAGAAAACGATACGAGCTTGTTGTTTTGGGTGCTACCTGTGAAGTCCATGCCCCAGTTGAAGTTGTTCTTTTTCAGCACTGTACCGCTCAAGGTTACCTCTACACCATTGTTATCGATCACGCCGACGTTGGTGTAGAGCGTGGATTGCACGAAGGGCGGTAATTGGGTATTGAAGTTGCCGAGCAAGTCGGAGGTGCGGCGGCGGTACACATCCACGGTACCGGTCAGGCGGGCGTTGAATAGGGCGAAGTCGACGCCCACGTTAAACTCCTTTTTCCGTTCCCAACGCAAATCAGGGTTCGGGTTGTTGTTGGGGCCGTAAGTCTGGCGCCAGATGCCGTCGTCATTCAAGTACTGGTTACCCGTGCCGAGGCGCACCACCGATTGATAGTTCGGAATCCCCTGGTTGCCGGTGATGCCGTAGCCGGCGCGCAGCTTCAGGTCGTTCACAAAGGTTAGCCCACTCATGAAATTCTCCTTGCTGATCGTCCAACCTACTGACGCGGCAGGGAAGTCACCGTACTTGTGGTTGGCGCCAAATCGCGACGAACCCTCATGGCGCAGAATGAACTGGGCAATATACTTGTCTTTGTACGAGTAGTTTACGCGGCCGAAGAAGGCAATCAGCCGGTTATCTTCTTTGTTGCTGCCCAACGAAGACTTGCCAAGTTGCAGGAAGTTGCCGGCACCTAGGTTGTTTTCTTGAAACACGTCGTTCAGGAAGCCGCTGTTAGCGCCTGAAAATTCCTCAAACACTCGGTACTGGTAGCTGTAGCCACCCAACGCCCGTAAAGTATGATCTTCGTGGATAGTGCGATTATATTCCAGCGTCGATTCAAACGTGTAGTTGTTTTCCAGGTAGTTACGCTTGCGGGCGTAAGCGGTGCCTTTCACCGGCGTACCGTTCAGGGTACCAATCTGCGAAAAACGGGAACCTGCCTGCCGGTACTCGTTATCATTCTGCGCGTCTCGAATCAGGGCGCCAAAGGCCGTAGCCCGCAGCCCTTTGATGGGTTCAAGCGTGAAGCGTACGTCGGCAGAGGTAGTGTTCTGGCTGCGCTTGTTGCTTTCCTGGTTGAGGCGGCCGAGGGGATTGGTGGTGGAGCCTTCCTCGTAGTAAGTTCCGTTGGGATTGAAAACGGGCTGTGTGGGGTTACGACCTAGTGCATCTTCAAAATCGCCGGTGTTGCCGCCGAGTAGGTTGGCGTTGTTGAAATTCGTGGCCAGATTGAGTTGGGCGCTGAGCATGTCATTGAGGCCCCGCTGGTTGAGGCTAAGGCGCCCCCCGTACTGCCGTCGCCAGTTCCGAATGGTAATTGGCTCGGCATCGTTGTAGTACATAGAAGCCCGGTAGCTGCCCGTGTTGCTTCCGCCCGACAAGGCCAGGTTATGGTATTGGCTAAGGTTGTCTTTGTTGAGCAGCAGGTCGTAGAAGTCAGTGGAGGCACCTAGGTCCCGCATCTGGCTTGCTTTCGGGTTGTTGGGGTCGGCGCTATAAGCTCGCCATTCTGCCGCGTTCAAGAACCTAGGCCGTTTTGCCACGGATTCATGCTGCGCGTAAGTTGAGTAGTCAAAACGAGCAGGGCCAGCTTTGCCTTTCTTCGTCGTAATCAAGATAACGCCTGCGTTACCGCGCGTGCCGTAAATGGCCGCGGCAGAACCGTCTTTCAGGACGTCAAACGATTCAATATCATCTTGCTGTAACAAGTCTAGGTTGCCGCCAGGAATGCCGTCGATAACAATCAACGGAGCTAGGCTGCCGTTCACTGACACAATACCCCGCAGCTGAATGGCGGGGCTGGAGTTGGGGTTATTACCCTGCGTCCGGGTAACGGACAAGCCGGCTACTTTGCCCTGGATAAGGTCAAGGGCGTTACGCGTACCACCCTGGTTGAAATCCTCCGCCTTCACCGTCGACACTGCCGACGTTACTTCGGACCGCCGTTGGGTGCCATAACCCACTACCACGACCTCATTCAACGACTTTACGTCCGTTTTCAGCGTCACATCAATGGTAATGCGGCCACTAATAGCCACCTCCTGCGAGGTGAATCCAATAGAAGACACCACTAGGGTGCTAGCACCGTCGGGTACCTCTATGGTATAGTTTCCATT
>Ga0325401_1007064_pt1 | contig 10898 bp, 8 predicted proteins | sample PopdelMetagenome_FD_205666 | JGI IMG/M metagenome (GOLD analysis project Ga0325401, IMG submission 205666) | Populus deltoides microbial communities from Bellville, Georgia, United States - Xylem-PdKOR-R2 | ecosystem: Host-associated > Plants > Phyllosphere > Stem > Wood/Secondary xylem | place...
ATGATTGGCAGGGGAAGGACTCTTGTCACACACAAAAAAAACTTATATAATTTCCAATCATGCATAGAATATAGAAGTTATTCATGTCATCAAATATTGTTGAGCACATGACATGACACAAATCACATGATGTGGTGAATAGAGTGATGGTGCACCATTCTGATGGTAAAGCCCGAAACACTTTAACAGTGTGCATCATCAGTTTTTAGTGGAGACAAGGAACAGGCGTCTTGGGTTATGTACAAATAGATTCAATCAATTCGAGTCATTTATTGCTCCTTATTCTTATTGGCCGGTGATATTCATGGTTTACACCAAAAAAAATTTGGCACGCTTTATCCGTCTGTAAATCTATCGGTATATTTATTGCTGACGTCTCATTGACAAACCATAAATTACTGATGAGAGTTTTTTTGACAGACTGTTTCTGTTTGTGAGTCTGTCAGTAACATACATACCGACATACTGCTAGTATAAATACCGTCAAAAATTTCTAATAGTAAAACTATTAAATTTGATAGTATAAGTTACCTTCCACTTCTAGTAAACAAAAGAAGAAGAAGAAGAAGAAGAAGAAGAAGAAGCAACTATACTATATTTCCCTCAACAATTCATTAATTAAGTCCATTCAATCGACAATTTGATCCTAATTATTATAATGATCATATTAACCACATGCCTGCAAATGCAACTAGCCTCCATTTTCTTTTCTCAACTTGATCCTGACAGTCGTCTCGTGCTCGTGAAGACATGGTGCGTTCCATTTTCTTTTATTTTTCGTTTTTCCCTTCTTTGAGTTTCCTTTTCTTTTTATAAACGTGGACCGGGTTTCGTGTAAAATGAAGTGATTTGGATTAAATTTAGTCAAAACTTTATTTTAACTTTATATAAAATTAGATGATAGTTGATATAAGTTAAAATCAATCTACTTGGTCAGAATTTAAGTGTTAATTAATTTGACTTTAATAAAAAATAAAATGATATCATTTTAATATTAAAAAAAAACTAAAATAAAATCATTTTATTTTAAAAAAAAAACCCTCAAAACAACATTATTTTTAATTAATTTTGATTTTAATAACATCAATGACAAAAAAAAATTTATTAAAACCCAGACCTTATTACTCTTGTTTTTTTTTTTAATAAAAAAAATCCCAAGTAATTAACAAGATATTTTAAAAGTTGTTTGGTTGCTTACAAGAGCCTAGCTGCTTGTTAACGAGTGCAACCGCGAGTTGCATAAAAAAAAAAAGAAGAAAAAGATGCTTTTAATGAGCGGTTGCACCTCATTAACGAATGTGCTCTAATTTGTAGCGCCATTAGCATACGTTAACCGATCACTATCCAGTAATTATTCATTATTCTCCTTATAATAAAGATTAGTGCAAGAAGTAGCAATTCCCCGTGTCCTTTTACTGGGTAGCCACTATATGACAATCGAGGACATCTCACACTCTAGTCGGTACTCAAAAGGTGCTATTATAAATTACCTTTAAACTAATATGATCTAATATTGTCCCGCGTGTTGTTGACCTTCTGTGTGTGAGCGATGGAGACTCTTGGTTCCTGGAAATTGCTTGATGCTTTTATAATATTAGAGATGCTTTTAATCTGTCTCGTCTTTGGACTTTTCAAGCACGTGCATGCTCTTAGAATTTGGTGTATAAATATCCACCCAGGCCTTGTAAGCTTGAGAACAATTAGTGAAAATCATTGTTCTCTAAGGCATCAAAGGAGGATAAGAGAGAATTAATCTATACCGTTCATTCAAGTTCATACATAAACAAAAGAAAACGACATGGTGAGGGCTCCTTGCTGTGAGAAAATGGGATTGAAAAGGGGGCCATGGACACCTGAAGAAGATCAGATCTTGATCTCCTACGTTCAGAAATATGGCCATAGCAATTGGCGTGCGCTGCCTAAGCAAGCTGGTAAGTTATTCTGATAACCCTTCTCGGGTTTTCATCTGGAACGTTCTTTTTTATGAGTTTTGCGATGAAGGTTAGCCCTAAAGAACGCATGAAAGGATTCTGTCTGACACTGGAACTTTTGGTTTTTTATTTCTGCTGTATGTGGCCAGCCAAGAGGCAGTTGGTCTTGAGGAGTATTGATCTAAGCACCATGTCAGAAATTAGATGAATGATATCTGTCAAAGCAAATTTATAATGAGAGTTTTGAACCAAACTAGTCTAATAAGCTATCTTAGTTAAGAAGGTCCTGGTTATCTCTATTGCATGGCTAATGTTTTATTTCTCTTCTCTGCAGGTTTACAAAGATGTGGCAAGAGTTGCAGACTCCGATGGGTAAACTACTTGCGGCCAGATATAAAGAGAGGCAACTTCAGCAAGGAAGAAGAGGAAACTATCATCAAGTTGCATGAAATTCTTGGAAATAGGTACGCGCTGCTTGGATTGTGTCAAATTCTATATATGAAGTGATTTCTTGTTTGCTCTTGGAAACTTCCATTATTCATTAGATTTAAATTGCTTCATCACCATTAATTAACTTGATCAAATAAACAATGACAAAATGGCAATTTGTGTTTGCATCTTCATTAATTATTTGGTGGGGTCTAGAAGTTTAATTCACGGAAACAAACGTGTTTTCTGCTTCAAATTCAGTAGGGACTGAAGCTATGTTATCAAAAAAGTTCTTTAGTTTTATCAGACTGCAGTAACTGGAACAGGAACCCCACCACTGAAACAGAACTTTTTTAAAAAAAAAAGATAAGAAAGGAATTGTAATTGCAGTTGAGAGCTTCCCTGATTAATTTAGGTAACCACAAGAGGAAATTGGACAGCTCGATGTCAATCATAAGTAGATCATGGGATTTTGGTTTCGATGCAGATCAAGTTACTTGTTGTTCCGCATGAACCTTTTTTTTCCTGTCCAACTCATTATCTCACACAAATTTTCTTCCATTTTCCAGGTGGTCAGCAATTGCATCAAGATTACCAGGAAGGACAGACAATGAGATTAAGAATGTATGGCACACCCACTTGCTAAAAAGACTCAAACAAAATGGCGAATCCAAGTCACAACAACACATCAGAATACCAGACTGTCATCTCAATGAAAATAAACTATCACAATCGGCAAGTTCGACTGTTCCTTCTCTTTCAGGGTGTAAGCGCATAGAGTACGCGCAGATGTCCCCTCAACCCTCTTCTAGTGATCACTCCTCAGTCACGGATACTTCAGTCACCACTTCAGAAACAAACAACACCGGCTTGATCAAGCTTGAAAACATAGACTCATCAGAGATTTATCCAGTGATTGATGAAGATTTCTGGTCAGAACCAGAAATGGTTGAGAATTCTGGCATGCCATCATCAAATTTTCTAGACGACTCACAATTTCCATTCCCCTCACCAGACACTATGGAAACGGCAGGATGTTATGGTTACGGTCCAAAGGTTGACGATAACATGGAATTTTGGTACAACCTTTTTATTAAATCTGGGGGAATAGAAGAACTACCAGTTCATTACTTGCAGAGGTATAGCTATCTGGCGGATGAAAGAATCTGAATACTATGGTGTCTTGTTTTCAACCTCTTCGACATCCAAAGTACCTGGGAAATCGTGGGGTAGACTTGTCCAAGTCCAAAAGATAGAATCATTGGTTGAAGAAGAAAAAAGAAAAGCAAGTCTAGAAAAAAAAAAAAAAGGGCGATTATTCCCTTGATTTGCTGCAAATTGAGAGGACACAGAAGAATAAAGTCGGCTACATATATAGGAATTTTTTGTATAGTGACAAGGGATGTCGTCTAAAGGGTGGAATCTTCGTTGAACAAATGTTTATGATGAATCTTTTTATTCATAAAACTCTAACCATTATGTAAATCAAAATAGAGAATTAATGTTATGAATCCTGGATTATTATCGGTTGTGCAGTGAACTTCTGCAACTGGTTTGATCTGTGTGAATTTAGTTCATACAATAATTTCTCGTTGTATGCCTGTATTACGGTGAAGATAGATAATCTAGCTTTAACGCATCACATGCATTTTATCCTCTCGTGACTCGATTCTTTTCATTTGCCTGCCTCCATGTTGCATTTGATCATGGAAGGTGGTTCCTCGATTAATTACTCAGGCAGAATGAACCGGTTGATGATGGTTTGCTTAAAAATCCTGTAGTGGTGAACTTGGAACCGCTACAATAACAGTTGATATGCTGCCATGTACATGCTGGCATCCAACTGTTGCTGTTGTCATATCACATTAAGGAAGAATTCGAACCCAGCTAACACCTGCTGTACAAATAAAATTCAGGATGCTATAGTTTATTATAGTGTTTTTTTAATTGTGCTAGCTGTTATTTTGGAAATTTAAGGAAGAAATTTAGATCGGTGGACAATTTTGGAAACAAAACATGTTAAATTAAAGGGTATAACTAAAAATTTCAAAATATTAGAGCCAAAATGTAAGAAATGCTGAAGTTTTGGGATGCCAGGTTCCCCCACCCTCCATGTAAAACATCCGCTCCTGGGATCAGCCTTCTAGCGAGTTGATACGTCGACCGACATTGTTACAGTCTCTCCCTGTAACCATTACAAATCTTTGAAGGAATTGATTGATTGATTGATCCTCGAAAAAAACTTTTCTTCCTGGAGATGATTGTTCTCGAGAAAGTAGCAGTGTGAAATGGACATGATTTTTCCATTCATCTTTTCTCTGTCTTGCTTTAATTAAAATACACTGCAACTAGTCAATTCCAAAGAAAAAGAAAGAGATTTGGTACTGATTTTTTGTGTGTTTTAAAAGTGATTTTTAAAAAATTAAAAATATTTTTAATATTTTTTGTTTTATTTTAAATTAATATTTTTAAATTATTTTGATGCATTAAATCAAAAATAATTTTTTAAAAATAAAAAATTTATTTTAATATATTTTTAAAAACAAATATAACCGATGGTTCTAGACTACATTTAACTTTACCTAAGGTCATAATTCATCATTGACTGTCCTGTCATTTCTTACCTTTTCACTTTACCTGTTTGTTTTTCTTAGCTTAAAAAAGGTGCTCTGCTTGCTATGGTTTCCGAGACCCAAGTAAAAGCTTCATGGACATCATTGGTTAGCTTTAGCTAGGATGCTTCTCCCGCTATGTTTCATGTACTTATTATTTTTTATGAAATATATTTAAGTATTGTAAGTACATTTTATAGACAAAAATTTAATAACTCAGGTTATATTTTTGATTAACTAAATAAACTTGTTTTATTTAAAAATTTATAGATAAATTATATTAATCTTGAAAAACATTAAACACGTTCGATATAATTAAAAAAATATTTTTTAAAAAAAATAAAAAACCAAATAACAAATAACAAAAAAGAGGTATTTATTAAAGCATAAATTTAAAAATTTATTTTGAAAAAGACATACAAAAAGGCATTAATAAAAAACTAAAAATTTATGGAAAAAAAAAGAAGAAAAGAACCAAAATTAAAAAAATATATATATCATCAACTTAGATTGAAAGGTAAAACTGAAAATAAGAAATCATAAAAATAGAATCAAATTAAAAACACCAATGTATAATTAAAAAAAATTGAACATGTAGAATTTTTCAACGTAATTCCTTACATTAAAAAATCATAAATATACATTGAAAAACTTGTACACCCATTTAATTAAATAATTACAAACCATTGTGTAAATAAATGGAAAAAAAATCATCAACGATAAATAAAAATATAATTGAAAAAATTATGAGACAAATGCAAATCAAATTATTTAATGTCACAATACGAATTATTTACTTAGTTGTTTTTAGTGAATTTATTTATTATGCAAGGTTGCACATGCTAAAAATACAATAGAAAATAAAATTTTAATTTATATAAAATATATTAAAAAATTACAAATGAACCATACTAACTTTCTAAAACACTAAATACACCCGATATAATTAAAAAATAATCTTTATTTAAAAAAGACTAAAAAAGCTAAAAACAATACCGATATAATGACCGTTGAAAAAACAAGGTTCGAGTTTTTCATTCAAAAATCCATTTTGAACCAATATTCAACCCAAAATACTTTGAAAACATTATGAAAATCTTGTTAAACTAATTTATGGCTTTCAAAAACATAAAAAACCACTTCAAAACTCGAAATCATCCTGAAACAAAAAATCTTTTGGAGCTCAAATATGTTTTTCAGTCGTTTTCAAGGGGAAAAACACTTAATTTTATCCCCCTCATCATATGAAATCATTTAACATAAAAATAAAATATTTTGATAATAGAAATTATTATCAATAACAACTTTTTCATTCTAAATTGGAATTTAATAACCTCTTCTTTCTCCTTCACAAAAATAATATCAAAGTTAGTATTTATGGAGCACATGTTTTTCATTTCATTTTTTTTTAATTTAACTATTCTTAAAAAAAAAAAAGTTAAATCTGGGCTCCTAATAGCCCAATCATTTAAAAAAAAATTGAGAATTAAAATAAAAATTTTGTAAAAAATATAAAAGAATAAACAGTAAAAGTTGTTATAGTATTTTACCCAACCACGAGCTTTAGTTTTTGTTAATATCGTCATAGATTTTTTCTATCCCACAAGATTATTCACGTGTTTTCTATACTGCATCCAGCCCCCTTTTCCAATTCCTCGTGATCCCTTCCGTGATAAAAGAGAAGAGCGACTTCACTCTTTTAGGTTGACGTTTACAATTGAAAAATAGTTTTGTAATTTTCATCTATCATTTTCTTATTTTATTTTTTCAAAAACAGAAAGAAAACATACACATTGTCGTATTGAATTCAATTTTTCTTCGACTAATATTTAAAAGAACATAAAAAATTAGGCAAGACTAATAAGGCTGTTTTTTTTTTGGTGCGATGGAGAATTTGAATTTTTTTTTTTACTAAAAACATTTCTTATAGGCTATGGTTTTAATATCTTAAATAAATTTCTTAGAAAACCGAGGGCCCTTTTGGTACAATTTCTTAGTTTTGGTTATCTAATAATAGAAAACCAACAATCTTTTGTATTTTTTGAAACTTTTTTTTTTCAGGTGTACGAAAGAGAAACTCCTCATAAATATATAATTTTAAAATCCAATAATATATCATTAGTTAAAAATATAAAAAAATAATATATTATATAATCTGTCAACGAGAACAACATGCATGATGACGGTGAAGGTGATGACAGTATGATAAGAAATGATAATAGGGATTATAGCAGTACAAAGTTTATGACGACTTTTATTTTATTGGTAAGTATTTTTGGTAGTAATAGGTGATATGATATGATATGAAAGTGGTGGTCGCAATGATACGAGTCAAAGATAGTCATAATATGTTTGTGAATTTTATTAAAATAATGATGATAATGTTAAAAGATATGGATGTGTTGAAGAAATGATAATGAAAATGACCTGTAATCATAGTGATGAGTAATTTTATGATGCTCCAGCATCCACTCTTGAAGAATATCTTAATTGAGATTATTTATCTCTTTCTTCAGATTTTTCAGAGTGAGAACGTAGAATCTTTTGTTGAAGATTGTTTTTTAGTTTTAAAAATATTTTTAAAATTTTATTTTAAATTAATTATATTTATTTTAAAATTATTTTAATGTAATGATGTCAGGAATATATATATTTTTAATATATTTTAAACTAAAAAATACTATAAAAATTAATCAATACCACTCACCCTATAAATAATATCAAGGAGTCTAATGATAAAGTAAAGATATATAATAACAAAACAAAAACAAAAAAAAACACAACATATACAACCACTGTTTGTTGTTTAAAGAAATTATTTTGATTAAAAATTGTTCTTAAAAAACACTCAACAATGAAACCAAACATGTTTTTTTTTTTCTTTTAGAAAAGGAAATAAAGAAATAGAAAGTCAAAATGATACTGAACATTACCTAGAGTTTTCTATTAAAATGGATCTAGAGCTCAATGGCGTGGAGTTCTTGAATCTACAATGGACTGGTTGGGGAACATGTTGTGAAGCTTGTGTGAAATTGAGAACGGGGGCTAAGATAATAATCAATCCAACCCTCGCGAACGCGGACACCTCAAATCACACATCAGATACTTCTCGGAAAGCAGGATGATTATGCCATGGAACCACACAAAAGCAAGACAGCGCGGTAATGCTAGCTAGCACAACTTATCATAGAATCATATTCCAAATGAGATGCAAGACCAAAAAAAAAAAGCCATCTTCCGTACAAAACTACCTTGAGAACTCATCATGTATAGGCAGCAGCTATTGAAGTCTCAATCGAGGAAAACATACGACAAAAATTCAAACATCCTCATGTCATATGTGACAGTCTTTAACAAAGTAAGATCCATGGTGGCAGCTCCTCCACAATTAATTCATCTAGGTAGAACAAAAGCTTTATTGAAAAATTAACGCTGCCGGCTGGTTTGGAAGGTGAATGGGCTCTCTGTTATTACACGCCAGTGTTGGGGGGGGGCGGGCGGGCGGGCGCATCTAAGAGAGACACGAGTATGCAAGAGCCTTCTCCTCAGAAAGCTCATCAGCTGTCAAATCCAACTTCTTCCTTGAGAATTCATCAATGCTGAGCCCTGAGTCACAGAAAGAGCCATAAAACACTTGTAATACTCCAGGAAAGCTGAAATTCAAGATTAATATGAACTGAAATACTACAAACTTTTCATACAGAGGCAAACTTGAAAGAAGAACATAAACTGTTGATTGCTTGTACAAAAATCAAGATGAAAATATCCTTGGGAGTGAAGGTTCAAACACAGTTTTCTATGCATTTTTCATCACATAAAAATTCACTCTCCTAAGCCTACCGCACAACCAGACTTAAGGCAAAGGAAAACATCAAATTTGAGCAGATAACAGAAGTGCATGGGAAACAAGAGAAAGAGCAGGTTTTTAGAGATCCAAAAATACATCATAAAAATATATGCAGTCACCAGCAAACACCATAAAAACTTTGTAATCTTGTACCAAAATGCCTAAGATACAAACAAAAGAATCTCGTACATCTACAAGAAATAGATAATATCTGACTATTATAATCTCATATATTGACATAAAATCATGGAGTAAGTGGAAAATAGTGACATTTTAATTGGCAATCCTTACCTTGAACAATTTTCCACTCTCCATTCTGACAAGTTACAGGGAAGGAATAAATGAGACCAGCTGGTACATTGTATGAACCATCAGAGTACACCCCCATGGAAACCCAGGTACCCTAAAATAAAGAAAATAAAATCATACCATAATACCAGACTTGTACAATTGAACATCAGAAAGCAAGTCAACCATTGTCAAACCTCAGGAGTTCCAAGAACCCAATCACGAATGTGGTCACAAGCTGAGCTAGCAGCTGATAGTGCACTTGAAAGCTTCCTTGCTTTGATGATTGCAGCACCACGTTGTTGAACAGTAGTGATGAACTCTGCATTCAACCTTCAACCAAGAAATAGAATTAACATTGTGATCCACACCTTTCCAAACCAAATTAAACAGACTTTTAAAACGTATACAATCATTAATACCACTCGTCGTCCTTAACAAGCTCCCGCACGGGTTTCTCCCCAGCTGGAGTCTTAACAGTAGCATGGTTGACATCAGGGTACTGGGAAGACGAGTGATTCCCCCAAATAATCACATTTTTAACATCGCAGACTTGGACGCTCAACCTCTCTGAAATTTGACCAAGTGCCCTGTTATGGTCCAGTCTTGTCAAACAAGTAATGTTTTTCTCAGAAATAGATGGTGCAAATTCCTTTAAAATCAATGCGTTGGTGTTTGCTGGGTTAGCAACAACCAAAACCTGAACAGAACAAAAGGTAACAACAGTCATGAGAATACTTCAAATGAAGTTAAGTCTGTGTTGCTCAAGCAAAGCAGCTCTAAATGCATCCAGTTTTATACACATGAAAGCAACAGGAATTTCCCAGGATGTATCAAAATGGTAACAATATATATTACATAGATTTCCAATATAATTCAATAGATCCCATAGTTTTCTCCCAGTACTAAACAAGCATTTCTGTTTCACAATATGTAATCTAACAATCATTTCAACAAAGCATCCACACAGCAGCCTTTTTTGTCTATTTTTTGAAATATTTTACCTTGCAGTTTGCAGCTGCATGCTTCTCGAGAGCTGAAGCCTGTGACTTGTAGATTGAGACATTTTTAGACATCACATCTTTTCTCTCCATTCCTTCCTTCCTTGGGAAGCCACCAACCATTACTGCGATGTTAACCCCAGTGCAGGCCTCCACAACATCGGTTGTGGCAACAACACCTGTTGCAAATTTTGGTCAGATCTCATGATTATACAACTGATTCCTTACAATTCAACATGTTACACGGAAAAAACATATTATTCTTCAACAAAAATTGCCTTGGCAATTTGAAAAGGGGAATTAAGGGCAGATACCTTTAAGAAGAGGAAATGCGGCATCTACCAACTCCATCTTCACACCATTCAATGCCTCAGCTGCAGGTGGGATATCAAGCATGTGGAGGATCACAGGCTGGTCAGGACCAAGCATCACTCCCCTAGCAATCATGGGAACGAGGGCATATCCAATTTGTCCTGCAAACCCAATTACGTTTTGTTAACAACCAATATCAGTAATTCCGCAAGTTCCAGTTATAAAACTCACAAATGACCAACTGCACAAATACAAAAACAACTCATTTTCCATATTCGCATTGTTACATTGTGGTTTACAGATATAATAGCTATAAAACTACGAGTATATTCAAGAACTAAAACCAATAAATAGAGAAATAAAAATAATTCTCTAAATTCAACAATTCATAAGAAAATAAAAAAAAATCAATAATTTGATTTTACGAATTCAATTCGAACTAGACATTATTACAAGCACTTGAGCGCTCGTAATCAAT
>Ga0325401_1007066_pt1 | contig 10895 bp, 6 predicted proteins | sample PopdelMetagenome_FD_205666 | JGI IMG/M metagenome (GOLD analysis project Ga0325401, IMG submission 205666) | Populus deltoides microbial communities from Bellville, Georgia, United States - Xylem-PdKOR-R2 | ecosystem: Host-associated > Plants > Phyllosphere > Stem > Wood/Secondary xylem | place...
ATATATATATATATGTTATACTAAAATCAATAAAGTTGACAAGCTTAGATGTATTTACACCTAATCCATGCTCATTAGCAAGGTACAGCTTGGCATTTAGATCCTTAAGCAAATATTGGCCTCCGCCTCTCAACAGTTCAGATGAAATGATTATCCTATGCTTTATTGACATGGCACAAAGTATGCATACATACCTACCCAGAAAATCAGAATATGGTAGAGAATATGTGTATCTACAAATTTAATCGCATTGATGAAGCAAGAACCTCAGATTGCTAGCCAGTCAAGGGTTAACACCACCCATGAACACTTTTCATGTTCTTACATCTCTTAATTATTGTTCTGTGGACTCGAATTCCTCATTATTCTTTGTGATATTATTGCAGTTTTTTTCTCTTGTTTTCTTTGATTCTCAAGTATATTGTGAAGGATCAACTCGTAATTTAGCTACAAAGAGATGCTATTTCTTCACAAGCAATTCAAGTTCCAACTTCCACCATTCGAAGAGAAATTTCCGGAACCGCGTCCACTTTTTTTCCCAAAAGAAGATTGTAGCATAAAATAGGGCTCAATGGTAATATTGTAATTTGAAAATTGAAATGGTATTTTAAGTCTATTTGCTATTGTTGTAACAACTACATATAATAATTCATCTTTTTCGAACATTAACTCAATCCCATAGATAAAAACAAAAACTCTTTCATACCACTTTCTAAATCAATCAATATATTCTTATTTATTTTGCTATATATATGTGTGTGTGTGTGTGTGTGTGTGTGTGTGTGTGTGTGTTACATTACATATTTTATTATTTCATGAACAAGTCTCATTTAACATTAAATTTCATAGTATATTTAAGCTAATAACATTACCAATTATTCATCCTAATTAATTATTACATACCATTAACATCCAATTCACTTATACAAAATATTAAACTAGATTAATTACATAATTCTTCTCATTTCAACAATACTAAATAAAACTATTCACAATAAAATACATGCAAAATATTAATTCTGGTGGGATTGAGATGAACCTGAAATTTTAACAAGCATATAATAATCAGCACAATAATTTATTTATTATTAATATTATCAATGATCTTTATATTTTAGAAGAAATAATCAATTCTAACCAAATTAATTAATAATCTATTCAATGGTCCAATGATTTTATCTCATTGCATAATCTTTTTAAATATCCAATGATATTTATCAAATGGAATTTTTTGATTAAAATTCTACAAGTTTGATATTTCCCTTACTATTAATAATTTATAATTTCTACATGTAGATATTCATTAATTCAGCACTTTTATTTTGAAAATCAATCAATCAATCATATTTCTATTTTCAAATACCATATGAATTCTAGTATCTTTACCTTGATACTTTTAAATTTGACATTCTCTTTTTTGAAAGCCAATCTGGTATTTTTAAAAAAAATCATAAAAATATTAGTATCTTTTCTATGATATTTTTTTCAGTTTAGTATTTCTCATTTTGAAAGTCAATCCAATCAAATATTCTTTTCTAAATACTATAAAAATATTAGCATCCTCTCTATGATATTTTTCAGGCATTTCATTTTAGGAGCCCATACAATCCAATATTCATTTTCAATTACATATCATTTTATATATTAAATCTTACATTTTTTTCTTCATATAATAATTACAAAGTAAACATTAAAATAACCTTAATACCAACACCCAAAAAATTTAAATAATTCAATTTTTATAGTGAATATTTTCACCTAACTGTAGTTGCCTAGTATACTGCAGTTCTCATACTTAGTAACCCTCTAGTAGCTTCTCTTGCGACATTAAATTAAATTTATTTTTTTATATTCATGAAATATTTCTTTCTAGTAAATTCTTTCTTCTTCATTTATTTATTTATTTGAATTATCATGTTAATATATTCTCTACTTAAAAGCCCTTAATCATTATTATTTTTAATTAATACAATTCTCTACCCTTCCATTGTCTCATGAAAATGAGACTTCGTGTTAGATTAATATATATTTTTAATATTCACTTTTCATTATTAATAAATCCTTTTTTCTTTTGAACTCATTTGGCTTATTTCTATCTAGCTAATCATTTAAATCCATTGATTTATTTTTATATTTGTCTATCAAAGAAATCAAATTCTTAATAGAATGATATCTTTTTTCATTAATTCCTCACCTTTACATATATAATTAATCATCTAGGTAGTATATTTATTCACAATTCTCTCAGTAACTTGAATAATTTCTTTTCCAACTACAAAACTCAATAATTACCGAAAATGGGACCTAACTAATTTAAGGCATCCTTTCAAGGTTTTTTTTTTTTTTCTTCAAGTACCCATCAGCCCTCCTAGCAAAATCCCAAGGATTTTTTTCTTGATTTTTTTGTCATAATCTCCTCTAACCTTTCTCTAATCCCTCAGTACTGTCTAATATTTAAAGCTTAATTAGAAAAAATCTTTGTGAAAAATGCAATAAATCTCCCCATTTTTCTCCTCTCTTCCCACCCTCTCAGCAGCCGGCATTCATGTATTTATATCACGAAGTTTTCTTATTTGCATAATGACTCAAAGTTCTTTTAATTCTTTTTTCGAACCCCACTCATTCATATTTAATCCCATAACCTTTTATTTAATATTATTCAATTGTACCCTTCTTCAATTTAATTTAATTATTTTATTTTCTCATTAAAAATATAGTTTTATCTTCCTTAATTTCCCCAATTTATTTTTATTAAATTTCTAATCCTATAAAATTTTGGCCAGATGTTCATAATTATAGAAGCGGTTGCTTTTCAAAATACTTTTTTCTTATAAATACATAAAAATAATATTTTTATTTTTTAAAATTTTTTTGACATCAGCACATCAAAAAAATATAAAAAATTAATTTTAAAAATAACAAATATATTTTTTAAAAAATATTTTTAAAATGCAAAAACAAATAACTTTTTAATTGGAGGTGAGAAAAAAAACCCAAAAATCAAGAAAACAAGAAAAAAAAAACCAAAAAAGTCAAACTGTGAAAAAAAACCGATTAAAATTTTGAAAAAACCGACCGGTTCGGTTCGGTTTCATAAGCCTAAAACCGAAAAAAACCGAAACAAAAAAAATCGTAAAAAAATCGAGCCAGACCGTGAAAAACTGAAAAAACCGAGCTAAACCAGTTTTTGTCCTAAAAAAATGAACCAAAACCGAAAAAACCGAGCTAAACCGGAAAAAAACTGAGCTAGTTTTTGTCCTAAAAAACCGAACCAGACCAGTTTTTGTCCTAAAAAACCGAACCAGACCGAAACTAGTTTCGGTTTTTTTCAAAAAAAATCAGTTTGGTTATTTTTTTTTTGATAAAAAAAATCAAATAAAAAATAATCACCTCTATTTTTTTATCATGATATGTGATTGTGATCTTTATATATATATATATATATATATATAAACATGATTTTTGTATTGAAACTTTATAAAAAAGTAAAGGAAGCGCTCCCTTATTAACATGGGATTGCGGCTGGCCCATCTCATGTACAACTGAAGCCCCATAACCACGCGCTTTTTCAGGGTCCGAAAGTGGTCATTATCTTAATTATTGAAACCCCAGATGGTGTTTACCCTTTTTACTTTCCTTCTCCATAATTATTCTCATAAACAGCAAACAATGATAGAAACAGGCACGAAATTAGGTAGCTTTTTGACATTTGGACACCTTCTTGTGAGATTCATGAGTAGCTATGAGTTCGCTAATAGAAAATCAGAGGCAACGTCTTCATTTTATTATGCTCCATATTTCTTTAGTACAAACAACTCATTACAGTCCCCCTTTATATTGCAGTTGGCATCATCATTAATCCCGGGTAAGCATATCAACTTTAAAATCACCCAACTCACCTTTTTTTTTTTTTTCTTCTTCCTCGTAAGCATAATTCAATCAACTTCACATATTTAAAAATAATTTAATAAAAATCTTTTTAATATGAATTAGTTAATATGACTTGTCTAAAAACAACATAACTAATCGGTGAAACAAATATATGAGCAAAATTAATATAAAACGAATAAAATTGATAGAAAACACTACTTAATTCAACTTCTTGCCTAGCTCATATTTAAAATTAAACTACGTGGGAGTCTTCTTGATGCGACTCAGATGACTTGGTCTGTCTAAAAACAACCAAATCAACCAGTAAAAAAAATTTGAGGATGAAATTGAGAAGAAAATGGATGAAATTGACAAAACAAAAAACATTCCAACCCTGCTCCTTGCCTCGCATAATTTAAAATTAAATTGTGCAGGAGTTAGCCTCACATGACCTAGTCAACTTGACCTGTCCAAAAAAAAACCTAAGTGACAATGAAGAAAAAATATAAGGATTAAATTGAGAACAAAAGTACAAAATTGAAAGAGAAAAAGGGAAAAAATGAAAAAGAGAAGAAAATAAAGGAGCACCAGCTTTACTGTTTGTATAAAGAGTAAAAAAAAGTGTATTGCACCCTATTTATTTTAGTATAGAGAAGAGCTGGTCGACTTGACCAGTCCAAAATCAACTACTCGATTGGTAAAAAAAATTAAGGATGAAATTGAAAAAAAAAAGAACAAAATTGACAAAACAAAAAACATTCTAACCCTATTCCTTGCCTAACTTGGGTTTAAAATCAAACTGTGCAAGAGTTAGCCTAACATGACCTAGTTGACTTGATCGATCCAAAAACATATTAAAAGAAAATTAAAAAAAAATAAATTAAGAAAAAATGATGAAGTTGAAATAAAAAGAGAAAAAAGAGAAAAAAAAAGGCACCTTTTTTAATATTTGTATAAACATTAAAGAATGTACATTACTCCCTAGTTGTTTTAGTATATAGAAGGACTAATCGATTTGACTGGTCCAAATGTTAGCTGGCTAACCGACAACAAAATTTTAAAGACGAAATTGAAGAAAAAAGATGAAATTTACAGAATAAAAAACCTCATGACTTGATTTCTTGTCTACCTTGGGTTTAAAATTAAATTGTGCAGGAGTTGACCCGACATGACTCAATCAACTTGACCAGTAAAAAAAACTAGATGACAATTTAAAAAAATTTAAGGATGAAATTGAGAAAAACAAAAGAAAAAAGGGAAAGAGAAAAAAGAAAGAAAGAAAGGGGCACCTTATTTGAAAAATGAAAAGCAACATTTTCTTTTGATCATGTTACATATTATTTTAACAATTCATAAATTATTTAGGTGTGTTTTAGTTTATAGGCTTGTGCTATACTACGACTAGGTTCAGAAATGTTTTTAAACATAACAAAGAATATACAAGATGTACAAAATTATTTGACATTGTTATTATACCTGACTCAATATATTAACTTTCAAACCTCCTAACATGACTCCTTATCTAATTCGAAGATAAAATTAAATTAAATTGCATGTGAGTTGTTCCAACATGATTCAGTTGACTTAACCCATTCAAAGACAACCTATAAAAAGTTTGAGGATAAAATTGTGAAGAAAAAAAAGATAAAATTGATAGAAAAAACCTTTCGACCCAACTCTTTTCCTAACCCAGGTTTAAAATCAAACTACGTGGAAGTTTCTTTGACGTGAGCTAGTCAACTTGATAGGTTCAAAAGCAACCCAACCGATCGATAAAAAGTATGAGGATGAAATTAAGAAAAAAATGATAAAATTAACAGGAAAAAACCTTTTGATCCAACTCCTTGCCTAGCCCAAGTTTAAAATTAAGTTGTGTGAGAGTTTCCTCGATGTGACCTATAGACTTTTGTGATCCAAAAACAACACAACCAACTAGTAAAAAATATTTGAGAATGAAATTGAGAAAAAAAAAGGGATGAAATTGACAAAACAGAAAACCTTACAACCCAATTTCTTGTTTAACCCAAGTTAAAAATTAACCGTGCCGAAGTGAACTTGACACAACCCAGTCAACTTGTCCGGTCCAAAAGCAACCAAAATGATAATTTTAAAAAAATCCATGAATTAAATTGAAAACAAAAAGGAAAAAAAAGAAGAAAAAAAAGAAAAGAAATGAAATAGAAAAAATAATAGGAGCACATGTTCATATGAATAGTATGTTGGTGTATATGCCTTATAGCTAATCAGTTAGTTAAATGTAACATTGACTTTGTTCACGTAAACATGTTTAATTTTAATAAAGATTTTATTTATCTTTAATATTTATCAAGTATTTTATTTGTCATAATTCAATTTTGAATTTCTCCTAAACTTATCATTTTTATTAAATGAAAAGCAATAGTATGTTAGTATATATATGGCTTAAAGAATATATCCTACCATTATAATGCGAAAGAATCAATGGGAGTACTCAATTTATTTTTTTTTATTGTTTGAAAGTATCTTTGAAATACACCAAATAATAAAATATTTTAAATTAATTTATATATCAATAAATTTAAATTATAAATACACTTTTATTTTTGTTAAAAAAACATTTGGTTATTCTAAACCTAATTTAAAGACATTGTTGGCCTAATGCAGCAATTATATAAGATTGATGTTGTGTGGTATAGCGTTTTAAATGGGGATTGAGTAAATTAAAAAAAAAATTATTTAAAATTATATTTTTAAATTGTTTTGATGTATTGAGATCAAAAATAATTTTTAAAATTTTTTAACAATATTTTTTTAATATATTTTTAAATAAAATATACTTTAAAAAATAATTTCAATCATGCTAATCAGCTCTCACAAACTGAGTGATGCTCAGCAGACAATAATAGCATTGGGAGAGGCTGATTCTGCTATATATATTGGTTTAAATTGGCAATCAGATGGTCTCCAGAAGGTGATCTCGGAAGCAGATTTTTTCGTGCATCTTTTTCTCCAATGCCCAGTAGAATCTAGTTAAGCTTGTTGAATTTTGGTGAGCTGACGGTTAAAATATTGAAACGCACAATTTCAATTTTATATTTTCACAAAAAAAAATCCTTGAAATATTATAAACACTATCTAAGCACAAAAAAATCATTTATAAACAATAAATTAACGCATAAATCAAATTAGTTGTTTTAGATCTAAAAATTAAAATCAACATCTCTCCCTATTTTAGGGATGAAATAGTTCAATTTTGATATTTATAAATTCGTTATGATAAGAGCTATCATTTGCTGTGTTATAGCCGAATTCCTTTAACAAAAATTTCTTTCTCCTCTCTCTGTTATTTTTATTTTTTGTATTTTTTATGATTTTAAAATTTTAATGTTTTTATTTAATCCAAAAAAACACATGGATTAACCAGCCTAATCTTCTTTTAAGGTTATAAAATCTAGATAACCTTATTAAAAAGAAATAAAAAAAATCATAAAGCTGATTTTTGAAAATAAATAATATTAAAGGATGAAATTAAAAAAAAAAAAAATTACCCCTTAAACGAGGCATCATAATGTTTGGTTGTTGAACGGTGCTTTCACGCACCATCTGAAAGATGCAGGCTTTCTCACCTACTAGCATGTTTATTTATCTATTATATTTTAAATTAATTAAAATACATAATTACCTCTTAGTCAAATCTATTATAACAAAAAACTTAGATGAAATCACCAAAACGCCTTAAAACACAAGGTAAGGAAATTTTACTTTTAAAGGTAAGCTAGTTATTTTATTCTACTTGGGGGGGGGGGGGATATGAGCAAATTTGCTAAATTTGAGCTAATCTTTCAAACTCATAGCCCGTGAAATCCTAGATTTATGTTCAATAAAGAAACTTAATTTCATGCCAATTTAATATTGAATGATGAAATCGAAAAATAAAACCATATTAATCTAAAAGTTCTAGTAAAGTAAATAAAAAATAGCAATCAAAATAATAAAAATCAAATTTAATAGGAAAAAAAATTAAGGATGAAATCGTAAAAAAAGTTCATTCTTAAAAATTACCTTAAATAAAATAAATAACAATTAAAAGAATAAGAAAAAAATATGAAAGATAAAAAAAATTAAAAGATGATGAAATTGAAAAATAATTTCAATTTCATAAATTATTTCAAATAAAAAATACTAATAAAAAAAATATGGATCAAATTTGAAGAAAAAACAAATTGAACAGTTGCTTTGAAAATTTAGAAGGTCAATATAAAATTTAAGGTGAGGAGAGAAAAGAAGAAGAAAAAAAGAAGCTATGAATGCCAAATCAAAGATGTTATATCACACGCGTTGTTGAGGAATGGAGGGGCCACATGGACGATTTGATTGTTGCCTCGATAACCTCTCTTTGGCCACTTAACACCACCAGATGATTGTGAGGTCTCCCAACATGCCAATATTTTTTTTTTAATAATATTTCATATTTATTAAAATACATAATTTCTTCTAAGCCAAATTGCTTATAACAAAAAAACAAAAAAAAATTTTGTATGCTAATTTACTTTTGTTTTTGGCATTTAAAAGTAATTGTGTCATTTTACATGTTAAAAAAAAAAAGTGTCATATTACCATGTTAAAAATATAAAAAATACTAAAAAGACTATGTATTAAAGCTATAATTTTATTTTTATTTTTAAATGTAATCTCTTCATTATACTATGCTATAAAATATGAAGAGAATTAAAAAAAAAAAGAAATCCTTGGATGAAATCTATATATATATATATATTTTTTTTTTTTTGTTTTTTTTTTAAGAGTATTTTATTATGCTAATAAAATATTAGCAAATTAATTTGTCTTTAATTAATATGATAATATCTAATATATCATTTGAAAAAAATCATATTACTCTCTGTAACAAGCTTGTTGGGTTTTGACAAAAATAGCGAAAGAATCATTCGTGTGGTGTAAAACCCTATGGCTTTTAGATTTTTTTTTTAAAAATAAATTAAATGGGCTATAGGAGACGTCCCAGCACTATTGTAGCCCTGGTCCTATCTGGTGGACCGCCAGCTTGAGTTGCAATAAAAGACCATGTTAATTCTACGAGCCCATTACACCAGTCCAAATACAGCCCATTTTAGTCCATAGTTATTGGGCGCCTTCCAGAAATTCAAATTTCAAATTTATTCTCAACGGTTACTGCCAGCTGGATCCCAGCAGCAGCAGCAACCATTTCAAATTTCAAAAACACCCATCTTCTTCTTAAAAGCCGTTTCAAACGGCCCTTTCTCTTCGTATATATATTCTTAATTTCCGAACCCTAAACCACAATTCTCTTTGCTCTATTTAGCACTTAGCAGTTGGCGAGTCCTGTTTAATACAATTTCTCTATTTCCCACAACCAAAAATGAGAGAGTGCATCTCAATCCACATTGGTCAGGCTGGTATTCAAGTTGGTAATGCCTGCTGGGAACTCTACTGCCTCGAACATGGCATTCAGGTCTAAACATTTCCCATCTCAATCCTTTCTTTTTTACTTGTTTGTGTACTAAATTTTGTTACTGTTTGTATTTCTTGCAGCCTGATGGGCAGATGCCAGGTGACAAGACTGTTGGGGGAGGAGACGATGCCTTCAACACATTTTTTAGCGAAACTGGGGCTGGGAAGCACGTTCCTCGTGCTGTGTTTTTGGACTTGGAACCAACTGTGATTGACGAGGTCAGGACTGGGGCTTATCGCCAATTATTTCATCCTGAACAACTTATTAGTGGCAAAGAAGATGCTGCCAATAACTTTGCAAGAGGCCACTACACAAGTAGGCACAACAAAATCAAGTCCCTTTTTTCTTAATTTCAAAATCTCAGCTTCTTTTAACAAACTAATTTTGGGTTATTTTCTTAAAACATTTTTTGGTGTGCAGTTGGGAAAGAGATTGTGGACTTGTGTCTTGACAGGATTAGGAAGCTAGCAGATAACTGTACTGGGCTTCAAGGATTTTTAGTTTTTCATGCCGTTGGTGGGGGTACTGGTTCTGGGCTTGGATCTTTGCTTTTGGAGAGGCTTTCTGTTGATTATGGAAAGAAATCGAAGCTTGGTTTCACCGTTTACCCTTCGCCACAAGTCTCCACCTCTGTGGTCGAGCCTTATAACAGTGTGTTGTCCACTCATTCACTTCTAGAACACACTGATGTTTCTGTGTTGCTTGATAATGAGGCCATCTACGATATTTGCCGCAGATCTCTTGATATTGAGAGACCCACATACACTAATCTTAACAGGCTTGTGTCTCAGGTACAGTTGAAATCGAATTTTTTGGACAAAAAATGTTGGTTTATTGCTTGTTTAATTAGATAGTTAAAGGTTCGAATTTATGCAGGTTATCTCCTCGTTGACAGCATCGCTTCGATTTGATGGAGCATTGAATGTTGATGTGACAGAATTCCAAACCAATTTGGTCCCATACCCTCGAATCCATTTCATGCTTTCTTCATATGCCCCAGTTATCTCTGCAGAGAAGGCCTACCATGAGCAACTCTCTGTCGCTGAAGTGACGAACAGTGCTTTCGAGCCATCTTCAATGATGGCAAAATGTGACCCTCGCCATGGTAAATACATGGCATGTTGCTTGATGTATAGAGGGGATGTGGTGCCAAAGGATGTGAATGCAGCAGTAGCAACAATTAAGACCAAGAGGACTATTCAATTTGTTGATTGGTGCCCAACTGGGTTTAAATGTGGTATTAACTACCAGCCTCCTACTGTTGTTCCTGGTGGTGACTTGGCTAAAGTTCAGAGGGCAGTTTGCATGATTTCAAACTCGACCAGCGTTGCTGAGGTGTTCTCTAGGATCGATCACAAGTTCGATCTCATGTATGCGAAGCGTGCTTTTGTGCATTGGTATGTTGGTGAAGGAATGGAGGAAGGAGAGTTTTCAGAAGCTAGGGAGGATTTGGCTGCTCTGGAAAAGGATTATGAGGAAGTTGGAGCAGAGTCCGCTGAAGGGGAAGACGATGATGGAGAGGAATACATGTAATGCCAGGTGTTTTTTGCGGGGA
>Ga0325401_1007067_pt1 | contig 10894 bp, 6 predicted proteins | sample PopdelMetagenome_FD_205666 | JGI IMG/M metagenome (GOLD analysis project Ga0325401, IMG submission 205666) | Populus deltoides microbial communities from Bellville, Georgia, United States - Xylem-PdKOR-R2 | ecosystem: Host-associated > Plants > Phyllosphere > Stem > Wood/Secondary xylem | place...
TTTTTTTTTTATCTATTTTACGGTTAGAAACATTTTGTTATCATTTTCAAAAGGAGATGAAATTGAAAAATATGAAATTTCTAGTATAAATAAAATAAACTCAACTGGTTTGTGGCATATATATTGTCAATATTTGCAGGTTTGAAAATTTTAAGTAGCCTCCAGTATAGGGGAGGTGCTGCCGATTTTTTTTTAAAATAATTGAATTTGATTATGTAATTATTCATCAAATTTGTGTAGATGCATAGAACGAAATCAACAGCACGTCGTGAGCATATGATCGCAGCTAGTTCTTATAGCAGCGAGGATGACGTGTTTTTAAGTGTCGATCAAGAAGAGGCACCTACGACAACTCACGAAACTACCTCTTCTAGCGCGGTTCCACAGCGCAGAGGCGGTGTGTCTTCATAGCGGGGTCAATTCACCCGTAAGTACGAGGCACATTGGAAAGACGACCTTTCAATGTAAGTTTGTTTTGGTTTTAGTTTTTTTTTTTACTTATAACATAATTTATGAACAACTAATTAAAATTTTATTAATTTTATTTATTTTTAAGTTTACAAACATTGAGGCTGGTCGAATAATAACCTCGACGTTTAAATCATCAATGAAGATTCCATTATTTCAATGGAGTCAAGTTTCCAGACATCCTGATTGGAGACCTTAATCGATGCATGGTTTCGAAGATTTGAGGTTAGTGTTAACTTTAAATTTTATTTATTTTTTATGTTATATTGAAATTATTGATTTATTTTTAATAAATGATTTATACACAGAACATATTCGAGTGGGATAACGCTCATGACAATGTTGCGAAAAGGGTGTGGGACAATCATGCGACAACTAGGTAACATAAAAAATGATACAATATTTTTTTAAAAAAATTATATTTTAAAATCTAATTTGTTATTAACTCATATAAAATTCATTGATGGAAGTAGGTTGCATGACTTTTGATATGAAGTGCAAAAAAAAAAACCAAAAAATACACCAGAGATAACGGTCTATAAAGCTGGAATGACATGGTGTTGTGGAGGGGTTTCAAGCCGCCATACATCCCAGAGGATATATAGGCATAATATATCCAGCACGTGACGTCTGAGCGATTCACACGATGCTCACAGTTTGGTGCCGACAACCAGAACTCGCAAATTTATGGTTCGATGACCACACATACTGGTGGCTTCGTTTCGTTCATTACATGTGTAAAGTGGATGATAAGATTAATTTTAATGAAATCTATCGTTAATTAATTTGTTGTCATTTATAAATATATTTAACTTGCAACATTTTTTTTATTACAGGCTACGTCTCTTAGACGTGAGCCGAGCCTAACAGAGCTGTTTATAGAGACGCATGTGCGGAGTGAAGACCGCTAAAGGGGGGTGCAATAGTGCATCGACAACCGCGCTTAACACTTTGTGGTATGTTCGTTCAACCATTTTATTTCGTAAGTTATTATTTTCTTGAGTTGAATATGATGATTTCTTTTTTAATTTTCAGGAGACATATAATAGTCGATAAGGGAGAGATACGAGAACGATCATTTGACCCACCTGAATTTGTGGATGAAGACAAGATCATCTGGTGGACCCGATAAAAATCAGGTGTATGGACTCTCTAACACTACAATCGAGAACATATGAGCGGCCCGTAGTGTCTCAACTATTGGGAGCTCCCAATCAATGTCGAGCACCTAGTCTGAGGAGATCGCGGCCTTGAAACAACAGACAACTCATCTCACCGAGCAATATCAGCAATCTCAGCGGATTATGAACAACTCCGCTAGATGGTCATGAACATGAGATCACAAATGGGTGGTACGTGTGTGCCCTCTTGTTGGTTGTATGGTCCCAGGAACGACCAGCCTCTTCCTCCTCTAGCACCGCCATTGTTCTAATTTAAAATAAAATTGTAATGAATATTTGAATTTTATATTATTCAATTTTATTTTTACAATTTTCAATTTTATACAATTTTATTTGTTGAATTATTCCTTTTTTTATATATAAAATTTATATTAATTATTCTGTACAATTTTATTTTTTAAAATATTTTTTAATTATCACAGATGAAATTACAGGCGAAATAAATCTGTTGGTATTTTCCAGAGATTCATAAAATATTTATTGTATATGCCACAATCATCGACATCATTATTCCGTCGGTGATCTACCGATGGGAGTACGAACGAAATCATTTCGTCGGTATATTCCAGAGAGTTTGAAAAAATTACAGCTTGTGCTACTATCACTGATGGAAATAAACTGACGGAATGATTCCGTCAGCATATTTCCAATGGGAATTTTTTTTTGGCTTGCATATTTCATCTGTAAAACAATCAGTTTTTATTTTTTGTATCGATAAAATTAGTGACAGATCATTGAATTATCGATGAATGTTTTTCTGACGGACGTATTCCATCGGGGAATTAATCGGTAAAATTTACACCAATGGAATGGTAATCTTACGCTGACAGAAAAATTCCATCGGTAAAATTGTTAAATATTGTATGTCTTTATGTGGATAATATGCTAATTTTAGGCAACAATAATCACATGATTAAGTCTATTAAGAAAATGTTAACTAACAATTTTGGCATGAAAGACTTACGTGTTATACTAGGAATATAAAATTCTAGAACATCTGATGGATTGGTGGTGTCCAAATCTTATTATATTGAGAGAATTCTTGACAAATTTTCTAAAAGTGATAATAGTACTGTTAAAACACCAATTGATATAAGTATACATATGTCTAGGAATAAAAGTAAGGGAATAAACCAATTGGAACATTCTTGAATAATTAAAAGTCTAATGTATGTTATGAATTGTACAAGGCTTGATAGTGCGTACTCGATTAATAAACTGAGTAGATTTACTAGTAATCCAAGTATGGATCACCAGAAGGCAATAAAAAAGTACTTAAGGCACACCATGGACTATGGGCTACACTATACTAGTTACCCAGCAATACTAAAAGGATATAGTGATGCTAATTGGATACCTAACACTAAAGATTTAAAATCCACAAGTGGATATGTCCTCACAATTTATAGAGCAGTTGTGTCATGGAAATCCTCCATACAAATATGTATAGCTAGATCTATGATAAAATCAGATTTTATTGCTCTCGATAAAGCTAAAAAGGAAGCCCAATGGATTAAAAGTTTCTTAGATGATATTCTATACTGGCCAAAACCAGTACCGCCTATTTATGTCCATTGTTATAGTCAGTTAGCAATTGAAAATGCACAAAGTACTATATATGATGATAAGTCTAGACATATATGTCATACGCATAATACAATTAAACACTTGCTCTCTAATGAAATTATTTCCATTAACTATGTAAAGTCAGGATAATATTGCAAATTCGTTATCCAAAAGTTTATTAAAAGATCATGTATAATTCAATGAGCTTAAAACCTTTAAAAGATAAAATAGTGTAATGATAGTAATCATACTTAATTTATTGGAGATCTCAAGATTTAGGTTTAAATGAAAAACTAGGTCATATAACATTCTCGGTAATACGAGGAAATTATTATTTCCAGGTTATTCATATGATGAAATAAGTGCTAGTTGTTCTTAAGTGTTTTATATTTTCATATACTCTTCATTTCCTAATATTTAAGTATTTTCTTCTCATTTTAAGTTCTATTTTTCCTCCCAAATCTAAAGTTTATGTTCATTTTGTAGAGAGATATTTTAGTTTTATATTCTTTGGTTCAAACACTACCAAAAAATGTCAAATACAAACGAAAATATTGATGAAAAAAACAATGTTAGTAAATTACACTAACATTTATCGATGAAAAATCTTGTTGATATTTCCGTTGATAATCACCAATGAAAAAACTTCCGTCGGTGAATACCGAAAGAATTATCAGTGGAATTCAAAGAATAAAAAAATTGGGCAAGTATTCTCTTGTTGATTTTATCGGCAAATCTGACGTTTCAATATTGTTAATTTATCATTGTTAATTTCTGTCAAGGGATTTGTCAATAACATTAAAGCTAAAACTAGCACCTCCCTCTTCCCTTTCCTCATTTCTTCTTCTTCTTTTTTTTTTTTTTCTCTCTGCTGAAAACATGAACCCCCATGTTGGTAATTTAAATGCCCTAAACTAAGGTGGTGGAGTTGGAATTTTGAGACGCATATTATAAACATCTTAGTTGCATAAGTGAAGAGCAATAAAGCCTTAAGAATAAAGGATTTATCCTTGACAACAATAAAAGTTTATTTACTTTAAAGTTCTTCAACAAGTACCCTTCTTTGTTTTTAATTTAAACATATATTTTTTTTTTATTACTAGTATGCATACTAGAACTTTGAATTAATATCAATTGCAAGTTTGTTTATATGTCTAATATGCATGCTAGAATTCTATTCTTATTTTTATGCTGAAAGCATGTTTGTCATTAGTTGTCATTAATATCAATGTTTTACATGCTTATAGTTTTAAACACGTATAAACTCTAGGCTTTTGTTGGACATATTTTATATAGCATATATTTGTGATGATAAACTAAATATATTTGCTCACTATTCTAATAGTACTTTCATATATATAGATAGAAGGATATATCATAGAAAATACATATAAATTTGATTTTGTTTATAAATTACTTTTTGTGCCATCAATTTACTTGAATTATGAAAAAAAAATCATAAGAATGTCTTTTTTCTTTCTTTTATATGTGTGTGTAGCTTTTAAAGTGAATTTAGATTTGGATTTGGATTTGTATTCGTATTTTTTTTATGATTTTATTGATTAAATACTTCGTATTTTTTCTTATTAAATTTCATATTTATTATATTTTTGGTTCTCTGGATTTAAGTAAGTTTACTTTCAAATCAATTTTTCATATCTTAAAAATGAATAATATGAAAAGGATGTTAATAGAAAAACTATATATATATATATATATTGGGGGGGGGGGGAATTTGAAGTTTATAAAATATAAATGTATTTTCCATTAGTTTTCCTAATCAAAGTAGACGAAATGACTCTATTGATAAATAGTGAAATAGGTATGGTGATTGATAAAAGAATAAGCCTTAGAAAAGGATTTGATAAGAACCCTCAACTTTAGAAGGTAAATGAAATTAACCCTATAAAAGACTCTTTATTATTAACCCTCAACTCTTATTCTTCTAGTTTGCCTCAAAACGCCTTAAATAACCCTTGAGAAGTTAGTTTATTCTCTTCATTTGAGCTTTTAAAGATATACCAACCATAGGTATCTTACTATAAAATATCGATAATCATCTTCGAACAAAGCCAACATTTAAATATCATTTTGTTAATGTTATTGTTCATTTCAATTTAACTATCTAATCAAAAATTTATTGTTGTTTTCTTATTTATTTTTTATTTTAATTTTAACATTCATTCTTTCCATTGGTATTTTTATTTTGAATCTTTTTGTGAGATTTATTATTTTATCTAATCTTTTCCTTCAACATTTTATATTTTGAGGATTGGGCTTCATGATTTTTCCATGCATTGTGCTTCTGATTTGATAACTTAAGTCATGAGTTTGAAAAGTTAATAGGGGTTTGCATTCTTTTCTTGGCTTATTTTCTTTTTCAATTTTTTTGTTCGACATTTTTTTTATAAAAAAATTACTTTTATGGCTTTCTTCAAAAAAACATTTATTAGGTTATCTCAACATCATAACCTAGAATGCGGGTTTAGTGGGTTCATCCGGACTAACTCGCCCTTTAATACTTAAATTATATATCTATCATACTAGTTTAGATTGACTCACACCGATTTTTTGTCCATTGTTTTACCATGTTTTGTCCTTCTATATTCTTATGGATAATTTTTTTTTTGTTATAATAATTAATTTTTTGTCTGCTTGTTATCATTGCCTTTATTTTTTTTCATCTTATTCAAATAAAATCAAAATATTTTGTTGGCCAGGACTATTACCTGGGTTATTACATTTTTTTTTCTTTAAAATATGCTTGTGCACGTAAGCATCTTATGAAAAAAAATAATAATAATAAACTAGATCCACTACATAACACGGCCCCATCTAGTATAGCCTAGATTTCAAAAGTTAATTATTTTTTCTTTGCATTTACATCGGTGTAAGTACTTTTTCATATAGCAATTTGTAATTTCCATTTTCTTTACTTGATTGGCCATATTGTGACAATAGCGATTTGTACTATTTTCCTTTTAAAAAACAAAACTTTCAATTAAGATTTAATTTTTTAAACTTTTTTAGAGTTCAAAAATGATTTTTTTTTCTAAAATTTAATTGCAAAAAAATATATATTATTTTTTACAATCTATCACTTATGGAAAATTATATTTTTGACTTACATAGAAAGTATTTACGGACATATTTTTATTTATTTTTTATTTTTTAATGAATTAAATAAAATTAAATTTATTGATAGTACTAAACAATATTATATTATATTCTTATGGGACATTGGAATTTGAAAGAGTAACAATCATTACTTTCCTTCTCATTCTCATGAATTTTTCTATAATTGTCACCATTTACAATAGCAGTTTTCTCTTTTTCTTTTTTCTTTTTCTAATGTTTTCGTTCAATAATTCTGCTAGATTATTTGGTGTATTATATTTCTTATCCAATTTATCTGCTATTGCATAGTTTTTTTTCTGGTATTTTCTCAGTTTAATATTGTTGTTTAATTTTTTATATTATGTTTTGTGTTCTATACCCTTCTATAAATCTTTGCTAAAATAAAAGTTTTACAAAGAGTTCTAATGAATTAGTATTAAAATCTCTTGTCCAGTATAAAAAAAAAGTATTAAGTAGAAGATCAAGGTAGTAAAACTACTGGTTGATTACTAGTAAAAAGTGTGGCAATTGTTTGTCTACTCATAGAATATTTTTCTTTTTAGATCTGAATTCTAGATTTTTATCTTTTATGTTAAATTTTTATAGTATGTTTTTGGCATTTACAATGAAATATTAGCCCATTTTATTTTCCATGAAGAGAATCATTTTGTTTCTTGATTAAATATAAATTTAGATGTAAATGTCTTCTTTAATTTTAATTCAATGAAATTTATATTTTGACAAAAAAAATGAAAGAGTAACACATTTAATAAATTAATTAAAGATATCTTAATTTTTTGAAAAAAATTGAATTAGAAAAATATCAAATATGTTAGTTTTGGAGAAAATTAAACTCATTTATGGTTAACAAGAAACTTAGGTGTAATATTTTTACTACATTGGTATCATGGCATGTGGGGGAAACACTGTGGATTGTAATAGTGTTTTTATTTTTTTTATTTTTTTTCATTGATTTTTTTTTAATTTTATCCTTCAACATTACGTTGACTAGAGATTGGACTTGATTATTTATTTCAGTTTACTTTCTATGCAATTATTGTGGTATAAAAAATATATGGTGACACTAGGTTGATGCTTAATTTTGCAAGAAAGAATTCAGTTTCATTGCTTGCAAAAACAAAATGATGAGACCAAAAATTGACGGAGAGACAAGAATGAAGTGTTTTTTAAAACATTGTTAATGAGGCAACTTTTTAACAAAAAACATTTTCCTCTAAAGTATTTCAAATTTCATTTTTAGTCCTTTTAGTTTGATACTTTTTTATTTTATTCCAAAACTTTATTTTCTTCACATCTCAATTCTTGAATTTAAAAGAGAAAAGAGAGTTATTGAAAAATAACAAATAAGTGAGAAAGTTGTTGGTTGTCTACATTTCGACAACTAAAAAGGTTGATCTTGGTGTTCATAAGTTCCATTTGACAAGAGGAGTTTTATATAGGTGTTTGTAACCCCTAATATCACCTAAATAAGTAGATCGAGTCATGATAATGTTGTTTTGTTTTGATTTGATTTTTAGTTTTTTGATCGATTACATATTGTTTTGAGGTTAAATATGGGTTTATTGAGCTTTATAAGGTGTTTCTTAGATGTTTTAATGTGGAAAAAGGGTTGAAAACGAGTTTATTTTTTATTAAGAGGGAAAAACCTAAATCTTAGATAAACCAGTTCAACTAGTTGACGACGTGTCACTTGTTGATGCAAATGGATGTCCCGTACTCCTTTTTTTTTTAAGAACAAATAATGCGTCGTTTGCCCATTTTAGAAAAAAGAAAAAGTATAGCTAAACGTGCATGTCTAGACTTGCAGGCCCACACACCTGGCTTTTTTATATGTCAAGAGCACTAGCCCTCCCTGGCCTAGACGCTTGGTCTTTTTTTTAATGTTAATCAAATAGGATTTTTGAATCTTATTTTATTAAATACCATTTGATTTTTAGTCTGTTTTTAACTAAGGTCATTATTGTTTTAGGATTGAGGCAACAATAACATCTAAGGGGACTTAAATTAGGTATTTCACTAATAATAATAAATTTTGCGATTAACTCAATTAAACACAATTAACCAACAATATAATTAAAGTACTTAAAGTAAAGAGTATAGGGATAAAAATTGCAAACTTGGTTTTTAACGTAGTTTGGCAAGCCTACATCCACATCTCAAGCACAAACTGGTCTTGAGTATTGTATTCTTTACTAATCCAACCAAAGATTATAATTTCCTTGATGAATCCCCCACTAAGTCTTTTTTCACTACTTGAAGAAATACCCTCTTCAAGATTTTCCACTTTTGTGATGTACTTCACCAATAACCAAGAGTTTTTCACATAAACTCTTGAAGGATTATACTTGTTTGAAATGTAACAACAGTCTCTTAAAGAGTAAAGAATACAATTGAAGCTTATATCTCTATAATTCACTCGATAACACTTAAAATGTATGAAGGTGTTTAAGTGCAATGAGTAAGAGAATCTATACACTTTTGACGAATATGAAAGTTTTAAATGCACAAATATGAGTATGATTTAGAATTGATGATTTGAAATTATTTTTATAGCTTGTGTGTGTGTGTTTTTCTAGCAAAAGCTCGTCGTTTTATAGCCATTATTGTTCCTCTGACAAATGAAACAATATACCGGTTTATATTGGTCAAGCCAATCGGTCAATCGATTCTTTTAGATTTCGAGGTGTTCATCCTTGATGAACACACGATTGATCAATTCACTTGGTATGGCCAAACGATTGATCGGTTTAACTTAAAATTCAATTTTATGAGTTTTAAGCCTAATCAATCTTGAACTGACTAAATGCATATCAATCCCATAATGCATGCAATGTGAAAGTGTGTGAATTCACTTTAATTTATGCTATCAAGTAAGATATAAAGATTTACATAATTTGCACTAAAATGAATCCTTAAGAACTAAGTTTTTACTTGCTTTGCATCTTGAACTTGTTGATTGATTTTTTCACTTAATTATTCATGCTTATTGATAATCTTCATATAAACCTGTTTAAACTTATTATCAAACAAGCATATATTAGTCCATTTTCATTTAATTGTTATCATCAAATTATATAAAAATATATGACCCAAAGATCAATAGTCATAAATTCTTTTTAGGAAAAATTACATCAAGCCTCATATAAGGAAAATATCATACTTTACATCTCAGGTCAACTAAAATTCTCAAATCAAACAAAATAACCAAACTACCTATCATATATAATATATCAAAAACATATATAAACAAAAAATAAAAAAATCCCTCTCCAAACTCATTATGTCTCTCTTTCTTTATCTCTTTTTTTAAAAACAAAATCTAAACCTAATCTAGTTTAACCAAAATCAAAGCTCTTAATATTTGATTTTAAAGGTGTCGAGATCTAAGTTGTTTCTAATTATTAGGCTTGGTATTGTTTTTATGCTATAACATTAATACTTCATTTTGAAAAAGTTATGTGTTACTCTTTTTATCATGGACATGAGATTTGAGAAGATTTGAGGTTTTTTATTTAAATTTGAAATCTTGATCATGCTTCTAACAAACACGGCTCATGGTGAGAGAATAAATTTTTGTTGTTTTTTCGTGTATATGGGTCTTGGTGAGAATAAATTTCTATGCATATTTGATTTGGGAGTTGAGTTTTGGGGGAAAAAAAAAAGAAAAGAAGTCATAGGTTAATATTTGGGTGTTGTTACTGCTACTGTCATAGTTAAAAACCTTTGTATGTCTTCACTTTTGTATCAAAACCAACTTTCAATTCAAAACCACCTATGCTGAGTTTTGTGCCTAAAACTCGATTGTGAGAGATAATCATAGTCAAGAAAACCTCTCACTTTCTTTATCTTTTGCTTACAACCCAACAAACATAAAAAAGACCCTCTTTAAATTCTTTATGATTTTGGGTTTTGAGTCGAAACAAAGAAGGATCAAAGAGTGTAAGAATATCAGGAGTAGTGTTATGAAGTGCATTACTAGGGTTCTCGAATAAAATTAAATTGTTTAAACAAACCTTAGATAAAAAAATAATTTTGTACTATAATCGTCTCCTTGTTTTTGTTTTCTATTTTCTGGATATAAGTCTTTTCTTTTTCTAATTTGATTATATCTACGTAATGCTCTTAAATCTTTGGTTATTATATGATCTTTAAATACTAATATTGTTCTCATTTTAGAACGGCAAGAGACTTGTATTCTGTAGTTGTTGATTGTAAACTTCTAGGTTATGTTTTTTTTATGACTATGAAAATCTTAATAATAAATCACACTAAGTATTTTGGAAATTTAAGAGAAAATGGTAAGGGTGATCGCTAGAGTTTTTAAAATTTAATGGAAAAGTTGTAATGTTATTATTGTAAGGACTCTTTAGTCATTAAATGAAATATAATGGCAATCCTGTAAATAATATGATAATTTTTGTTGATTTGTTTTGGCAGGATATAAAGTGTTGTGAAATTATTAAAGTTTAGGATATAAAGTGTAATTTTCCAAAACACAAAGGCAAAGAAAAAGAAAAAAAAATGATGAAACTATAAGTGGG
>Ga0325401_1007068_pt1 | contig 10893 bp, 3 predicted proteins | sample PopdelMetagenome_FD_205666 | JGI IMG/M metagenome (GOLD analysis project Ga0325401, IMG submission 205666) | Populus deltoides microbial communities from Bellville, Georgia, United States - Xylem-PdKOR-R2 | ecosystem: Host-associated > Plants > Phyllosphere > Stem > Wood/Secondary xylem | place...
TATTTAATTTAAATTTTCAATTTCGTAAAAAGTTTTCAGAAACCACCAACAATTACCGACGACTTTTCAATCCGTCGGTGATTCTGTTTGTAATATTTAAATGAAATTTTAAATTAATTGAATTTTTTCAGAAAACTGCCAAATAACACCGACAACTTTTCAATCTGTCGGTGATTTTGTCTGTAAAGAAGAACAATTAACAATGCAATTGGAAAGTGAACAGTTCTAGAGCTCTCTGGAAATTACCAACGAAAAATTCCGTCGGTGATTCCTTTTGTAATTAACATGATGAACAGTGTTCACAGTTTACCAACGAATTTATTCTGTTAGTAATTCCGTTGGTAAAAATGACACGTCATCATTTTTTTTGCTTTGTTTTAATTTTTTTTTTCCACTGTAATTCCCTCGGTATATACCAAGGGAATATTTGCGTCGGTAAAATCACTCAGAAATTTACTGACAGAAATATTCCTCGGTATTTTAGTTATTATTTATCGATTTTTTGGTAGTGGGTTATCTCAGGGTCGACAGGTTAGGTAGTTGAATTTAGAGGGGGCTGTAAAAAATTTAAAGAAATTAGGTCTAGGTTTTGAATTGAACTAAAAAAGAAGAAAGGGGGGGTTTAAAAAGATAGGACTGTTGATTTTTAATTCCTTTTAAAATTATCTATGAAAATTTCATCAGCAATATGAAATGTCAGAAATGTCAATGAAATTGCCAAAGAATTTTTTTTATTTCTTCAATATTTTCACAAGAAATTTCTAACAAAATTGTTTGTCACAATTTTTACTGATAAACAATGATGAAATATTTTTTATCAACAATTTTTTTTCTTTTTTCCAATTTTTTAGTAGTGGATGAATTCAAATGGAGAGGTTATTCTAAAACCCATAAATGAGTGGGATAATAAACAAAAGAAAAGGTATAGTCATAATGCTAAAGCTATGAATGTATTTTTTTATGCTCTTAATCTTGTTGGGTCTAGTAAGGTTAAGAATTGTAAAACGACCTTGGAAGATTTTAGAAATTACCCATAAGGGAACATGTGAAGTAAAAGTTTCTAGATTGATGACCCTTACTATAAAATTTGAACTCTTTAAAATATAGCCAAATGAAAGTATTTGAGAAATGCATACTAGGTTCATCACTTTTATTAGTGAATTTTTTAGCCTAACGAAAAAGATCACAAATGAAGAAATGGTTGGTTGAATTTTGAAATCTTTTCCTAGAGCATGGAAACCTAAAGTCACAATTATAAAGGAAGCCATGAATCTTAAGACACATGACTTTGATGAGTTCATTGGATCATTAATAGCTCATCTGCTTCGGGTTGGTGTGTATCCCTATGTTTTTTTCGTTTACTCTCCTCTCTCTCTCTCTTTCTCCTTTTTCTTTCTTTTCCTGTCTGTTCTCCTCTATTCTCCCATCTCTTCTTTCTTCTCTTTAGTTTCTTAAGCTTTTCCTCCCTCTGTTTTCTCTTTCTTATGTTCCCCTCTCCCTTTGTTTTTTTTCTTTCTTCTCTCGTTGCTTTCTCTCCTCTCTTTTCTCCCCTCCCTGGTTCGGTTCCTCCTCTAGCTTTTATAGCTAGGGGACGCAGGTGTTTCTTGGTAACAGCCAGCATGCATCACGGTGGCGAGGGACGTCAGCCGCGAGACGTTCTCCCTAATTGAAGCGGCTTCACTGCTAATGCCTACATTGCCTTTACTGCAGAAACCGTTACAGATGAAGTAGATGATGAACAATTGAAACGACGCTGTTTTCTAATTCAAAATGAATATTTCTGATTTGGTCCTTGGCTATTTTTACAATTTTGTAATGAAGCCCCCAGATAAATTATAATTGGATCCCTTGATTTTAATGCCTTTTCCGGTTTGGTCCTTGGTTTCGGATTGTTTCAATCAAGTCCCTAATTGGCCATCAAACTTCAATAATTATGCAATTAAACCCCTGATTTGACTAAATCAACTCTTCAAAATTATAATTAGACCCCAGAACTTTAATTTCTTCCAATAAAAGCCTAAATTGAGTTAAAAATTAATTTTTCTTGCAATCAAACCCTTCATAAATTCAATTAAACCTTAGGTAAAAATTAATTAAGTCCATAAACATCTGATTTTGAACTTTTCTTCCTCAAATTGAATTTTTCTTATCAACAGGGCTCTCATCAGTAAAAAATATACTGTTAAATTTCAATTCTTGTATTTTTAAATCTACTCAACCAATTTGTAGTCATTTTATGGGCATGTCAACATCCTTTTCTCGCTCATATTATTTTTTGAATTTCTTCCAAATATTTATATATATATATATATTTGGTATTTTTTATTTTTATGTGGGAACCCAAAAATGGGTAACAACAAGTAGAATGTTCTGCTTTTTATTTTCTGCACAGAAAAAAAAGTACATTAATTACATAAACACATAAAACACATAAAAAGAGTTAGCACTTAAAAGTATAGCAATCCTTCTCTCCTAAACTCATATTGTTTGACTGAACTCTTGGATGACTTGTGGTTTGCTGCAACCCTCTCTTGAAATAATTGTTCAAAACCGAAAAAATACATGATCTTCAAGTAATCTTTATATAAATCTTAAATAACTTTAAATCTTTATAATGAAATCCTTAAAATTTTAAAAAAAATTAAATTTAATATTTTTGCTTCATACAAAAAAAATTATTAAAATTTTTTTAAAAAATTAAATTTAATATTTTTACTTCGTACAAAAAAAAAATCAACCACAACACCTGCAAATGATCTAGTGACATCCTATTCCTAGCAAGCACATGCCAAGCCTAGCTAGGTACTTTATTTTTTCTTTATAGGACCATGCCTAGGTACTTCGGATATATTGAAATTGACATCATATATAATCTAAACCTAAAGTTGCTTATATATAAAAAAAAAAAAAAAAAAAGCAAAAGACGAAGTTATCCGCAGAACGAACAAGCAATGTTAGGCCACTTATAAATTGACACAGAATCCAGCTTTAATCATTCAAATCAATACAAGTTGTCAACCACGAGCTATTTGTTACTCACCACCACTGTATTATTTTAAGCGATAATGCGTAGTCAAAATTAATATTATCACACCACCTTTCCATAAACTTATTTGATTTTGAGCTATACAGTAACAAAGACTGTTTAATTAACATTTCTTACGCCAAAAGATTTTGATTATCTTCCTTTAATTATCACAAGAGATTATTATGAAAAAATAATTAAATTAATCATGATTTAACATATATATATATATATATAAAGTCGAATCTTAAAATCCAATTAATTCCATTTGAGTCAATCAATCACACAGAAAGAAGCAATTTTATGCCAAATCCAAACAAGGCAAAGCCAGAATCAGAATTGAGTATCAGATGTTCATCTCTAATCAAACATATATGCTAGCTAAGGCATGCAGCCTCCTTTTTCGTGCTCCATGTTACCTTGTATCTGTGAAGAACAGCCTTTTGCTGGCTATTGATTTTACGTTATCAACGACAGAATTCTTTGAGATGACTGCATGCATGTCTGCCAGCTTTCGAATTCATACTTGAACAATGTAAACAGAATTTGTATTCTTTCTTTTCTTTTGGTAATATAATTTGTTTGTTTTCCATTGTGGGATTCTTTCCAGAAAAGTATTTCTTGGAAGAGAATGATATAATCCTATGTTTTTATCTTCTTTTTAACGAGATTTTATGACAAACTTCTTATTTTTACATTACTAGATTTAATATTTTTATCGATCAAAATTTTTGTTTGTATTTAAACTCACAATTCATTAATATTTTCGTTTATATTTATCAATTTTCTAGTATTGTCTTTCACACAAATAGCAAATTTACTTTTTTTTATCTTTTTATCATTTCAAAAAGCATGAAACATCAAATGATATCCTTACCAGCTAAACTAAAAATTAATATAACTTTAATCTCAAAATTAACGAATTGCACACATGCATTTAAGATTTATAATCATCTAGTAGATGGTCTAGTGGTAAGAGTTTGGAATTAAGAGGTTTACTCCTCCTGTGATCTTAGGTTTGAGTCCTGAGGTTGCTAATATTAATGGCCACTGGATGTTTACTTGGTCGTTAACTTCAGGGCCCGTGGGGATTTAGTCGAAATGCACGCAAGCTGACCCGGACACTCCACGTGAATAAAAAAAATATTATTACACGTGCTCATAAATAAAAAGTTGCCGATATGAACTATAGCTATAAACTAACTTAATTCATGAAAAAATTTACATAATTTTTTTTTCAAAGAGAGATTTTATTAAAGAAAATTGAGGAAGGCTAGCTTATGTATCTAATTTTGAAGTCAAGTAAGCAAAAAATCCTCTGTATATGGGAATGGAAACGTCATAAAGGTGTTCAAAAGCATACAACGAGAAATCAATAGAAAAACCAGGATTTAGCCAACTCTTTTACCACTAAAATAAGTTATGTAGTGGCAGTATGTATTAGTCAACTATAGTCTTTATTTTATTTTATTTTATTTTTTCCTTATGAGTGATTAGAAAAGAAAGAGAATGAGCGACGAATTTAAAGGAGACCAGCAGCTTATTACATAAAGCACACAACCTTGTGACTAAAGCCCCAGTTAAGTACTGTTGTTGTGGGGCTAAAGATCATCTCAATCTTATATAATATTCCACATAATCATATATATATATATATATATAACAGAGAATAAAACACTCGGAAAGTGAAAGATAAAGTTGAGAATATCATCGGACGGTTGGGAAATGATCAAACAAAATATATTATTAATTATATAATATAATGAAATGAATTATACTAACTCGAGGGGGCCTTCAGAGAAAGGAGCTTTGGATTCAAATGGACGGGTAATTAATAAGAAAATCATCTACAAACTTTGGTTTGGGCTCCACAAATTTGACTTGCGATAAACAATGAGCTCCTTCTGTGCAAGTTGCAACCAAGGAGTTAAAAAAGTGTTAAGAGATAATGTAATTTTAAAAAAAGTTGGGATCTGACAAGTTTTCGATAATTTTTTTAAAATAATAAGGGTTAGATAAATTGGGTACTTTAATAGTTGAAAACGAACCCATTTAATGATATAAGATAATACTGTAAATATATATATATATATATATATATATATATATATATGGAGAAACAATATTTTTAGCAGTGGAACCGCACCATGCCGGTGTATTTTATTTTTTGAGTTAAAAATAATATTTAGCTAACACAAATATGTTTATTTTTAATTATAATTCAAGTTATAGAACCGACTAATTTAAATAAGTTGATTTTATTTTAATTAGATGATAAAAAAATAATAATAGAAAATGGACTACATTAAAAAATGAAAATGGAAACGATAACCTGAGAAAAAAATATTTTTGTAAAACAGAACAAACAATGTAGCTTGATTCTCAACTCATTAAATACGAAGAACAAAATTGGATAAATAAAAGGATAAAAAAGCTCGGCTCAAGTCAATCTGAGCTAGCGTGATAAATCTGTAACTCGAGGAATAAGAGGTGACCAAACACCGATTAACTCGCAATTCAGGTCATGAGATCATGATAACTCAAAAAAAAATCGTACAAAATCACAAAGCTGAAAAAGAAATTAAGTTAAAAAAATAATGTCACGCAGCGTTAACTTTTTAAACTCGTGACCCGGGGCATTAGACTAGAAGCACCCTATCTGGAAAAACCACGAAATTCAATTCTCAATCAATTAAATATTGAAAGATTAACTTGGAAAGGGAATATTAATTACACAAAAGGATCCAACCCAAAAAAAAAATGGCAATTAAAATAGAATAGGGTTCAAAATTGAAATGCAAAATAAATTTTATTTTTTATTGTATGGTGAAATTGAAAAGAAAAATTAATTTAACAAACGGACCAAATAAACAATCAAACCACTGAGAATCAAAATTAAAATAAAAAAATAAAAATAAATTTTTGTTAGAATTATGAAATTGAAAAGAACAATCAATTTAACAAAAAGTAAAAAAAAAACAATAAAAAAGGACTAAATTGGACAAAATAACATATCACAAATTAGAGTTGAACGATGTAATTGAAAATAATTTAAAATTTTACTAAAGAACCAAGAATAAAAATTAGAAATCAAAAAAATAAGGACCAAAGTTGACATCCTCATAAATCAAAGGATAATTATGGATTCTTTCATAAGCAACGCAATTTTTAAGGTGAGGAGAGAAAAAAGTGGGAGGATAAGAAAAAAAGACCATCGACATCACTCTGCTAACCCAACACCACCTCAAACCTCCTCAACGGGAAAAGGATGATGTGATGCTTTCAATAACATGACAAAAGTTTATTTTTATTCATTGAGAGGCATCGCACTTGCCACCTAAAGAGTGTAGGTGCCTCTCACTTGCAATACATACGCTAACCACTTTTATTTTTTAATATATTTTATATTCATTCAAAGACAGAATCTTAACCAACATGATTATTAAAAAAAAAAAGACCATGAAAAGTGAAATTGTCTTTAAACTCAATCTTTAAAAATTTTGCATATAAGAGTATTTTATTCCTTTCTCTATAATTCTAAAACACAAAATGATCAACTTACCCTTAAACAATATAATAATGATCGAATAAGTCTTGTGCAATGACTATTATTTCCTCAATAGCTAATACAAGTTTTTTTTTTTTTTTTGAAATGATATAAATTCATTATTTCATTGTTTAAATAAACAATAATTATAAGCAAGCATTAACAATATTTTTCCAACCCTATTAGGTTTTTTTATCTTTTTTCTTTTGTAAGAGAGCAAAAGGAATGGGTTTGGCTTAGCCGAATTTGAACAAAATAAGCAGAGCATGATGGGCTTCAGAGTAGTAGGCTGGCTTGGATTTATAATATCGATCTCTAGCTAGGGGTCTGAATTAATGTTGCTTTCACAGGAAAATTTTATGGTTTTTAAACTCTACTTATCAATATTTATTTAAAATAAATATACACAAGCTAGTAAAATGAAAATCACATCTTATCCTTGTGAGATCACTTTTTTCAGAAATTATCTGAGAGTGGGATGGTCAAGATTGTCAGAAATCATTCATCAAAAAGAAAAAAGAAGTCTCCTAAACAAGAGATGTAAATTGTTGTGGTAGTAGCTAGTAGTACTCATAGAAGGAGATAGAAAATGTGAAAGTCAGTACAAGTTTGCCTTGAACATTTTATCCATGGCTATAAGCTACGACATCCTCGACACTTTCTTTAAAAGAGGTTCTACAAGTATTTTTGGAACTACAAATGAGCTGCTAGAACGTTTATCATCATGGGAAGGAGGAAAACTCAAAGAACTCAACAATATTTTTTATTATTTTTATTATTGGAGAAAAACAAGTAGCAAATGAATAAGTGTGTGGCAGCCAACTGAATGCCTTAACAGGGGAATCAAGTGGAAGCCACAAGCTGACATAATTGTTAACTCAGAAATGCATACTTGCGCAACACTGCAAAGATGCATGTCAGGCATTTCCCAGGAGTGTTGCCTTGAGAAATAAGAACAATGCACTCCACAGCCTCAGATTCTTTCCAACATATAAGAGCAACATTTTTACCATGACTGCATGTCTAAAGGAAAGCCCGTGTATTTAACTTCATGAGGATGCCAGTAGGATTCGAACTTGGAAGTGTTTAATTACCGCTAGCTATAGATTTGACTAGAGATCACAAAGTTTTGTTTATATAGCGTTTAAATTATATAATTAAAGAAACGTGCAATATTAGTGTCGTTATTCTCCGATTCACATTTTTTCTTTCTTCAAAAAATACAAAAAAAATAAAAAATATTATAAAAAAATATAACTATAAAAAGAGGATACCAGAACGCTCAGAAAATGGTCAAAATTGGTTGAGGATGTTCAAAAATACAAACATTAAAATTTAACAGTATTTTGTTGACTGATGAGAGCTCTATTGACAAAGAAAATTCAATTTGAGGAATAAAAGTCCAAAATCAGATGTTTATGGACTCAATTAAATTTTATTGAAGGTTTAATTGAATTTCTAGAGGGTTTGATTGCAAGAAAAATTGATTTTGGAGTTAATTTGGGCTTTAATTGGAAGAAATTAAAGTTTTAAGGTCAAATTATAATTTTTTTGAGTTAATTTGGTCAAATCAGGAGCTTAATTGCATAAATATTGAAGTTTGATGGCCAATTAGGGACTTAATTGAAGAATCTGAAACCAAGGACCAAACTGGAAAAGGCACGTAAATAAAGGGGCTGTAATTAAAACCAAATCAAAGGCCAAATTGAAGAAATTAGAAATTTATTGATCAATTGAGGGTCAAATTGCATAAATCAGAGACCAAGGATCAATTTGGAAAAGGGGCCAACTTCAGGGCCGAGGATTAAATTTGACAGAGATGCAATTGAGTTGATATTTAAAATCAAAATTGCAATTGAGGACTTGATTGAACAAATCACAAATTGAAGACTGATTTGGACTTTGACACATTTTTTCCGCCTTTTTCTTTTAAATGAAACGGCGTGTTTCGTCCAAAACAGCGCCATTTCATCCACTGTTCATTAAAAAAAAGGGCCTGAAACGGTGTCGTTTTGACAGCACTGTGAGTCTTCTTCTTCCCTTGGACACGCGAAGCAGAGGAAGAAGAAGATTTTTTCTTCCCCTGTTCTCACCGCCTTCTCTTCCCCCGATGACCCAAAAAGACGCCGACCAAGGACCCCCCACTTGCCCGAAGCTTTCCACATATTGGAGGGACAGTGGAGGGGCGGCAGCACAATGGCCACCCTGGTCTCTCTCTCCCCTGTTTTTTGCCTATAAAAACAGGGGAAGAGAGAGCAAAATAAAAGAACGAGAGAAGGAGCACAAGTGAGAGCAGAGAGGGGGAGAACAACAGAACAAGAAAGAGAGAGCAAAAGGGGAGAGTGCATAAAAGAGGAATAGAGAGAAAGAAGAGAGGAGCAGAATAGGGATAGAGAGGAGAGAACCGAGAGAGGAAAAAAAGAAGAAGAAGAGAAGAAAAAGCAGAAAAAAAACAAAGGAAGAAACGGTGAGAACCATCATCGTCGGCGCCTCCATCGTCGCTAGCAGCTATGTCCTGCCACCTCCATTGCCGCCAGCAACACCATGAGCCACCTCAAACCTTCTTCCCTCTCCTCCTCAACCTCCTTTTTCTTCTTCTGCGTCTTCTTCTCCACTATTCACGTTACATGTGAATAGTGGAGAAGCCCACTTTTAATTGTCGGCCCTGCCCAAAATGGTTGGGTTAGGTCCAGCCCAATTTAAAAAAAATTCCTTTTCAAAAATTGTAATTGTTTTCTGTGTTTTTTTTACTAAATTTTGCTTAGTATTTGGTTGGTATTTTTATACTAAAAAAAATACAAATCCGATATTAAAATACCTTGTTTTCGTCAAAACTTTCAAAATACAAAAAACAAATTTAAAAAAAGAAGAAGAAAAGAAGAAAAAACAGAAAAAAATAGGGGAAGAAACGGTGAGAACCGTCATCGTCGGCACCTCCACCGTCGCCAGCAGCTGCGTCCTGCCACCTCCACCACCACCACCAGCACCGTGAGCACAACTTTTGCTCACAAAACTATAACACGAAGAATCCTTCGATGTTTTGCTTTCTTCCAAAACCATACATAATCTCATATGTTTTCAAGGATATTTTTTTGGGACATTCAAAGTGAGTACAAAAAAACAGAAATCATATTGATGTTTGTCCAAAACAAACGAATTCTGAAAATTCAAGTGATTTCTTAGAAGGGTAACCATACACTTAGAAAACTTGAAAAACAAGCAAAAACAAAAAAAAAAAACAAAAACAAAAAAACACTATGAGGTGACTCCAAAGCTGAGTTTTATTTGAATGAATAATCACTTTGCATACTCGCATGAAAGCAAGGTTTACCCGCTCCTAAATGCATGCATATGAGATGAGGAAATGTCATCTTTGATAATCCTTTCACAAGGCTGAAATATATCATTTGCAGTCCCATTTTAAGCCTATTACATTTTTTAACATAACCTTGACTAGTATCATGCCCATCACTAGGGGGCAAGTGCGAAAAAAACTCAATGATCAAAGCTGCCCGCGCAAAGCTAGTGCATGATAAAGAAAATTCAAATGATCCAAGAGATTTGAGCTTCTCATAAAAACAACTGAGGTAATTATGTTCAACCAAACAAAATAAAGAAAACAAAGAGAAAAAGCCCAAACCCGACACTAGGGGGCATGACAAACGATTTTGGAAAGAAATTCAAAAGAAAAAAGTTAAAAAAACAAGCACAAGTGATCCTTAGTCTTGAAATCTCTTAAACACCTTTTGAGCCTGCAAAATATTCTTTTCTTCGTAACCAATAGCCAAAGCCTACATTACATACCTAATCAAGCCATTTCTGATCAAAGGCAAGCAATCCGGATCGGTAGGCAGTGCTTTCTCGTGCGGGTCAAATCATTATTCATGAAAATAAAATAAATGCTTTGAACCGATTTGGTTCTCAATAACCCTCAAATTGGAATTTAAACCTTTTATGACCAACCAAATGTCACTTCATGTTTTTTACTAAAAGCAAAACAAAAAGTTTTCATCACTTCTGAAAACCTCTCTATAGGAATCACTTGAGTTTCTTCAGAACGAGTTTGTCTTGAATCGATGTCAAAATAATTTCTGTATCTGGAATAGCTTTGAAATTCCAAAAATTCTGCATGAAAACAACTCCTTACAAATAACTCAAACCTTCTTTCACATAGCCTCATCCCCAAAGAAAATCCAAATTAAAACACTTGGGGGCATGATCAAGCTGGGGGGCAATAAAAGAATACCGGTAGGGCTGGCTCCATGATTCCTTTTCTAAGAAAAATGTCGGGCAAAATTGGCAACCCTTGAGATAAAGAGTG
>Ga0325401_1007069_pt1 | contig 10893 bp, 6 predicted proteins | sample PopdelMetagenome_FD_205666 | JGI IMG/M metagenome (GOLD analysis project Ga0325401, IMG submission 205666) | Populus deltoides microbial communities from Bellville, Georgia, United States - Xylem-PdKOR-R2 | ecosystem: Host-associated > Plants > Phyllosphere > Stem > Wood/Secondary xylem | place...
AAAAGAATTTAGATTGAAATTAAAAACAAAACAAATGATAAATTGTAATTGAAGGACTAAATTTGAAAGAAAATTCTTTAAAATGAAGAAAAATGAAACAAGAAATTAAAAGAAAGAGGATTGAAACTATATAAAGAAATAAGAACGAAATCAGAAATTAAAAGAATGAGGATTTAAACTAAAAATAACACATATGAGTAAGTGTAATTGAAAGACTAAATTGCAAAACAAAAAAACTTCTATAAAAAAAATAAAAACGAAATAAGAAATGAAAAAAATAAGGACTGAAATTGACAAACAAAAAACAAAGAGGATAATTGTGTACTTTAACTGTTAGGATAGAGAAAAGAAGGAGAGAAAAATAAAAACGATCGTCAACGATAATTTGACCACAATCCTCCGCCACATGTCAATCCTAATGGAAAAGGACATGGTTTCGCATTTAGGGAGACAGTGGAAGGCCAGATTTGGTAACCAGGGGTGTCGCACGCGCTGCATGAATAATGCGGACACCATTCACGCATCCACAATTTTTGAATTTAAATATTCAAAAGTCAATGTCAAAAATACCAAAACTCCCCCATGACCTTGTTAATTACACAAAATACCCATATGAAAGTACAAAAATACTTCAAAATACAAAGCTTTTTTTTTTTTTATCTCATCCAAAGTTAATTCCTATTTACATTGGACATGAACAATAAAAGACTGAAAAAGCTCATGTCTAGTAGACCATTAATTTTTTTTATTCTAGAGGCAAAGAAGTATTTTGACTGTTAAGAAGTTTGTAAAAAGTCAAGAAAGTCCTTGGCCAATAGTTCAAAATTTTATTAACTCTGAGGGTAAAATAGTATTTTCATTGTATAACAAAAAAAAAAGACACATATACCTCAAGCAAAGCTTTATGAGTAAAAGAATGAAGAGTAAAATAGTAATTGCGTTATAACCAATGTGAAAAGTGCTAGTCTACCCTCAAGCAAAGCTTCAGATATAAAAGAAAAAATTATAATTTTATTATAATCGAAGACACATTTCACTATGAACTGAGCTAGAGTGAAAAACACACAAGATTTAGTTTTTTATTTAATTTACAAGGGAACCAACAGTGACCCAAGATTTAACGCCCTCGACCAGGGAGGGGTTATAAGTACTGTTGTGAAGGTTTTTTTAGTCTGAAAGTAGTTGAGGAACAACCAAATACAAAGTTATAACGACTCAATTTACTAACGAGCTCTTATAGGTAGATGTACCAAGCAAATGAAATTGCTTGTGTACAAATGATGAATTAAGCACATGAGATTGCTTATAATTCACAATTTTTATTTTGAAGAAAATTATCACGATCCTCTTAATATTTGAGAGAAGTAATATTTATTGTCTATAAGACCCATCATCTTTTATAAAAAATAATTTCTACTAGGTATTTATTGAATAAGTTCGTGTATCATTTTTGCATCTTCTTTCTAAAAAATAAAAGCTTTAATTAGTAAGCACAAACTAGATTTCCATGAAACCACCCACATCACTTATAGATGGGTTCAATTTTAAATGCACCAACAAACATAGACGGGGTTATTGGCCATTAAAACTTGCAAGATAAAGGAGTTGAGAGTAATACAAAGATCAACAAGTGCACTGGAAAATACTCTGAAGCAATGCCCTAACAAAATCTCCTTCAATGAGGAAACTATTGCTCTATCACTAGCCAAAGTTTCGTTCACACCTACCTATGACCAAAATTGTTTATCTGTAACACCAAGTAAAGAGAAAGATGCCATGAATGATGGAGATGACTGTTACACTAAGAGTCTTTTGCAATCGGTAAACTCATCTTAGACTTTCGGTTGTTTTACCTTGTGAGTCTGTGAACATTACAAGCTATCGATAATGCATACATGAGATTTAACACTTCAACCTAAATTTGAGGAGAGGAGAAGTTTTAAAGAAAAGAAGAGACGAGGATTAAAAAAAAGGATAATGGAGAGGAGAAAGAAGTAGGTGGGGGAGAAAATGGAAAAGGAAAAGGAAAAGGAAAATAGAAAAGGTAAAAAAATCAAGTCAAGATATTTGACCTTTTTTTTTTGCTATAATTTGTCACATAAAGTATTTTTTTAATAAAGTTAAAGTATTACAACAATTAAGATTTATTTTTTTGCAATTGTAATGAATAGATATTAGACATCGTAACATAGATGAAATTGAATGTTAGTTTAATATTTCTTGTAGCCATTCGATTAGTTATACATGATATTATTGAATTCATGTAAATACATATTTATTATTAATAAATAATTAATTTATCTTCAATATTTATATAATATTATATTAATAAATATAATACTTGATTTATGAATTTATTCTAGCCATCTAGTTAGTTGCTTTCAGAAAGCAAAGTCATCCTTGGTGACAAAATTGTTTTTAAATTTATAAAAATGTAAATATCTATAAAGAAAACCTTAACATTAAGTTTTAATTGTAAATATTATTTGAAAATATTTATTTGTTATTTGAATTCAATTTTCTATGTTTATGTTGATGTGTGTGAATTTATGCTTGTGTTCTTGTTTTTTGGGACAAGTTTCTTTCATGGCATGAGTGAATTTGGACTGGATCAGTATGATCTCATATTGAACCATAAAGTGTGAGTGGTGGTCTTCAAGCCCATTTTAATCAATATAATCTTAAAAAAAACTTGGGCTTATAATTTATAAACCATGCTCTTGAGTCCAACACTCATGTTTCAAAAATAAAAGTTGGGCCTTCTAACCATGTTCAGGTCTCAAATTGTTGTCTTAAGTCATCATAGTTTTTACCTTTAATATAAAAAAACACACATATATCAATTTTTGCAAACTCTTAACATGTAAGTACTTTAAATACCTTTATATTTAAAAACAAACAACAATATAATTTATCTTAGGTAGGATGTATAGGGTGATGACTATCTTTTTTATCACATAATCAGCCTCTTATCTAGACCTTTGAAAGACCTGTTAAGGTTTCTAATTACCATAAGACTAAAATGTGACTCCCTTTTCTATTTTACTCCTTTTACATATAGTTCTACTTGATGTTCCAAATGAATACTTATCTTTACGCAAGCTATATTTGAATTTTCATAGAAAAAGGAGAAACAAATACAAATCATATTTTGAAAGTTCAGTTTTCCTCAAAAGCTTACATTAGACCATGTTATGGTAGATAAAGAGAAAGCTTCGACCAAGCATAATCATCAACATGATACTTAAAGGATAAAATGGCTCGATTAATTAGCTTGTTGAAGTAAATTATTTACTCTAAATAACTTGATGAAAAATCCTTAGAAATTGTCACCGTAAAGCTCACTATGGCAATGCTTTCTTCTCACTCTTTTATATTGATCAAAGTAACATCTTCTAGAGGCCAAGCACCTACATCATTATCTCAACATGGACATCATTCTTAAAACATGCAAAGTCCAACACAATAAATCCATCATCTTTGTTTTTAGTTTCTCTCATTAATATCTATCAACACCTTATAAATGCATGCCAGACTTGTGGATGCACACCAGATAACACCTCAACCATTTAAACCTATTTAACCTACTCTTTCTTAAATGATACAACAAGGATGCCAAGTGTGAGTACCATATAGGAGTCGTGGAACATTCCATAAATCACTATTGAGGCTGTAAGAAGCATATTAACAACTTGATCAAACATGGACAGTTATTGTTTGAAGAAAAAAAATGAGTATATAGCATAACTATAAAAGGACACAACACCATTAAAGAAGAAGGCTTATATGAACCTCTTTCAACTAATAAAATATATCATATGCAAGATGTGGGCATTTCTAGAAAATCTAAAGTCCTTGAAGTTATTAAATACACATAAGCTCAATTTTTGAAGACCATCTCAAGATGTACTACAATAAAATAGCTAAGGTTCTTCATGATGTGAAATTTTTTATCCATTATTTTCATGAGATTCTGGTTGGACCTATTCATAACTGATATGTGGGATTATATCTCTTTGAAATAAAGAAATGAAAAGATTTGGCATACACCTTTTTAAAATAGTTTGGATTTAACTTAAAGGTGATATCGAATAAGTATAACCTTTAAAGAATGGATAGGATAAATAAAGTTAATCAATGAATATGTTATAGGGATGTACAAAACAACAATGCAAACATTTTCTTCTCTACCAGAGATGGAGCTTACCTCTATTTTCATTGACACTTTAAAGGCTCTATACTAAGAGTACTTGATTAGGAATTCATTACCCTATTTTATAGATGTGTTAACCGTAATAGAAAGGGTTGAGCAAGGCCTGAAATCATAAAGGATTACAGATCCAACAATGAGGTTTGGTGCCATGTCAAATAATGAATAAAAAAATGGTCTTCAAATTAGGAATCTTGATCATGCCCACCGTGCCGAATCATCTCAAATACCATTTAGTTTCATAGCATCACTAACTTCTCGAGTGTCATTATCCAAGATTGATATATTTCTACTGCTTAGCATTGTCTATTTTTACCTACTAAGTATTGGATGCATTATTCCAGTCCCAAAAAATCTCATATAACCACCATGTCTAAGATAGTAAGATCCAAATACTAAATGTGAATATTTTTACCTCGATATGAACATATACTTTTAAAAATTAAAGGGAATATGGAAGACGAAGTCACAATGCAATTCCTTATGGAAACTAATAATTCTAGAATATGCATTGATTCTAGAAATTTAAGTAAGAGGTTGGGTATGCTTAAGGGAAGATAAAAATCACCCTTACCACATCCGTTCTGAGAAAAGGTTTCTTTAGCTATGTATTTCTCCTAAATTTATTTGATGCGTGACGTTAATTGTCCAAGATTTTTTTAGCTTATTTGCAATTTATTTATTTTCAATTGGATTATTTGAATAGTTATGTCGGGTTCTAAATCAGGAGTCACGCAACTTGACAATTTTTTTGTTTTTAATTTTATTTATTTACCCTTTTTAGTATCATTATCATTATCATTATCATTATCATTATTTATTGAGTGGTTGAAAAGAATATTACATTCATCCCACATTTATCCTTACTCAGAGGAGACTTATGGACTTATTATTGACGTTTTATTTTATTTTAGAACATCGCTTTAGGTCTACATCAGTCCATAAAACTAGAAGACACATTGACTAACCATTAAAACACAAATTTAAGTTTAATCAAAACTTTACTCTAGCTTGATGAAAACTCATTAGCTCATTATTAAACTTGTTTTAAGGTTAAAAATGCCGTGCAAGACCTATATCAGTCCTTAAAACTAGAAGACATTTCCACGTAGCTATTACAACATAAACTTAATAAAATAATATGATGATAACTTGACAAAAACTTATAGATATTGTTTTTTGTTTTTTTTAATAAATATCTACACACACATACATATATAAACGATACAGATGTAGTTTTACAAAATATAAATAATGTCACCAAAAAGCAAATAAAAATAAAAATACATGGTGAATAGTAACATGTTTTTTTGGCATTTTAAATAGTAAACATGCTAGCCTAAACAAGAAAGAAAAAAAAAGAAGAAGAAAAAGAGATATGGGCTTACCTCAAAGCTAGTTCCAGGTGAGGAGGGGTTGTTGTGGTTGCTACTAGTAGTTGAGATGATAATGAACGGGTTTTCATATGGTTTTTCTTGGGCTTATTTTGTTTCTTTCTTTCTCTTCAGTTTTTTGTTTCTTTTTCTCTTTTTTTCCTTTCCTTTTTCTTTCTCTCTTATTTTTCTTTCCTCTTTACTACCTTATGGTTCACAACACCTTCATTTATAGCTCAAAACTCTCTCTTTTCTTCTTCTTCATCTTTATCCTCTACTATACACTAGCTCAAACTAGATTCACTTCTCTCACATAGATTCTAAAAAAAAAAAAACGATCTTATCTAAGAAAAATCTGCATAATGGGCACAACTCAAACTTTTTTCTCTTCTTTTTTTATCTTGACATTTTCTCTCTTTAACTTTGCTCCTCTTGTTTCTTGCTTTGCCTCTCTATTTAAAGACAATGATGAAGCTTTTTGAATCTTTCTTGGTGGAATGATTATGACCATCGGTTCCTTTGAGTCAATCTCAACCCTCTATTATATTATACACTTTGGGCAAACATGCTTGGATTAGCCTTTTTGTTGTGGTTTGGGAGGGTTAGAGCATATCTTTTTTAGTTGAAAATGTTGAACACATGCAGGAGGGAAATTATGTGTTGTTTTTCTTTTTTTTTTTTTAGAGGTGTGGGAGAGAGAAAAAAATCAAAGTATGATGAAAAACCATAAAAAAATAAAAGAAACCTTTTTTTGGAGCAGACTCAAAAGGAAGAAGACATTATTCAATCTTATGCACCAAAATGACATCATTTTGGTGCATTTTATTATTTAAAATAAACTTGTGTGCAATGACACTGTTTTATACAAAACACACCATTTTATCTAAATAGAACTTTCAAGTTTTCAAACAATTCCTATAATTTTTCCTTCTTTTTCAATTTGTTCATTAGATTTATATATTTTTAGCCGATCTCAACCTTTTTCTCTTTACTTATTTTAATTTTATCCATGATTGCGTTAAAAATAGTCCTTTCATTTTGTTGTCTTTTTCAATATGGTTATTGCCTTTCCAATTTCCAATTATTTAGCTAGTTTGAACACTTTTCTCTATTTTTTGAATTTCATCAATGATTGCATTTTTCTTATCCTTGTATTTTGTCACCCTTTTCAATTTAGTTTTTGACTTTCTAATTTTTGATAATTCCATTACTAATTGCTATTTTTTTAATTCTTTTCTTTTTTAATTATTTTTTTAAATTATGTTTTTTTGCTTTTCTAAATGAATTTTTTTAGAGGAGTAAAAAATTAGGTTATGACAAGTATCATAATGAGATTCTGAGCAATTTAATTGAAAACTATAAGAATTTCAAGTATCAAGTTTAAAAGTTGATTACTAAAAGCCATATTGTTTTTATAGAGAATAATGGTACATACTATATCAATACCAATTCATCACTGACATGGTAAGTGATTGATGAGGATGAGTGATCGGTATGGATGATGCAAGAGGCATCTGGATATTACTAAGTTGTAAATATTAGACATGGTAAAATGGAATAAGGAAGCATTGCATTGTCACCTGTTATGTTACTGAATTTGTGAACAAAGTCATCGAAACCTTATTTTTCTTGGTTTTATTTTTCATATGTTTTGGGATTATATCATATTTTTGAATTGAGTTCTTTTTTTATAAGTTCAATTATTGTGTTAAAATCAAGATATATTTATGTAAAAGTAACATTTGAAAAATTAGCCAAATTTCAAAATATGTTATGCAAACACTAGGGGGGAATCTTTGTTTTCACAAATCCTAAATTCTTATCTTCCAATCCTAAAAGAGTAAAGTCCATATTATCTCTTTTTTTTTTAATCTCAAAGCATATCCATTACCCTCAATAAACCTTAAAAGGTTAAAATCTTGATAATCCCTCGTTTAAACCCTAAAATTACCCTTTCACTTCTAACGAATCTTGAAAGGGGAAATTTGCTTAAAATAATGCTCAAAATAGAATCGAATAATTTGATATTTTAAATAATGATAAATGATATACATTTGGGTCATGATCCCACCACTTCTTCACTATGGTTAACCTTATAGTTTTTCTAAATAATGAATAATTTTTTAAAAAGGTTGATTTATAAACATGAACATATTTGGATTTAAGATGAAAAATGACCATATTTGATCTATCATTCACAAACAACAATATAGTCATTACCATCTCTCTTTGAGCCATAACTATTTCTTGGACAATAACCTAGACAAGGATGATCACCCCTTATATTAAGGTATGTTTTGAAAGCTTTTCTCCAAATAGAAAGAAAGAAAAAATGTGAAAGGGTTGAAAGTGTTATGAAAAGGGATAACACGAGGTGCAGTATGGGAAATTAATATACTGTGGGGCCCATCAAAAAATTAAGTTTGAAACGCAGTTGTTATGAAGCAGTTTTTACGTGTTTTTTTAACCGAGTTTCGTAAAACTCTATTTGTTTTTGCGTTTCAAAAGCATTTTTTTCAGAATTTGAAAATTTTTTATTTTTTTCTTTACCTCAAATTAATTTTTTTTTTGTATTTTCATATCATTTTGATGCGTTGATATCAAAAATAATTTTTAAAAAATAAAAAAATTATTTTGATACATTTTCAAGTAAAAAACACTTTTGAAAAACAACCACAACCAAACATTTTATACATGTTTTTTGCTGCACATAAACCTCAACCACAATTTTCACAAAACACGTAGGCATGTTTGGGAGTGTGGTTGCGGTTGCTTTTTAAAGTGAGTGTGGTTGCGGTTACTTTTTAAAGTGCTTTTCGTGCCGAAATGCATTAAAATGATGTTTTTTTTTGTTTTTTTAAATAATTTTTGAGATCAGTGCATTAAAACGATCCAAAACACATAAAAAATTAATTTTTAGCAAAAACAAATTTAAAGTTTTTAAAAACACGAGTACAACTGCATTTCCAAACGCTCACTAAGTTGCTGAATGTGGATTTCAAATCAAATTTGTTAGTCTTAATAGTCCTTAACCTATGAAAATAATAACAGGCATATCAATTTAAGCAAATTGTAATCATAGTATGTATATTTTTATTATTAAGAACAAACAAAAAGCAACTCATAATAAGATGTTTTAAAGCGATTTAATTTTCTATTTAGCATAACCAATTCTTTACTTATAATCTTTAAAGATCAGTTAGTTATCATAAAATTAGATAATAATTGTATTTTGTATTTGTATTGTATTTACGCTTAGCTTCCCAATTACCATAAAATTAGACGGTATCTCTTTATTTTATTTGTATTTATTTTACACCTAATTCGTTGATAACTATTTTTTATTTGTATTTTTTATATATATAGCTTGTCGAGATATCATTTGTGACAATTATCATATTATTTATTTTTTTAATTTTAACAACAAAGTATTTTTTTTTAGTCTAATCAAATTGCATTTTAAAATTGCTCCATTTAGCTGGTTGAATAGGATACTCTCACTATAAGAGCATCTCCAATGCAAAAAGCTAAATTGAAAAGTTAAATTGATAAAATGGCTTTTTGAATAGTATAAATATAACTTTTTTGATTATGTGCTTTCCAATGGTAAAAAGCTATTTAGAAAAGCCATTTATATTTTAATATATTTCATGTTAAATTTATTTTTATATAATTATATAACTAATTTAGATATTTTATATATAATATAATTATGATGTTATTAATTATATAATTAATATGAGTAATTTATAAAAATAATATAAAATTTAATGAAATAATATGAAAGTTAAAAGATATAATTTAAAATTAAACTTAAAATTTATTTATATGAATATTTTTAATTTTCAGTTTTATATGTTACTGTTAAAAATTTAATTTTTTAAAAGTAAATTCAAATTCAAACTTTGAAAAAAAACCGTCAATATTTTAAATTTTGATTTTCAATCTTTTTAAAAAAATTCATGCTTTGAAAAAATGACCGCCACCATTTTAAATTTAAAAATTTCAAATTTTGAAAAAATGACCGCCAACATTCTAAGATTTCAAAATTTGAAAAAAATAATTCATCTATAAATATTCTCATATACCTTAACATTTTTTTCTCATCATTCCATTGTTTTCTCTCCAATCAAAAATATATTTCATTAAAATTCATCATGAATCATTCTAATTTTAATTTTTATGATGCTTTTGATTTTGATTATGACACTGCTATGTTCGCTTTTCAAGTTGCTGCTGCTGTGGTTGCTGAAGAAGAATCGAATAATCAAGGGCGGAGAATAGGGTATTATGGCTCTATTCTTGGCCACAACATTGTCAATCGTAATAGAAAGGAAGGTGAGTTAAGGTTATATAATTATTATTTTTCTGAAAATCCTAAATTCACTGAAACTCAATTTCGAAGAAGATTTAGGATGAGTCATTGTCTTTTTCTTCGGATCGCAAATGCAGTGGAAGCTCATAATCCATATTTCAAATAAAGGACAGATGCTCTTGGTGTTCTTGGTTTATCTTGTCTTCAAAAGGTAACTGCAGCTCACAAAATACTTACATATGGTATTCCTTGCAGATCTTACTGATGAATATCTTCAAATTGGAGAAAGCACTGCGATAGAAAGTCTTAGAGCTTTCGTTAAAGCAATTGTAGAAGTTTTTGGTGATTGGTATCTAAGGGCACCAAATGAGGCCGATATTTGTTGATTATTATCAATTGGAGAGCAGCGTGGATTTCCAGGGATGTTAAGGAGCATTGATTGTATGCATTGAAAATGGAAGAAATGCCCAATTGCATGGCATGGGATGTATACTGGTCATTGTCGTGAACCAACTATAATTCTAGAGGTGGTGGCTTCACAAGATCTTTGGATATGGCATGCCTTTTTTGGAATGCCTGGATCATTAAATGATATTAATGTTCTTAATTGGTCACCTATCTTCGTTGCACTTGCTGAAGGTCGTATTGCTCCTGTCAATTATACAATTAATGAGCATGAATATACAATAGGATACTATTTAACAGATGAGATTTATCCTAATTGGTCAACTTTTGTTAAGACAATCCCAAGGCCATTAGGAGCAAAGAGAAAATATTTTTCAAGTAAGTAAGAGTCTGCAAGAAAGGATGTAGAGCGGGCATTTGGGGTGCTCCAATCTCGTTTTGCAATTGTACATTGACCTGTTCTATATTGGGATGAAGAAACGCTAGCAAATATTATGAAAGCTTGCATAATAATGCATAATATGATTATTGAGGATGAAGGAGTAATGAACCTTGGATTTGACCATGAACGTGAAGTCAATTCCTTTATA
>Ga0325401_1007070_pt1 | contig 10893 bp, 7 predicted proteins | sample PopdelMetagenome_FD_205666 | JGI IMG/M metagenome (GOLD analysis project Ga0325401, IMG submission 205666) | Populus deltoides microbial communities from Bellville, Georgia, United States - Xylem-PdKOR-R2 | ecosystem: Host-associated > Plants > Phyllosphere > Stem > Wood/Secondary xylem | place...
AAAACCGCCCTCTATCTTTATACCACAGTACAGATTATTGTAAAAACATAAAAAACGAGTCGTCGTTTACACCTCTCTTTCTCGTGATCAAAGTTAAAATTTCACAATCCTCCAGCCTCTTCTTGAATACCAAAAAAAGAAATGGCTTCTTCTCCTCCAAGCGAAGAATCACAAAACCAGAATCAAGATCGACAACAAGTAGTAGCAGTGAAAGAGCAAGAGAAGGAGTGCCTTCACAAAACCAAAACGATAGAGTTCTTAGGCCGTACCACTCCTATCGTTCTCCAAAATGACAATGGACCTTGTCCTCTGCTAGCCATCTGTATTCATTTTCTCTCTCCTTCTTGCTCGTTCGCTCACTTGCTTTGCTTGATTTTTACGAAAGTGAAAAGAATGTTTTTAGGTTTCCGAGAAATCAGGGAAGTTCGTTTGCAATCTAATTTGATTATGGAAAATGACCGGGTTAGGCAGTCTTGAAAATTCGTTTCTTGTTTTTCTTAAGAATACAATTTAATTCTTGGATATCTTCTCAATAGTGGTTAATTGATTAACTAGGTGTAATTTGGAGTTGCTAATGATGCAAATTGGAAAATTCGTTAATTTGATCAACTGCTTCTGTGATTTTTAAGGTTCCTTTTAATGTTAGTGAAGTTTAATGCAAGGAATAAGCAATTGAAATTGATGTTGTGAAGTAATATTTTTCATTACTGTGGTTGAAAGAACTTAGGCATTTAGTTTAGGTTCTCAATTTTTTTAAGGTTTTTTATATTTTGCATGTAATTTTTGAGAGAAAACTGAATGTGAAGGGAATTTAGGTAGGTATGGCAAGTGTAATGTTCTAATACTGGTTGATAACCTATGGAGAAACAGAATCTACGATGTGCAATCTTGAAATTGCTTGTGTGGTAAGTTGAGAATTTGACTGCTAGGATTTCAGCTCATTATTAGGGATAGTTGATCGTAAATCTTACAGAAAACTTCAGTCATGTTTCGTTTACTGCTGGGATTCACTGCTTAGGTGAAAATATGCTTTTCTTTTGTTAAGTTCATTGTTATTTTGGCAACAAGAACTCTTAGGATTGAGTTTTTAGAGAAATATTGTCTTTTCTATTGTTAAGCTAATTGTGGTTCCGGTGCCAAGAAATTCGGCAGTTGACTTCACTGAACCCAAAAAAATCGTGTTAGACATAGTCCCCCTGACACTCTGGTTAATGAAGTTCATGTAGTTTTTTCTTTACACTGCCTTTTCTTAACTACCATAAAGAGGCTTGGATTTTGTGATTTGTCTCACTAGAATAGTTTCTCGGTGAAATGAAGGGATCAGTTGTTTAAGTATCAAATGCTGCTGTTTTTGGATTACATTATCTTGAAAGATTATTATATTTTTACATTTTCTGCTAATGGATTATTTCATAAAATTTATGCAAAGGACCACCTTGTCAAGTTTTGGTGGGAATTACAATCAGAAAGGTGGTTTGATTATGAACATGTGGGCTTGCTATAGGTAATGTTCTTCTGCTAAAGAACAATCTAAATTTGAGCCCAGATAGCGCTGAAGTTTCACAGGAGAAATTGCTATCCCTTGTTGCAGAACGATTGATTGATTCCAACAGTAATGTAAATGTAATAACCATGAGCAATTTTTTTTTGTTTGCTTCAATATACTTATTCTTTATTGGTTATGTTGTTTAGATTGTTTTTCTCATCATGCAGCACAAAGATGCAGGATATGTCGAAAATCAACAGCAGAATATTGCAGATGCTATTGATTTGCTTCCACGACTTGCAACTGGAATTGATGTAAATCTAAAGTTTAGGAGGTAGGCCTCTTCCCCCTCGCTCTCTCTCACTTCTTTTTCTTATTTATTTAACCAGCTTATATGACCATGCAGGATAGATGATTTTGAGTTTACCCGAGAATGTGCCATATTTGATTTGCTTGACATTCCTTTATACCATGGTTGGATAGTTGATCCCCTGGTATGCACTTTCCAAGCTTCACATTTTATTTTTCAGTTGAATTAAATTAATCTACTCCAGTTTTGTTTGTTCTTTGAATGCCTTTGATGCCTGGTTGCCTGTATGGAAGTGTTAATGAGAGGGTCTTTTCCTAATTATACTTTATATGCCCTTCAATTTTCAACTTCCATTTTTTGCTCCCCTTTTTTCTGATTTTCATTTATACACTTTACACTAACATATGCCTAACAAAATGAATTCTCCACATGTATGTCATTCAAGGTATAAGCTTGGATGCCTCTTCAGGTAATGACCAGCATGTATACTAGGGAAATGACAAAATGAAAACATTGGCATGTCTGTATAGTTGGGCACAAAAAACATGGAGGACACTAAAAATGCCAAGCTCGGTGTTTCTTGTAGATCATTAAGATTAATGTGACTTGTATTTGGTTGGCTAAAGGACTAGGGTTCATGAGAGTGCAAGTTTTTCCACAATGGAAATGCCTAAGAAGATATTCTTGATTGTGGAGATTTGAAATGGTGTGGGGAGGAAGCCTCACACTTTCTATATTAAGAGTATGTAAACTGGTCATGTATGCATGAGCTAGGACTTGATGGGCTTAGAAAATTTTCAAACAGTTGTTTCTCTGCAAACTTGGAAATCTTGTATAACCTCTCTTTTCAAAGTTAGCAGAGAAAAAAAGCACTATCTAGTCTGGTTCTACTTGTCTTGAAAGGGAAACTAAAAGTTGCAGGTAGGCATACCTGAGGTTAATTCCAATTATTTCACCAACTACATATATTGGAGAAAGCTTCACTGATAGTGGTTTTTCATGGATGGATGTCATTTGGGAATCAGACTCATTTATGGGAATAATATGTTTTTGTAATCTTGATATTGGAATCTTGCATATTTTGGCATGTCTGTTGACAGGAAATACTTTTGTCCGTTTTCATGCAGACCTTGTTAATTGTTTTCTTAAAATAAAAGGTAGGAAATGAAAATACTTGTGTGAAGCAGTAAGCACTTGTCATGTTAGGTCATTTGCTGTTTACCTTTTGCCGCTAGTGAAAATTGTTTGAAGCCAGAGTAAAACTTGTAAGCACCATATTGAAGATTAGGTAATGCTAGCAAGAATTGGAGGCTTAAAGATTTTTAGAAATTAGTTTTTAGTTTTTCGCTACTTCATTGTGAATCAACTGTTATTGATTTGGTGCATGGTTACCTCTTTAACTGGTATTGATTCGATATCCAGTTGCCTTCAAGTAAAAAATTTTCTGTATATGTTGAGCCAATGGATAATTGTTACTTTGCAATGGGATCTGTTCTTGATCAGATTTATTGGGTGCTAGTTTTTTTTTATTACTAATACTCCTATTTCAAATTAAAGCCTTAAAATTTGGACATGATTTACCCCTAGACTAAATATAGCTCAGTTAAAACATGTCCGCGGTGCAATGGCATTTGAATTTTCTGTCCTTTTGTCTTGTTAGATTGTTTTCTAGAAGTTATGCTTTGTTTGTTGCATGATCTCTTGTTCAAAAGAGATCATTTAGACATAGAGCTTCTTTCTTTTTTTCATAAACGAGGCACCACTCAATCAAAGAAGTATAAAACCAAAAAAAAAAAAAAAAACCCGATAATGGAGGTCCAAGATCCTAAATTATGTCATTGAGATCTCATTATTTGCATACTGATTGCGTAATTTTACCTTTTGTGGATGCTTTCTATATTAGCCACTTTTAAAACTTACTTTATTTCCTCTCATCAGATGGAGACCATTTTCTTATATGAATGGTCACAGGTTCTTTCTGTTTTGATAGATCCCATTTGTTATCTTGATGCTGAGAAAAAAATCGATTTTTCACAATTTGCATGGGTTTCACTATTACATTTGGATGGGAATTGCTCTTTCCTTTTGCTTTCTTTTATATTTTATTATTTGTAAGTTCCTGATTCTTAAAGTTGTTCAGAATCTTGTAATTGCAAAAGCATATTTTGTTAGTTGCATTATGTTGGGGAAATAAGTAGTTAAAATTATCAGGATGTAAAATTGACAATACCTTCCTCCTTGTTCCTTAAATGGTCCTGCTTTTTATTAGAAAGCCTCCATGGTTGGATGTCGTGATTTGGTTTTAACTTGGGAATGATTGATTTTCTTTAATCATATGCACTAGGACTATGATACTGCTAATGCCATCGGGTCAAAGTCCTATAATACTCTTATGGGGGAGCTTGTTGCTCTGGAAACAAGAAACATGGAAGATGAAAGTAAAAATGTTACCAGGGAAGATTTTAAAAGTAAGACCGAGGAAGACTGCGTTGACTTTGTTGCTGCTACAACTGCAACTTTGGGCGTTCCTTCTCCCTGTCTTTCAAAAGCTAGGTCTTTTGATGATTCTCCACGTTCAGCCTCTGATCATCAAAATGTAAGAAAAGGGGATTTAGAAGAAGCAGCAGCCCTATTGAGTGTCTTAAAATTTTCGGAGGCTGAGTTGCCATGTTCAGCAGGCGATTCTCTTGTATCTGATGTTAATGGAAGGGTTTTGTTTGTTAGTTCAGATGAAAGTACATCTATGAAGGGGGATGTGACTGTGACTTCCTTGGATACATCAGAGGGACCTGTTGGTATTGATGGCAGTTTTAATGCATTGAGCAATGATGATAATAATAATAATCTGACATCCTTGGAAACTACTCTTCCACCGGAAATGACGTGCTCTTCCTTAAAGACTGATCTGAATGTTCATTTTGATCATTCAACTTGTACAGAATCTGGAGAACATATCTCTTGTGATGATACCATTAAGAATCGTAGTGTTGACACAGGTGTTGAGATTCAAGACGCAATGTCCCTTTCTTGTGCAAAGAGTACTGCATCTTTGAATGGAGACCGTGTGGATATTTTACATTACAGTCAGAAGGTTGAGAATCAGTGCACTTCTATTACCGAGGTTCATGAACCAGCAGATATTTCAAATGGGCGTGACAAGGAGGATGTACCAGGGTCAGCTTCACCAGTTCTAGAGTCAAATTCATCTATTGGCAGAATGCAGAACATAGACGCACCTGATACCTTTACTTCAAGTGTTGATGGCAGTGAGCCAATATACGAGGGAGAAGAATGCATTTTGGATACAGGAACTTCAAATTATGAAGAGCGAGAGCCTATGTATGAAGGTGAAGTGGTTCTTGCAGAACAAGCTGATAGAACTGTGAGTTCTAAGGATGAAATCACTCCACAGCAAGGTGAGTGATGATTCATGTTAAAATATGTTAGCTGTCTTGGATTTTATTCATATCTTTGTTTCTTTTACATCCTATTGTACGATATATTGTGTGGTAAGTTAATATATTGAATATATTTGAAATGTTTTAGGGGAGCTGATAGGGAACTTTTTGAAGAACAATGCTAGTCAGTTGACCTTTTATGGGTATGTTGACCCAGTGCTTGGCTATTGAATCTCCCTGTTCCTTGTAGATTTATTTTTTGTGCTGGATCTGGATTTGGTCATCATCTGTTTTCCTTGATATTTTTTGCAGTCTCTTTTGCTTACAGGATGGGCTTAAAGAGCGAGAGCTGTGTGTTTTTTTCCGTAACAATCACTTTAGCACCATGTTTAAGGTTAGTTACAGTTTGGGATGCGCTCTTTTGTGGCTTAGCCTTCATGCTGTAGCTTCTTATTTCAAATTAGACCTGTTATTAGTAGTGACCCATTTAAAGAAATACTATTTAGATTCCTGTTTTTCTTTTCCTGGATGTCAAAGGTTTATCTACTCCTGTTTAATTTGCAGTATGATGGTGAGCTGTATCTTTTAGCTACAGACCAAGGTTACATTAATCAGCCTGATTTGGTGTGGGAGAAACTAAATGAGGTAAGACTGTGTGCTCAGATATCATCTTTGTTAAGGCATTAGATAAAATACTATACTGAGGTTGGTTCCCAATTCCAGTTCTAGTCAAAACTAGTATGCAAGGATATAATTTTGTTCTACTCTAAAATCTGGATTGAGGTGTGTGTTATTCCACATCTAATCAAAATTAACGTGATTTTGCTGGCAGTCATGCTACATTGGGTGTCTTAATAGAAGTCAATGGTAATAAAGATTTTCCTTTAAACTCCTAACTTCCAAAAGCCCATGAGTAACAAATTCATTTTCTGACTTTTTTCAATTTTCTTCTGTAACCTCAAAATAAGCTAAAGGTATATATCAGATTTCTGAATTTGCCATACCTTATTGAATAACTTGCTGAATTGTTCTTTTTAGGCATTGTTTGTGGAAAGTATATTGATCTTTTCTTCCCCTGAGAATATGTATCCTAATCTTAACTTCCCATGATTTCAGGTAAATGGAGATACATTGTTTATGACAGGCAACTTCAAGGAATTCAGGGTGGAAAGTCATTCAAATGACCCATGGGATGAGCACAATGCCGTGACCAGTACTGCTGTATGTACTTTTTGGTCCAAATATTCTTAGAACTTTTCATCTTTTTATATTTTACTATTAAAACTTATTTTTAACTACATGTCTCAGGATTATCTTGCCAGCATCGATAGTGCTGCACAAGCGGGTTTGGATATAAAGTACTCTTTTAACTTTTGTTGCTTATGCACCCATTTAATCTTTAGTTGGAATGTGGATATACGACCATTACTAATTTAGTGATCTCTATTCATGAATGTTTGTACTAATTGTGCTATTATGGCAGCTCTGATCTGCAACTGGCAATAGCTCTGCAGCAACAGGAGTTTGAGCAGCAGCAGCAGCAGCAGCAGCAGCAGCAGCAGCCGCCGCCGCCGCCGCCTCAACGCCATAACATGCAGCAAGCATCCAGTACTGGTGGTTCGAGGCTAATCACAGGCCCCCAGGTAGATCATTTATAATTTTTATGCTTGGATGCTTTGGATATCTTGTTGGCTATAGAAATAAGAAATCATGGTATTAGTTTTTCAGCTGCTATTGTTTATTGGCCTACCTTGGCTGGTCATTGACTTGATTTCTATTAAAAAAAAAACCAGCATAAGGATACTTCATTAACGAGGTTTAATGAATAATGTATTTTAATTTAAGGCATGCGACCAATCAATAAATACAAGATGCTTACGATTTAAATGAGTTTCTGGCACTTCTTATATCTAAAGTCTAAACTTAACGTGGAGTTTGTGAATTCCCACTCTTCTCGTGGTCATCTGCCAATTTGATAGTTTGATCTAGGATTTGTCATTCATGGACGTTGACAAGAACCTTCCGTTTAGCAGCATTTTAGGATGGCATAAAGTTAAGGGTTGAGGTAGTGCCCTATATAGAGATGATTTGTTCTGACTGTAGATCCCTTCGTTCTCTTGGAATACTATTTGCGATCACTCAACTTTTGTTTTGATTTCTTTTCTAACGAGGCAGGCGATGGCACTTTTATTTTAAACTTATAACCATATATGATTACTGATTCACAAGATTGATTTCTTTCTTCTTTTTCTTGCAGGTGCCAAGGAGCAGTGGGAAAACCACATCTTCTTCATCTTCCAGGTTTGATGCAAAGTCAAAAGACAAGTGTAGTCTGATGTGAATTTTGCTGGAGGTGTTGTGGAAGTTTGTTCATTAAATGGCTTGTATTTCGACCCCATGGTATCCTTCATAACAATAAACTGCATTAGTATAAGGTAATGTTTGGAAATGTGGTAGCGGTTGCTTTTTAAAGTATTTTTTGTAGAATGCATAAAAATAATGTTTTTTTTATTTTTTTAAAAATTATTTTTTATATTAGCACATCAAAACAATTCAAAATAAAAAAAAAATTAATTTCAAGCAAATTTTTTTTTAAATGAGAAAACATATTTTCAACCCACTAAAACAAGTGTCCCTAAGTTTCCCCTTGTAAAAAGGCAGTATATAGCCCCGCGCCCTTGCATCATCCTGTCAAATTATTCTTGTTATCTTGTTTTCTTTTCTTTTTTTATCCCGGCCCAGCATGTGCTTAGCTTTGATTTTTGTGGAATAGTTGACAGATTGAAAGGGGTCCCTTGTTTTAACATCTGGAAAAATGAGCAACAATGGTTCTAGTTTATTCAAGTGAAATGTCTTTGGAGGTGGCCCTGGTAGGTCCATATGGAGGACCCATTTACATTTAGAGCTATGTGGTCTCGCCCATGCAACTTCACCTGGCTGAATTATATCTCGTCAAAGCTAAATGCACGCTTGAAAAGTTATAGGCATGCTATTTTCGAACTACTGGCTGATGTTGATGTGGCGTAACAAATTGACAACAGCATTTAGGAATAAATTTTGGATTTATGTTAGGGTTATTGCTTCTCCAATCAAATCTTTACTATATTAAAAGCTAGTCATATCATGTAATGTCAGCATCGAGTATTGATGGAAGGGACCTCACCTTAAAAAAAAAAATATGAGAATCCTCGGTGCCCAGCTCGAAAGCTCGTTACTTTCGATGATATATTTTGACTGCATGCCCGGATGAGTTCTTGGTTTTTTTTTACCCCAAAATCCAATTGACAATGGGGCCTCCTTGTAGGCTTCTATAGCTGACGTTTCTTTCTTTGTTTTATTTTTTAATCGTTATGTGACCCAAAAAGCAATCGAAACTGCAACGCTCAGGTTAACCCTACAACAGCACAGATTCGAATTAGGTCTAGTCAGTTAGGTGTATGAAATGCCTGGTAATTGGCGGCTTCCATGGGAGATTGTTCTTCTCAAGCTGCTGCGGTTTTGTTTTTTTTGCATGATAGCTTAGGCTTATTATGATAGTTAAGGTTGATACTTCAATGTATTTGGAAATGTGATTCTCGATGTGATTATGGTTGCTTTTTAAAGTATTTTTTATTTGAAAATATATTAACATAATATTTTTTATTTTTAAAAAATTATTTTTGATATCAGCGTATCAAAATGATTTAATAACACCAGAAAAATATTAATTTGAAGCAAAGAAAATAATTTTAAATTTTAAATTTTTTCAAAAACACTTTTGAAACGTAAAAACAAATATGGCCAGATGACTTGTGTTATGTTATAGGCTGAGTTAATTTTTTCCTAACATAAAAAAAATGCTTAAATGATGATAATATTTTTTGCATGATAGTTCGCTAATAAGCTCATCAACTTTTATTTTTTTAGTTATTTTTATATTTGTTAAAAGATTGGATTGCCTCTCATTCAAATTGATTATAACTAAAAAAATATGATGAAAATATAAAAAGCCCCTGAATGTTAGTTTTATTTTTATTTTTTACTTTTAAGAAAAATATAATCATTTCACTATACAACTAAAGCATTAAAAGATCGAAAAGATCTTGAACCAAAATTTTAATTTAAAGGTATTTAACACATTCATCGTGAATCTAAAATGTAAAAAAACTTATTTGTTCTCGATAAATATGATAATGAAAAATAGACCTTATGGAAAAGACTGTTTTGCCCATAATTGCTAAATGATTTTGTTTGAAAATGACAAAATGATTATTTCATTGTTCTAATCCACAGTAATCTATGACTAGGTGTACAATGAAACACTAAGTTTTTTAGTTTTGTTGTGTAACGAGTGGCGTTAAAACCTTTAGCTTTAAGGTGCAATTCACCTGACTTGGGTTGATGCATCAATAAAAGTATATCATTACATTAAGAGATGAGTGAGAAAGTGAAGAGAACTTTTCAAGAAAGTTTCATGAAGATGCAATTCATAGACAGAAGTCATAACAAAAACTTCATAATTGATAATGAGTCATCTATTACTATCGCAACACCTGTAACATTCTTGTTGGTCCATGACATTAAACAAAACAACAAGACCACACCATTATACTATGATTAATAAAAACAAACTCTAAAACATGTAGGTAAATCACTATAGCAATCCATATTAAAAAGATGAGTTTGTCATTATATGGCCCATGTGTATGGTTGTGTGGCGGTTGGGCTTTGGTGGACTTTTTTCTTCTCCTCCCTCCTTTCTCACTTCTCCTTGCCAAATTATCAAGGTGTCTTGCCATTTATTTTTTTATTCAATTTAATCCTTATTTTTTTGGTTGCTATTTGTTTAATTTTTTTATCTCCTTTTGATTGATTTTTTCTTCAATTTTGTTCTTATCATTTGATTTAATTTGATTTTTATCAAATTTGTTCCTTATTCTTTTGATTTTTTAACCTTTTTACTAATTAAATTTTGTTTTCAATTCCATCTCTCAAAACTTTGATTTTAATTTATTTTTATGTCAAATTTGGTCTCTATTTATTTTATTGCTGTTTGTTTTGTTTTGAATCCTTTTTTATTGTATTTTTTTTGTTTTCAGTGGGGTTAGTCTCAGTCTCATGACCAGGGTCATGAGTTTTGAAAGTTAACATAGGTTAACTTCGAGCTTTTTTAAGTCCTTTTATAAAATCAATTTATTTTCAATTTCATCATTCAACATGGTTTTTTTAGAATTGGTCTTCGTGCTCTTTTTTTTCACTTTTCTTTATATGAAGTTATCTCAATCTCATGCCCATGTTTGCGGGGTTAGTGGGTTGACTTAGATTTTTTTATTGTCTTTTTTTATTATATTTTATTTCATCGCTCAACATTTTTTTATTGAGAATTTTGCTTTATTTTTTTGGGTTTGCCTTCTATGTAGTCAATATTGTTCTCATGACCATGGTAATCAGTTTCAAAGGTTAACATGGGCTGACTTTAGTCTTTTTTTAAGGTTCTAAAATTGATTTTTTTTCAATCTCATCCTTCAACATTTAAATTTTTCAAAATTGATGTTCATGTATTTTTCTCATTATTCTTTCTATGGAGCTATCCTAATTTTATGTTCATGATCCCGGGGGTAGTGGGTTAACCTTGATTGACCCATATCTTTATATATATATATATATATATATATATATATATATATATATATATATATATATAACATTAAAAAGAGAGA
>Ga0325401_1007073_pt1 | contig 10889 bp, 6 predicted proteins | sample PopdelMetagenome_FD_205666 | JGI IMG/M metagenome (GOLD analysis project Ga0325401, IMG submission 205666) | Populus deltoides microbial communities from Bellville, Georgia, United States - Xylem-PdKOR-R2 | ecosystem: Host-associated > Plants > Phyllosphere > Stem > Wood/Secondary xylem | place...
ACATAAAAAAGGTATTGATTTTTTTGGAAAGTCACTTGTGTTTGGCTAAGTAGAATCCTTAAGTTACTTGTTAGGAAGCATTAATTATGATTTACAAATTAATAATACGCTTCTAACATTTTTAAAATTTAATTGGCGAATGGGAAAGCAACCATGGGAATTCTAAATTTCAATACTACATATATGTTATGGAATAATTAGTTTTATTGGTTAGAACATCTTATTATATACATTTAAGTTCGTATGACTAAAGAAGAATTTCTACAAGCACTTTAGAATGAAGATTCCTACGATGTCATTAGTGGTATGGAAATTATGTATCTCATGGAAAATTGTAAATTATTAAAAATAATTATTTAAAAGTTTTTTTAAAGAAAAAAAATAAATTCATGGTTAAACCCATCTAGACTTTCGATAAGTTAATGAGTTTAACTATTAGAAGTTTAAATTGAACTAGAAAAGATACAAACTCGATGAAATTAGGTTGATTTTCTCGGATTAATTTATCATGATTCAGTTAAATCCATTTTAAATTTAACCCAATTAATCTTAAGATATTTTCCTTAAAAAAATAATGATATTTTAATAAAAATAATTAATTTAAACTAAATGAAAACTTAAACTATTTTTCAATTCAGTTTTGAGATAAAAATATGGTTAAGTTATGTACCTATCTCTCAATTATCGAGAGCTAATGTTTCTTGAAAAAAAAAACGTTTCTCTATGTGATAAATTCGCAATCATAATTTAAGTATTAGAAAGAAGACTATCATCTCAAACATAATTTTCCTAATTTGCTTCACATCTGGGCTTATGGGCCGCATTCAAATTGCATCACCATCATTAATTTCCTAATTTAAACACTCTTCAAAGCCCATTTGTCCCCAACACTCATTTTTCTTTTCTAATGGGCCAAGGAGAATGAGAAAAGAAAAAGGCCAATAATAATAGAACATCAAAAGCACCCTCCAACTATATAGACAATCTCCATTTTACCATCAAACAATTTTAAGTATCAATATTATTCTCAAACTCTTATAAATTTTCAATTAAAGGTTTTTAATCCAAATATTAATTCTTATCTTATAATAAGAAATTTTATTTTTATATAATATATAACTATTCACTTAAGTTATTGTAACATAAGTCATAATTGAGAAATCAAAATAGTTTAGTGTGGGTGAGATTGATACTATGGTGATAGTTTGGGGGTATATTTTGATATTTTCCCAAAATAAGAAGAAGGAGGAAGAAAGCACGTGTTCTCATTGCAAAGCGGTAGTACGAACTTTCTGTAATACCCTAGGGAGCAGCCTAAACTTAAGGCAGGCTGAGGTTTAAAAAAGATACAGCAAGGCACCTTTTAGGGTTTTAGACATAGAGCTGCTTTGTATCAGAAAACAAAAGAATGAGCTTCTGGGGTATGTATCTCAATCAAATTTTAATTACTCAAACTATTAGTTCTCATATTATATTGATTTACTTCATCTGTTTGACGTTTGAGGTTTAATTACTTCATTTGTTTGTGTTTTTGTTGTAAATTTTGGATTTTTGAGCTTATGAGAATCTAAAAGGTTGTTAATGAAATGGGGTTTTAAAAATATTCAATGTGAATATGGAAAGATAATTTTTTTTTTTTTAAATGTTTTTGGGTTTTGAATGGTGGTTTTGGATCCTAATTTCTGGACCTTTTAGTTTGTGAGAATTGAAAATGTCGATGCTGAGATGGGTTTTAATGGCTTTGGTCGTTGAATGTTGTTTTTGATGTTTTATGTGTTGATATGCTATTTAGGTATTGAAGTGAAACCAGGCAAGCCTCATCCTTATCACTCTGATGATGTGCAAGGAAAGCTTCGAGTAACTCAGGTATTTTTCGCTAGGCCAATCCATTCTATTATTCTTTCAGAGCTTTGAAAGTTTAACTGGTGGGGGAGATAGTAAAATTGCTTGAATTTTCATTTTTTTAGTTTTCAATTAGTGTTGGCCTTCCACGTGTTTGTTGGTTTTGCTGTCTTATGGCTGTTGTTGATATCGATATCTGTGGATCATATTATAATTACATTTCAGTTTTTGAGTTGTTTGTGTGCTGAATTACAATGTAGGCAACTTTGGGCCTTGGTTCGTCAAAAGAAAGGAGCATACTCCAGTGTTCAGTTGGACACAGGAGTCCAATTTTTGTATGTTCACTGTTGCCAGGGAAAGCTGAAAGTTGCTCTCTGAATCTTGAATTTACGGATGAATTGGTAGCGTTCTCAGTGATTGGACCACAAAGCATCCATCTTTGTGGTTACTTCGATTCTGTAGAAGGAGATCACCTCCGAGATGAATATGAATAGTATCCTCTTCACTAGTTTCTTTGGGTTTGTAGTTTATTGGTTGTTTTTATTATCATTTCTCTTCCCCACCCACTTCAAGTAATTGTAGATATTTTGAATACAATGGAGAATTGCTTGGTTGAATTAAATTTTGTCATTACTTTGTTCTTCTTAATTTCTACAACTTTTAAGTGATTCGGGAGAGGATATTGCTGATACGGAGTCGGGTGAGTCCAGTGAATATGATTATGATGATGAATATGATGACGACGATGACGATCTTCAAATGTATTCCCCTTCGCCTGTTCCCAAAAGTGGAGGTATTTTGACAATTTGATTAAATACATTGTCTTTATATTCACAAGGTTCATTTACCTTTTTCTGTTACTTTGTGGTCTAAAGAGTTTCAAAAGGAGTTTTAAGAGCTATGACTATGTACATTTTAGTATCTTAGGTGAATAATATCCTTGTATAATGAAATTGTTTATCTAGTGCTAAATTGATCATTAGTCCAGAGCTTCTGCAACAGAATGCATCAGCTCTGTTCCAAATGGATGCCCCTAATATCTGTACATGGAAACTGTTGGCCGTTTAATAATTACTGCAAAATATAAATCAGTTCAAATATTGGTAAAAAGATTAGGAGGAAAGCTTCAGAACATTTCAGAACTTGAGAATTTTCTAAGCCTTGGTAATATTAGTTAAAGAATTTTATATGTTTATTCTAAGCCTTGGTAATATTAGTTAAAGAATTTTATATGTTTACATACACCAACAAAAATTTACCTAAAATTTGTTTACATAATTTATGGTAACATTTATGCGTTATCGTATTATATCATGTTTACTTCACTAAGAGTTCTGAATCTATTGTTCTTGTCTTGTGTAAAATTAGTCATCCAATGTTTGTGGACTTCTTTCAAATTTATGCTACTTGTTGTTATATGTGCTTGTTGGCATGCTTTCAATGAAGTTTTAGATAATTTGATTTAGGATCAATAGCAGCAATTAACCAAAGATGTTTTCTTTCCTTAAATCTGCTCCTTATTTTAGTTGTAATTGAGGAGATAACTGAAGATGACAAACCTACAAAAGAAAATGGCAAGTCTAAACGGCTAAAGAAGAAGAATAATCAATCAAGTGACAAGGAAGACCAAAACAACTCTCAACAACAAATTGTTCTTAAGAGGGATAGAGGTATTTCTGTTCTGGAAAGTGAAGATGAAGATGGTTTTCCAATTTCTTCCTCTGCAAAAAGCAAAGATACAGTTCAGGAGCAGCAAGCAGAACTAGATGGACAAAAAGATAAGGAAACAACCCAAGAGACTAAGAAAAAGATGGCAAGTGAGGATAGTGATGACACTAGAAAAAAGAGAAAAGTTAAAAGTGTTGATCAAGATGGTCAACCAGAAAGGTGAGACCTTCCATACCTAGGAGTTTTTTTTTTTTTTTAAATTATTCTCATTTTTTTTTTGTCAGGGAGTGGTTGGTTGAGTTATTAGGTTGCACTTTCCTCAAGCAAGGAGTTTACCTTACATTGACTCGTCAATTATATCTTCTGAAGTGGTTCCTGAATTTTGATGGCAGGAAAACAAAGAAAAAGAAGAAGCAGAGAGAACAAGGTACAGAGGCAAAGGTTGATGAAATGGATGACAAGGAAGAGATCAACAATGCCTCTAGAGATGAAATCGAGTCCAAGCAAGTGAAAAGGCAGGATTCTACCAACCGAAACAAACATGAACAGAGGTGAGAACCGTAGTCTATTATTCTGTGACATAGAACAGTGTTATTGTTGCCTATCAAATATGAAAATATGTTCATTCTTATGACATGTCTCTGTATGTCATTGTGTGAAAAAGTGCCTGGACCAACTCTAATCCAACAAGTGTGTGAACTAACTGTTTTTAAATTAAGAGTTTTTGTCCAAATAATCTTACCACACACCCCGAAAGGTTCGGAATAACAGGAGATGGCTTAGGATTCTTTACATCTCTGTCTCTCAAGGATGCTGGTATTTGTGAATCGAGGGATTTATGGTAGCCTGATGATAGCATTATTTTTTAGCTTTTACTTAAATATGTTGCCGCTGAACCCATGTGCAGGGACCTTGACATTGATGCAGATAGTATGCCCGGTGAAGATTCATCGGATAAGAAAAAGAAGAAGAATAAGAAGAAGAAAAAGACCCAGGATAGTGGAGCAACAACTAATGATCAAGCTGTTTCAGCTGCGGGAGGTGAAGCCAAGTCTTCATTGGAGTCTGAGGATAAGCAATCTACAGCCAAGTCCTCACAAGTTAGAACCTTTTCAAATGGATTGGTTATTGAAGAATTAGCAATGGGCAAACCAGATGGTAAACGAGCTTCTCCTGGAAGTCAGGTAACTCTTTGCCCTGTATTTGACTGTTGTTCAATCAATCCGCAAAGCCAAAGTCATATTTTCCCCCCAAGCTATTGCTTTAATTGTGTTTAGTGTTTCCCCCCTTATACTCCTTACCTCCAAATAGAGGAAATCAGTAAATTGTGGTTTAAGCACATTAGTTTTGTTATCGGTTCTTGCATAGATTGATATTAAGAATGTTCGAATTGTTCACCATACATTGCATGTCATCAAGCTGTTCACCATACATTGCCTCTGTCAGTTACGGATGATTTCATAACAAGCAACATGCAAGGATATTTAGATGCATATATTTGTGATAGCCACCATATACTAATTAAAATCCATATTTTATTGTAATGTTGGCATAATTGGAGTTTTTTTGGCAAAAGTTATTGATTAATCAAAGGTGAAAGCTTATTTGATCGACTAAAACTATATGCCGTTTGAGTTTCAGGTCAGTGTGCACTATATTGGTAAGCTGAAGAACGGAAAAATATTTGACTCTAATGTCGGGAGGGCTCCCTTTAAATTCCGCCTAGGTACTATGATTTGGACTAGTCAATGGATAACAAAAACTTGATTTCTTGATGATTGATTTACTTTCTTGGTGTCCTGCAGGTGTTGGACAAGTCATAAAAGGATGGGATGTTGGAGTTAATGGTAATCATATTGATGTTTAAGAGTTCAACTTGTATGTTTAATTTATTATCCATAAATTTACATGTTTTTATATGTTAAACCTGCAGGTATGCGAATTGGGGATAAAAGAAGACTCACAATTCCACCATCGATGGGGTAAGCTATGGCTACCACTTCTGTCATATGTTCCCCGGTGCACTCCTGACTCAAATTCATCAGATATGATCTGCATGTTTACTTTTGGGAAATACCAAACTCATTGCTTATCTATTACTTCCTACATGACATGACATAAGTTCATCATCAATTTCTTTGCCTTTGGGGTTTCACTTTTAGAAAACAGGGTTTTCTAAATTTGTTAAAATCTTCTTTATCAAGTCTTCCTTCCCTGCCAAAATGTACTTACTGTGAAATATTCTATGCAGTTATGGAGATCGGGGTGCTGGCGGGAAGATACCTCCAAACTCATGGCTTGTGTTTGATGTTGAGTTGGTGAACGCTCGTTGATTATCTGTTTTATGTGCTCCTTTTCTGCTTTTGAACTCAATGGCTGCTTTTACAGACAGTGGGTATAGATGGATCTCGAAAACTTGGTGTTTTAACTGGAGGCTTGTTTTACAATACTGCAAGTTCACCCCCATCGCATATCTAAAGTGTCAAGATGGATGGTGTGAATAAAATTTTGGTTAATTCAAGTGTAGTAAGACTAGTGTGCTCTGCAAAAATTTTGGTTAAAACTAGCTGTTCTGTTTCAGCAGAATGAAAAAGTGAGTTATCCTATGAGCATGACCACGGGATAGTTTTTTCTTTCTCCTTGACCTGCATATTGTGTTGCTTTGAATTTAGGTAATATACTTTGTGAGATCCTCATCTTAAGCTGTGTATGATATGTAAAATCATACTTTGTGAGATTCCTCATCTTAAGCTGTGTATGTTGAAAGACATTTCCATCTACATGGTTGTATTTTGCAAGGCGTTCTGATCTGCAAGGAGCTCCAGTCTTGATCTGTCCCACCTGTTGAGAAGAAGAAGAAACAATGAGTAAATTTCAGCTCAAGCCTCAAGCAACAGCCTAACAATCTATCAACATATCCAACTTCTGCGCTCCAACAGTTTATTCAAAGGCGTTCAAGAGCACATCATCTGGCATGGTAATAATAATAAACAAAAAAACCAAGAGCTTGAGAAATGCTCTAGTACTTACTGTAGCCAATCCAACTGAAAGATCTGCTATGATAGTATCCTCGGTTTCACCACTGCAACGAACAAGGGAACCATGTCAGAAATGTTATTGGTGAAAAAATAATTGATGAAAGCCACAAAAAAGAGGATGTACCTCCTGTGGCTTGCCATGACACCCCAGCCAGCACGTTTCGACATTTTCACAGCTTCAATACTTTCAGTTACAGAACCAATTTGATTCACCTGATAAATTGTGAAATAGAGGGCAAAACAGTTTAGATTTGGTAGCTCCAGCATTGCAGGTATTCTCCTTAATTGCTTTCTCCACACACTGCAATAAAAACACTTGATTAAGTGGCCGATCACTTTCAGATTTTGCTCATCTCATCAAACATTATACAGAGCATGTTACAAGACTGATAGTTTAAACCTTAGCTCCCATAATCACCTTGGGGTTTGTGACAAGGTGATCATCGCCAACAAACTGCACTTGCCCACCAATTTCAGATGCCATCTTAGCATAGTGTTCCTAATCATCTTGATCGAATGGATCATCAATGGATACAATTGGATAATCAGTCACAAATGATTTGTACACATTCTTTAGACTGTCTCCAGATATCTTTTGTGATCCATCGTTGTTCTACAACAGAAAGATTCATTAGCTGGGGCCTCAGGTTTAAATTCAAACTTGATAGAATGCAGTCATTCTAAGGGGACAGAAAGTAGCATTTGGTCGTTAAACAACATGATTAAATGAATCAGTTACCTCTTCCTTGAAATTCAAATCATAGGTGTTGTCATCGTTATTATAGAATTCTGAAGCAGCAACATCCATAATGATTTTAAGAGCAAAGAGCTTTAACATCATCAGAAGAGATAGCAACCTTTCCGGTATATCCAGCTTTGGCTATTGCTGTCTTGAGCAGTTCAAGACCCTCTTTGTTTTCCTGCACAAAATACACGATTCAACTTCACCACTGCCCGCGCAGTTTAATTCCAATCCAATTGGTAACAAGTCAGACCTAGAAGTTCTAGTGCAACGATTATTTCTGTTTTCCTTTCTCTTTCACATTGAAATAGCTTGCTTTTGTATAGTCACTGGGCCCTTTAATGTATCTTTGATTTTTGCATCAAGCTGTGTTTTAGCTTGTTCTTGTATAAACTTATGAACTTCATGGTAAACCATCATTTGGGTTTGAATAATTCTGAATTGGGTCCATAAGCTTTGTTGAATCGAGGCCATGTGTGTATTTGTTTGATGGTCTAGCTATCAGTTTAGTGTAAATTTTGTTCCATAAATCAAGGGTTGTTCTTGGTGTTTAAGTATGTAAATTGGATCATTTTCTTTGTTCTATTTTGGTTTGTTTCTTTCCAGTATTAGTAGCAATGTGGGGTTTCCAGAGAGAGGAAGAGAACAGCAAGGAAGATAGGAAACAGAATCAATTGAAATCATAGGAGGGATATTTGCTCCAAATACGAGAATCCAATCCATCTATCAATCGATTTCAATTTTAATATTACAATCGAATTCGATCATAGCAGAGAATTGGTTCCATAACAACCTACAAGTCTTTTGGATTCCACTCCATCTTTCTTTCCCATTTGAAAGATCCTGCGCTTGCCTAAGGGACAGAGACCGCTGGACTGGGATTAGGATAGGTTTACACAAGGCCTGACCTTAGCATTCCAATTAGATACCCCTTTAGATACTCTGCTACATCAACAAGAAAGAAGAAGATCAAAAAATGATGTCTCGGGCCTCCTGATTATTATGCGGAGATGGTGAAGTCGGATGGTCATATGGAGAAAGTGAAGGGCTGGCTTTTGGCAGAGAAGAGGAGCATTGAGGAGGCCGAGGAGAGAAGGAAAGCTTGATTAATGCACCAGCAATGAGCACTGGAAGTTTTGACACGTAGATCGTACGAGATCATAGCCACCAATTAGACACGTGGAGTAAGAAGCGCATGGTCAGGTAGGACCCAGCTGCAATTCACATGCAAAAGTGGTCCCTTAGTTTGAAAAGAAAATTACGGATTAGGTTTAAAAAAAAAAACAAAATTCAAACATTTATAACATATTTTTAAAAAAATTATATTAGGTAAAGATTTGATATAACGTGGTGAACTTGACTAGTCAAAAATAATTGAATAATTAAAAAAATATAATATAATTTAATTAAAAAATTCAAGAATATAAAAAACAAAAAATTCATGTTAAAATAAAATTCTCAATTGAGTTAATATTAAAAAAATAAAATTAATTTAAAAAAAAATAACTCAAGTTAAAAAAGTCAAGCCTAGGGAATCCCGGGTCAATTTAGCTACATAATTGTTAGGGGTTGGCATTCTCTCTTTTTATTATGTTGCTACAGTTTTGCAGGTAAGCAGTGTGAATACTTGAGATATGTGGCTAGCGTATGATGTCACGCTATAAATCGTTTTTTAAGAGATTTTTTAATATATATATATTAAAATAATTTTTTTAAAAGATTTTTTTATATTAGTATATTAAAATAATTAAAAAATACTAAAAAAATACATTTTCAAATGAAACGCTTTTTTAAAAAACATTAAAATACACAAGTTCTGGTTTTTTTTTTTTTTTTCTGAGTTAACCTTTCCTCCTTGAGCCCCAATTTCTAGGCATGAATTATTTATGAGTAGCTGCTCATCAAAAAAAAATACTGTTCATTGTCAATGGCCTAAAGTTCATATAACTAGATAGGCCCCGCGCTATATTATGGGCCATCCAAATTCTTTTTCAAAGTCAAATAAATAAATAAATAAAGGCAAGCGATGCAAGTGGTAAGAAAATATCTAAAAATGTTCTGAGAGCTGGTTGGATTTAATAGGTTAAGTTAATTTAAATATTATGAAATAAATAATGAATTAAATTGATAATAAAATTGATAACAAAAAAAAAAGTCAAGAAAACAAAACTAAGTTTATCTGGGTTAGCATGTCAAATTCATGACTTAATCATGATATCGGGGTGTCCTTATCAAAAACAAACTGAATAAACCATGAAGTTTAATTGTAAAATAATTTAATATTCAATGATGAAATCAGGAAAAAAATAAAATAAAAAAAGGAATGAAAAAATAAATTATTGTCACCCCGGGTTAATCCGATAACCATATAGAAAGGAAAACAAAAAAAACACGAAAATCAATTTCCAATAAATCAAATTTTGAATGATGAAATTAGAAAAAAAATTAATTTTTTAAAAAGGATCTAACAAAAAAATAAAATCGACCTATGTTAGCCTTCAAAACTTATGATCCCGGTCATAAGCCCGAGATCAACACCATCGAAAACAAACCTTAAAAACAACAAAGCAAAATTATAAATCATTAAAATGCTAGAGGATGAAATTAAAAAAAAAAAACCCTCTAAAACAAAAGAAATTATAATTAAAAGGAAGGACTAAATTTAATACAAAAATAATTTGATATAAAATGTTGAAGAGTAAAATTAAAAACAAAATCCAATTAGAAAAGTGATAAAAACAATCAAACAAAAATCAAAAGAATAATAATTAAATTTAAAATTTAAATAAAATCACACGAAATGATGAAATTAAAAAACAAATTAATCAAAATAAGAATAAAAACAATCTAAATAGCAATCAAAAAAATAAAAATAAAAATATATATAAAAAATAATACTTAATTATCAAAAAGATCAAACCACTCCAGGATGTAAATTACAAAAAAAAAAAAACCAACCTAAAAGACGTCAATACCCTTTGTTGCAAGGTTTAAATTTCTATGTGGATGCATTTATATTGTTCATAAATATATTAAAAGATTCCATCCATCCGAATAGCTTATTAATTAAAAAAAATAAAAATACACAAATTCTTGTTAGATTTTTTTTTCTTTTAAAGTTATGAAAGTCTTTATACTATTCTAAAAAAAATAAAAATAAAAATCAAATTAACCCAATTAAACCTTTAAACAAATTTACTTCCAAATATATGCATTCTTTATAATATACTAATGCAAAGTTAAAAGACCAAATCATCCCAAACAATTGGACAATGTCGGAAGAATTGTTTTGGAAACTATCAAATTACCCCAAGAGTAAGCTAACAAATTTTCATTGGAAAGTAAAAAATATAACAAATTTTTTGTTTTTTCTTTCTTCTTTTCTTTCAATTAGAACTTTAACCTAAGTATGTCAAGGTCACTATTATGGATTGATTATCATCAAACAATCGAATCCCAGCTTCCATTGTAACTGTGCAGTGGAAGACACAAGGAAAAGAGCAATTTAAGAGTCCAGAGACGTCAATGTGGTGCCATTAGAGTGTATGAGAAGCTAATCAGATGGCTCCATGTGCTGTTCTTGTTTGGTACAAAGGACC
>Ga0325401_1007076_pt1 | contig 10889 bp, 12 predicted proteins | sample PopdelMetagenome_FD_205666 | JGI IMG/M metagenome (GOLD analysis project Ga0325401, IMG submission 205666) | Populus deltoides microbial communities from Bellville, Georgia, United States - Xylem-PdKOR-R2 | ecosystem: Host-associated > Plants > Phyllosphere > Stem > Wood/Secondary xylem | place...
CGCATCGTCGCCTTCGTCATCACCCGGGACGTCGAGGGTGCTGACGACGCCGGGCTGGCCGAGCAGCTGCGGGCGCACGTGGCCACCCGGGTGGGGGCGGTGGCCAAGCCGCGCGAGGTGGTCGTGGTGACCGACCTGCCCAAGACCCGCTCGGGCAAGATCATGCGGCGGCTCGTGGCCGACCTGACCGCCGGCCGGGGCGGCGGGGACACCACCTCGCTGACCGACCCCACGGCGATGACCGCGGTCGAGCGGGCCTGGACGGCGCACCGGGCGGGGGCGTGACCGGCCCCCGCACCTACGATCACCCGGTGCCGCGCCACCCGATGATCGCCCCCAGCCTGCTGTCCGCCGACTTCGCGCGGCTGGCCGAGGAGACCGCGCGGATCGCCGACGCCGACTGGGTGCACGTCGACGTCATGGACGCCCACTTCGTGCCCAACCTGACCCTCGGCGAGCCCGTGGTGAAGGCGATCCAGGCGGTCAGCCCGGTGCCGCTGGACTGCCACCTCATGATCACCGACCCCGAGCGGTGGGCCCCGGCCTACGCCGAGCTGGGCGCGCACAACGTCACGGTGCACGCCGAGGCCTGCACCGGCGACCCCCGCGCCCTGGCCCGCGACCTGCGCGCCGCGGGTGCCAAGGCCGGCCTGGCGCTCAAGCCCGGCACCCCGTTCGAGGACTACGCCGAGGTGCTGCGCTCGTTCGACACCCTGCTGGTGATGAGCGTCGAGCCCGGCTTCGGCGGCCAGTCGTTCATGCCCGAGGTGCTGGACAAGGTGCGCGCGGCGCGGCGGCTGGTCGACACCGGCCACCTCGAGCTGCTGGTCGAGATCGACGGCGGCATCAACGCCGACACCATCGAGGCCGCGGCCGAGGCCGGGGTGGACATGTTCGTGGCCGGCTCGGCCGTCTACGGGGCCGCCGACCCGGGTGCCGCGATCGCCGGGCTGCGCGCGCAGGCCGCCCGCGCGATCGCCCCGTGACCGACCCGGTCACCCCCGAGCAGGCCGCCGCCGGCACGCAGTCCGGCGGGGCGGCCACCCCGGCCGAGCACCGGGCCATGGCCCGGGCGCGCGCACTGGGCTGGTCGGCGCTGGGCACCACCAGCCCGAACCCCGCGGTCGGCGCGGTCGTGCTCGACGCCGCGGGCGCCGTGGTGGGCGAGGGCTCGACCCGGCCCCCCGGGGGACCGCACGCCGAGGTGGTCGCGCTGCAGCAGGCCGGCGCGCGGGCCCGCGGGGGCACCGCCGTGGTCACCCTCGAACCGTGCAACCACACCGGGCGCACCGGGCCGTGCGCCGAGGCGCTGCTGGCCGCCGGCGTCGCCCGCGTGGTGGTCGCCGTCCCCGAGCCCACCGGTCTGGCCGGCGGCGGCGCCGAGCGGCTGCGCGCCGCCGGGGTCGACGTCGTCGTCGGGGTCGGGCGGGCCGACGCCGAGGACGGCGCGCTGGCCCCCTGGCTGCTGGGCGTGCACGAGCAGCGCCCGCAGGTGGTGTGGAAGGTGGCGGCCACCCTCGACGGCCGGGTGGCCGCCGCCGACGGCACCAGCCGCTGGATCACCGGCCCGGTCGCCCGCGCCGCCGTCCACCGCCTGCGCGCCACCTGCGACGCCGTCCTCGTGGGGTCGGGCACCGTGCTGGCCGACGACCCCCAGCTCACCGTCCGCGACGACGGCGGCGCCGACCTGCCGCACCAGCCGCTGCGGGTGGTGCTCGACCGGCGCGGCCGGGTGCCCGCCGGTGCCCGGGTGCGTGACGACGCTGCGCCCACCCACCTGAGCGCCGCCGCCGACCCGGCCGCCCTGCTCGCCGAGCTGTGGCAGCGCGACGTGCGGCGGGTGCTGCTGGAGGGCGGCCCCACGCTGGCCGCGGCCTTCCTGGCCGCCGGCTGCGTCGACGAGGTGGTGCTGCACCTGGCCCCCCAGCTGCTGGGCGCCGGCCCCGCGCTGGTGGGGGGCCTGGGAATCACCACGATGGCCGACGCGCTGCAGCTCACGACCCTGGACGTCACCCCCCTGGGGAGGGACGTGCAGGTCCGCTACCGGCCCACCCGGCACACTGGTGGCGCACCGCAACCCGAGGAGACCAGCTGATGTTCACCGGCATCGTGGAGGAGGTCGGCACCCTCGTCGTCCGCGACGACCAGGGCGACTCCGCCCGGCTGCAGGTCCGCGGCACCCGCACGCTCCAGGACGTCGCCCTCGGCGACTCGATCGCGGTCAACGGCGTCTGCCTCACCGTCACCGGCATCGACGACGACGTCTGGAGCACCGACGTCATGGCCGAGACCCTGCGCCGCAGCAGCCTGGGCGGGCTGGGCGCCGGCGACCCGGTGAACCTCGAGCGCGCCGTCACCGCCGGAACCCGGCTGGGCGGGCACATCGTGCAGGGCCACGTCGACGGCGTCGGCGCGGTCGCCTCCCTGACCCCCAGCGAGCACTGGACCGTCGTCCGCGTGGCGCTGCCCGAGGGCATCGCCCGCTACGTGGTCGAGAAGGGGTCCATCACCGTCGACGGCGTCTCGTTGACCGTGAGCGCCTGCTCCGCCGCCACCGACCCCGAGCCCTGGCTCGAGGTCTCCCTCATCCCCACCACCCTGCGCGAGACCACCCTGGGCACCCGGGCCGTGGGCGACCGGGTGAACCTGGAGGTCGACGTCATCGCCAAGTACGTGGAACGCCTGATGGGAGCTCGCTCGTGACCGGCCGCCTGGACCCCATCGAGGACGCGATCGCCGCCATCAAGGCCGGCAAGCCGGTCGTCGTGGTCGACGACGAGGACCGCGAGAACGAGGGCGACCTCATCTTCGCCGCCGAGCTGGCCACCCCCGAGCTGGTCGCGTTCATGGTCCGGTACACCTCGGGCTACATCTGCGTCGCGGTGACCGAGGAGGACGCCGACCGGCTCGACCTGCCGCCGATGTTCCGGGTGAACCAGGACCGCCGCGGCACCGCCTACACCGTCACCGTCGACGCCCGCGAGGGCATCAGCACGGGCATCTCGGCCACCGACCGCGCGCACACGATCCGCCTGCTGTCGGCGACCGACACCTCCAGCGCGGACCTGTCGCGGCCCGGTCACGTCGTCCCGCTGCGGGCCCGCGACGGCGGCGTGCTGCGCCGTCCCGGGCACACCGAGGCCGCCGTCGACCTGGCCGTGCTGGCCGGGCTGCGCCCGGCGGGCGTGCTCTGCGAGGTCGTCAGCGAGAAGGACCCGATCGGCATGGCCCGCAGCGACGAGCTGCGCGTGTTCGCCGACGAGCACGACCTCGTGCTGTGCTCCATCGCCGACCTCATCGCCTACCGCAAGCGCTTCGACAAGCTCGTCGAGCGGGTGGCCGAGGCCAAGGTGCCGCTCGCGCCGGGCCTGTTCACCGCCGTCGGCTACTCCAGCTCCTACGACGACCGCGAGCACGTGGCCTTCGTCTACGGCGACATCGGCGACGGCGAGGACGTGCTGGTGCGGGTGCACTCCGAGTGCCTCACCGGCGACGTGTTCGGATCGCTGCGCTGCGACTGCGGCCCCCAGCTGCAGGCCGCGCTGGCCGCGGTGGCCCAGGAGGGGCGCGGCGTCGTGCTGTACGTGCGCGGCCACGAGGGCCGGGGCATCGGCCTGCTGCACAAGCTGCAGGCCTACCAGCTCCAGGACGCCGGCGTGGACACCGTCGACGCCAACCTCGACCTCGGCCTGCCCGCCGACGCCCGCGACTACGGCACCGGGGCGCAGATCCTGGTCGACCTGGGCGTGCACTCGATGCGGCTGCTGACCAACAACCCGGCCAAGCGCGCCGGGCTGGAGGGCTACGGCCTGCGCATCACCGGGCGGGTCGGCCTGCCCAGCCACGTCACGCCGGAGAACATCGGCTACCTGCGCACCAAGCGCGACCGCATGGGCCACATCCTCGACATCGTGGACCCCGGCGAGGACATCCCGGTGCCGGTGGGCACCCGCACGCCGATCCGGCAGCCCGAGCAGGACCAATGAGCACCACGACACAGGGGAGTGGACGATGAGCGGTAGCGGTGCGCCCGGCGACCAGGCCGTCGACGCGACGGGGATGCGGCTGGGCATCGTCGCCGCCCGCTGGCACAGCGACATCTGCGAGTCGCTGCTGGCCCGCGCGGTGGCGTGCGCGGCGTCCATGGGTGTGCCCGAGCCCACCGTCGTGCGGGTGATGGGCGCCCTCGAGCTGCCCGTCGTCGCCCAGGCGCTGGCCGCCGACCACGACGCGGTCGTGGCCCTCGGCGTCGTCGTGCGCGGCGGCACCCCGCACTTCGAGTACGTCTGCGACTCCTTCACCGCCGGGCTCACCCGGGTGTCGCTGGACACCGGCGTGCCCATCGGCAACGGCGTGCTGACCACCGAGGGCGAGAAGCAGGCCCGCGACCGGGCCGGCCTCGAGGACTCCGCGGAGGACAAGGGCTGGGAGGCCACCGCCGCCGCCCTGGACACCGCGGTGACCCTGCGCGGCCTGCGCACGCCCCGCCGCGACACCGGCTTCGGGATCGGCAGCACCGCGTGAGCACGTCGTTCGACGAGCTCTTCGCCCAGCTGCAGGCCAAGGTCGCCGCCGGCGACCCGGCCTCGGGCACCGTCGCGGCGGTGCAGGCCGGGGTGCACACGGTCGGCAAGAAGCTGGTGGAGGAGGCGGCCGAGAGCTGGATGGCCGCCGAGCACGAGGGCCCCGAGCGGGCGGCCGAGGAGATCAGCCAGCTCCTCTACTGGACCCAGGCCCTCATGCTCGCCAAGGGCCTGACCCTCGACGACGTCTACACCCACCTCTGAACCGATGACCCGATGACCAGGAGTTCCCCCGTGCTGCGCGTCGCCGTCCCCAACAAGGGCGTCCTGTCCGAACCCGCGGCCGAGATGCTGTCCGAGAGCGGCTACCGCCAGCGCCGCAGCACCAAGGACCTCGCGGTGTACGACCCCGACTCCGACACCGAGTTCTTCTACCTGCGCCCCCGCGACATCGCCGTCTACGTGGCCGCCGGCACCCTCGACGTCGGCATCACCGGCCGCGACATGCTGCAGGAGACCACCCCGCCGGACACCGAGTCGCCGGCCGCGGAGGTCATGGCGCTGGGGTTCGGCCGGTCCTCCTTCCGGTTCGCCAGCCCCACCGGCTCGGGCATCGAGACCGTCGCCGACCTGGCCGGGCGGCGGATCGCCACCGCCTACCCGGTGCTGCTGGAGAAGTTCCTGGCCGAGTCGGGCATCGAGGCCGCCGTGGTCAAGCTCGACGGCGCGGTCGAGACCGCCTGCCGGCTCGGCGTGGCCGACGCCGTCTGCGACGTGGTGGAGACCGGCACGACGCTGCGCCAGGCCGGCCTGCACGTCATCGGCGACCCGGTGCTGACCAGCGAGGCGATCCTGGTGCAGCGCACCGGGGCCGAGGAGAACCCGGCCGTGGCCCAGCTGCAGCGTCGGCTGCGCGGGGTGCTCGTCGCCCGGCAGTACGTGATGCTCGACTACGACTGCCCCGACGAGCTGCTCGAGCGGGCCACCGCGATCACCCCCGGGCTCGAGGGCCCCACGGTGAGCCGGCTGCAGACCCCGGGCTGGTCGGCGGTGCGGGCGATGGTGCGCCAGGCCGAGACCAACCGGCTCATGGACGAGCTCTGGGAGCTGGGCGCCCGCGCCATCCTGGTGACCTCGATCCACGCCTGCCGCATCTAGAGCGACGGCGAGCCGTGCAGGTCGACGCGCACCACGAGCCGGCCGTCGTCACCGACGTCGACGACCTGCGCCGGCTCGAGGTGCTCGCGCCGGCGGACCTGCCCGACGCCGACCTGGCCGCCCGGCTGGGCCAGCTCGGCCGGCTCGACGGCGACCACGTCCGGCTGTCCGTGGCGCACCTGCGGCAGGCGGGTCCCGCCGACGCCGGGTGGGCGCAGGGGTTCGACGGGATGATCGCCTACGCCACCTCGAACGGCTGGGTCGAGGGCGACGCCGTGCGCGCCCACGTCGTCCGCTCCTGACGCAGCCGGCCCGGCCCCCGCGAGGGGAGCCGGGCCGGTGGGTGGTGCGGGGGATCAGGCGGGGCGCAGCGCCTTGACGGCGACCGCGACGACGACCGACAGGCCACCGACGACGGCGACCGCGACCGCGATGCCCGACAGGGCACCGGAGAGCGCGATGACCAGCAGCGGACAGAGGAACTCGCCGAGGAACAGCGCGGCGGTCCAGCGGCCGGTGCCGCGGCCGCGCTCGGCCAGCGCCAGGTGGGAGATCACCCAGGTGAGCAGGCTGGGCAGCAGGATCCCGGTGCCGGCGCTGGCGACCACCGCGCCGACGACGGCGACCGGGACGGCGGGCGCGAGGCCCATCACGACCAGCCCCACCCCGGCCAGCCCGAAGGCCAGCGGCAGCAGGAACGCCGGACCGCGCCGGGCGATCCGGGGGAAGGACGCCGCGCCGGCTGCGGTCGCCAGCGACGCGATCGCGGCGATGCCGCCGATGGCCGCGGTCTCGGTGACGCCCAGGCCGTCGAGCACGTAGGAGAGCTCGACGATCGGGGTGTAGAACACGACACCGCCGACCAGGCTGACCGCCAGCGGGACCAGCATGCGGCGCCACGGCAGCGGGGGCAGCGCGCCGGCGACGCGGGCGGGGGCCGTCGGCGTCCAGACCAGGACGGCGGCGAGCACCGCCAGCGGCAGGCCGACCAGGTAGAGCCAGAACGGCGTGCGCCAGTCGTCGCTGCCCAGCGCGCCGCCCAGGCCGAAGAACACGGTGGCGGCCAGCGTGGTGACGATGGTCTGCAGGCCGAACAGCTTGGCCCGGCGCGACCCGGCCGAGTAGTCGGCGATCAGCGTCGTGCAGCAGGTCATGATCGCGGCCTCGGTGATGCCGACCCCGACGCGGGTGGCCAGCACGGCGGGCAGCGAGTCCAGCAGCACCGGTGCGGCGCCGAGCACGGCGTAGACGGCCAGGGCGCCGACCAGCAGCCGCTTGCGGCCGACTGCGTCGACGATGCGGCCGGCGACCGGGGCCAGCAGCGCGATCATCAGTGCCGGGGCGGTGAGCACCAGCGGGGCGAGGGCGTCGACCCCGGGGGTGCCGGCGAAGGCCCGCTGCAGGGTGGGCAGCACGGGGGACAGCAGCACCGCGCCGAGGATCGGCATGCAGCTGGCCGCCATGAGGACGGCGATGGCCGCGCGGCCGGCGGGCCGGCCGGTGACCGGGTGCAGGGCGCCGACGTCGGCGGTGTCGAGGCCGGTGGCCGCCGCACCGGGGACGGGGCCGTCGAGGGTCTGGGACACGTGTTCTCCTGGGCTCGGTGGCCGGTCACCGGTGACCGGCATCACTGAGCGGGGAGTGTGGAGCCCGGCCCGGCCCCCGGGCCAATAGATCCCGTCGCCCGGCTCATCAGCCCCGGTGATGCCCCGGTGCTGCTCCGGGGCTGCCCCGGTGCTGCCTAGCCGATCGGCGTCGTGGCCAGGTGGGCGGCCCGGAGCACGAGGTCGCGCAGGAACACGTGGTCGGGGTCGCGCTCGTAGACCGGGTGCCACCACATGGCCTCCACGAGCCCGCCGACGTCGAGCGGGCACGGCAGGGTGCGCACCCCGCTGTCCAGCGGCATGAGGTCGACCAGCCGCCGCTGCAGCAACGAGATCCGCCGCGACCCGGCCACCAGCCCCGGGACGGTCAGGAAGTTCTCGGTGACCACCTGCACCTGCGGCTCGATGCCGCGCTGGCGCAGCACCCGCGCGGCCGGGGTCGACGACGTCGGGCCGTGGTAGACCGCCACCCAGGGCAGGGTCCGCAGGTGCTCGACGGTCACCTCCTGGTCGATGTCGGGGTGGTCGGCGGAGAACACCACCACCCACTCGTCGGCGTAGAGCTCGGCGTGCGGCAGGTCGGCCAGGAAGCCCATCGGCAGCAGCATGAGGTCGACGGCGAGCAGTGCCTGGTCGGCCCGGTCCACCAGCTCGGGGGTGTGCGGCGCCAGGCGCAGCCGGGCGTGCGGGGCGACCTCGTCCAGCAGCGCCGCGAGGGTGTCGCCCAGCACGGTCACCCCGTAGTCGCTCAGCAGCAGGCTGAACTCCCGGGTCGACTCGGCCGGGTCGAAGCTGGGCTGGGCGGTGAACACGCGGTGCACCGACTCCAGCGCGAGGCGGGCCTGCAGCTGCAGCTGGCCGGCCAGCGGGGTCAGCCGGTACTCGTTGCCCACCCGGGCGAGCAGGTCGTCGCCGAAGTGCCGGCGCAACCGGGCCAGCGAGGCCGACAGCGCCGGCTGCGACAACCCCAGCTGCCTGGCCGCCTTGGTCACGCTGCGCTGGCCGAGCAGGGCGTCCAGGGACACCAGCAGGTTGAGGTCCAGGTTGGCCACGTTCACGGCGGGATCATCCACCCGGCTGATGCCCGGCATCAAGGATGACGTCTTCCCTGATGCCCCGACCGGGTCGACAGTGGTCCGCGTCACCGATGACAGGAGAGCGCTGCCGTGTTCGACCCGCAGGACCCCGAGGCCACCATCGCCGCCGCTGCCGGCCGCGTGTCGAACTGGGGGCGGTGGGGCGAGGACGACGTGCTCGGCACCCTCAACCTGCTCACCCCCGAGAAGCGGGTGCAGGCCGCGGCCCTCGTGCGCACCGGTGCCAGCTTCGACCTCACCCAGCACTTCAACACCGACGGCCCGCAGAAGGGCTGGCTGCGGCGGGTGAACCCGGTGCACGCGATGCTCGGCACGGGCCTGGACGCCGAGGCCGGCATCCCCGCGTTCCCGCACGGCATCGGCGGCGCCGACGACATGATCACCATGCCGCTGCAGGCCTCGACGCAGTGGGACGGGCTCGGGCACATCTTCGACCACGGGAAGGCCTACAACGGCCGCCGGGCCGGGGCGGTCGTGACCAGCGAGGGCGACAACACCACCGGCATCGAGACCACCGCCGGCCGGTTCGTCGGCCGCGGCGTGCTGCTCGACGTCGGCCGTCACCTCGGGCAGGACGCCGAGCTGCCCGACGGCTTCGCGATCACCCCCGAGCACCTCGACGCGACCGCGGCCGCCCACGGCGTGCAGGTGGGCAGCGGCGACCTGCTGCTGGTGCGCACCGGGCGGCTGGCCCGCGCCCGCCGCTCGATCGCCGCCGGCACCGGGTGGGGCGACTACGCCGGCGGGGAGTCCCCGGGCCTGTCGTTCACCAGCCTGGACTGGCTGCGCCAGCACGACGTCGCCGCCGTCGCCACCGACACGTGGGGGGTCGAGGTGCGGCCCAGCGAGTTCTCCGTGCCCACCTTCCAGCCCTTCCACCAGGTCGCCATCCCGCACCTGGGCCTGTTCCTCGGCGAGATGTGGGACCTCGAGGCGCTGGCCGCCGACTGCGCGGCCGACGGCGTGCACGAGTTCCTGCTCGCCGCCCCGCCTCTGCCCGTCACCGGTGCCGTCGGTGCACCGGTCGCCCCGATCGCCGTGAAGTAGGAGCCAGACGATGAGCGCAGTGCAGAACGTCCTCGTGGTCGGCGGTGGCCTGGCCGGCGCCGGCGTCGCGATCCGGCTGGCCCGCGCCGGGGTGGCCGTCGACCTGGTCGAGGTCAAGCCCGAGGTCCACGCCCTCGGGTCGGGCATCACGCTGCAGGGCAACGCCCTGCGCGAGCTCGACGCCCTGGGGGTCTGGGAGTCCGCCCGCGAACGCGGCTACCCCTTCGACGTCACCGGCTTCCGCGCCCCGGACCCGATGGGCACCGAGCTGTTCGCCGTCCCCGACGCCAAGACCGGTGGCCCGGACTACCCGGCGGCCATGGGCATGACGCGGCCCGACCTCGCCGGGCTGCTGCACGACAAGGCGGCCGAGGTCGGGGTGGAGCTGCGCTACGCCACCACCACGACCGACCTGGTCCAGGACGACGACGGCGTCGACGTCACCTTCTCCGACGGCTCGTCGGGCCGCTACGACCTGGTGGTCGGCGCCGACGGCGTGCGCTCCTGGACCCGCCGCATGATCGGCATCGAGCTGGAGACGAAGTCCACCGGCATGGGCATCTGGCGGGCCTTCGGCCCCCGGCCGGCCAGCGTCACCCGCACGGACCTGGTCTACGGCGGCCCCTGCTACATCGCCGGCTACTGCCCGACCGGCGAGGACAGCATCTACGCGTACGTCGTCGAGGACGCCCAGGACCGCTCGACCCTGACCCCCGACGAGCAGCTGGCCACCATGCGGCAGCTGTCGGAGGCCTACCACGGGCCGTGGGACGAGATCCGCGAGTCGCTCACCGACCCGTCGCGGGTCAACTACACGTGGTTCGAGACCCACCTGCTGCCCGCGCCCTGGAACCGCGGCCGGGTCGTGGTGATCGGCGACGCCGCGCACACCTGCCCGCCCACCGTGGCCCAGGGCGGCGCGCAGGCGCTGGAGGACGCCGCCGTCCTCGGGCAGCTGCTCGTCGAGCGCGACGTCCTGGACGCCGACCTGTGGGACGCCTTCCACGACCGCCGCGTCGAGCGGGCCCGCACCGTCGTCGACGCCTCCAACCAGCTCGCCCAGTGGCAGCTCGACCACGTGCAGGGCGACGTCGCGTCGCTCATGCGCGGGGTCGCCACCGTCGTCAGCCAGCCCGCGTAACAGGAGAAGACAGTGACCGAGCGACTCATCACCCACCTGCGGCACATCGACCTCGCCGTCCCCGACCTCGCGAAGCAGAAGGAGTTCTTCACCGGCACCTGGGGCCTGAAGGAGGAGACCACCGACAGCGGCCTGTCCTTCCTGGCCGCCGAGGGCAGCCCCGAGCAGTACGTCGTGCGGCTGCGCGAGGCCACCGACAAGCGCATCGACCTCATCTCCTTCGGTGCGGCCGACCGTGCCGACGTCGACACCCTGGCCGCCCGCATGGCCGCGGCCGGCGTGCAGCTGGTGCACGAGCCCACCGACCTGCAGACCCCCG
>Ga0325401_1007077_pt1 | contig 10887 bp, 7 predicted proteins | sample PopdelMetagenome_FD_205666 | JGI IMG/M metagenome (GOLD analysis project Ga0325401, IMG submission 205666) | Populus deltoides microbial communities from Bellville, Georgia, United States - Xylem-PdKOR-R2 | ecosystem: Host-associated > Plants > Phyllosphere > Stem > Wood/Secondary xylem | place...
TATTTTTAAAATACAAAAACAATTAGGTAAAAAGTTAAAATGTAGCAGTTCATTGTTTAGGTAAAACTAGAAAGATTAAAGTTATAATCTACTTTATTCCATGATTTCTCTTGAGCCCTCTTGGCAGAGAGAAACACAAACCCAGAGGAGTGGATTGGCCTTTTCTAAGTCTTTTTATTATTATCGAAATATTATTATTGATATATTTTTTTAAATAAAAAATATTTTTTAAAAATGTTTTAAAAATTAACTTAAAAAATAACTACAACCACACTACCAAACATGTTTTTTTTTAATTTTATTATTAAATCATTTAATTTTTAATTTTATCAGTATCCACAGGAATTTAAAATTAATAATTTGTTTCAATTAAGATCTTGACGGATTCCAGAAAGTGTTCCCAAGTTACTAGATTTTCAATTTTATTTTTTTATTTTTTTCTTCAGAATTGGACATTATTGTAAATCAAAAATCTATTCACTGAGAACGGAATGAAAGGCGGCCATAATAGCCATCATGGTGCTTGCAACAGTATATTTTATCATACAGAATGCAGAGGTGTTATGACAAATTAAGCTGAGCTACCAAACTTCTGGCAACATCACATCACCTTCACTGAAAATTTTGTGGCTGAAAAGATTCTCACTGAGAGAAAACAATATCAGCTTTTCATCTTTATAATGTAATCGAATAATAGTGTCTGTACAGTCAGTAATGCAGATCTAATTGAATGGTCAAATATGATTTCATAAGACTATACTTTTACAACATTAGCATAGGGAAACTAAACCCGTGAAATAACAGACATTTTAAGTAACTAGCAGATTACAACAATGTAAATGGCCTGGGCACGATGATGGAGAAATGATACTAGTGTGACCAGGAAAACTCATCTCATCATCAGCCTCGGCGCCAAGAACAAATGTTTCCAGGAACCAAAGGAAAGAAAAGAATGGCGGGCTTTGTATGTGAAAAAAGTAAAGCTCACCCAAGATGATTGCAGCAAAGAATATGCCAGATGTTTAAGGCACATGGTAGCAATTCATTTAGTCTGTTCTTGGCCTATCAGGGCCCCCTTTATGATTATTGTATAAAGGTAACAGCCAGCGTGACCCATTTTTCCTTCCACCGTAACATCGCCAATATACTACCAAAATCACCACCATGAAACCAAGTGGTATTGCCCATCTGCATGGAACCAAAAAAGATTAACAAAAGAAAACGAGAAAGAAAATGGAACAATGCTCGTGAAAAACAAAACTATGGACCGGATCCTTCTAAATATGCCTATTAATCTCTAGCATACCGATTGATATACGAAATCATTTAAAATACATTTGACCTTTAGAACATATTTTTTTGCAAGTGTTGCCAGAGTTCATTCTGTTCTAAAAGGAACACACAATGAGCACGACTTTGAACTATCAACTAACAAGACATGCTTCTGATCAAAGCACCAAACCGAGCCACCAAGTATAAAAAAATGACACTAAAGTTGTAAATGTGTAAGAATAAGATAGTATAGAGTTTTGTATGGCATCAAGCACTATCTTTAGATAAGATGGAATTCCATTTTTCTTACGTGTAATAGAGGAAATGTTGCATTACCTGTCCAAATCAAGGATAGGGCTGTAGACAAGTGTTTCCCAGGTTGCAACAATAAAATGCCAAACTGGGTTGTAATAGAGAGACTCTGCAGACCAGAACATCCTCGTGTAGGTCTCTAAGAAGATAAAAAGTATCCATGCACCAATTTCTATCAAAATAAACTTGATAATAAACCGGCCCACTACCACCATGACGAGGGAGAAGGCCACCAGCCAATTGAATAGCCTGTGGTTGTATTCCTTTATAAATGAAGATTTTGATTTCCCCATCATCTGTGGATCCACATCATCCATTCACAATGCACTGATCAGTAAATAGAAGTGAAAATGAAAGCACGCATTTGTACACACCACATGGAACTATATTGAAACAACTTATTGATTAAGCAATAAAAAAATGTGTTACATGATTCATAGTGAGATAAGTCTCTCGAAAAGCATTTAGAAGGTTACATCATAATGCAGACACTAACACTATGTCAGACCTCCATTTCCCTTTCCTTAGCAACAACTTTGTTTAGTTTATGAGGTCTCCATATGGATAATTATGACATAGATGCCATATTAAAGAATCAGAAACTTATCACCAAACACCATTGAGTTTGATTTCCCATTTCAAGGTTCCCTCCAACTCAAAACACTCCAGATAAGAGAAGCAGAGCAATAAAGGAAGCAATATTAAAATAAATTACAAAGAGCATGGCTAACCTTAATCATTCGATTCTCATAATTTGCCTTTGAAGGTCCAACACACTCCCGTTCAAAACTTTGGTTGCATTGCAGGAAGCCTGCATTGAATTTTGCCATGGAAGGAAGTCTGAGAACCTGAAGCTGATCCATTCTGTCCTCACATCTGGTATACAGTGCCTCACAGAGCTTTGCTGATTGATACTCATTTGCCATTATGAAATTCTTATAAACCTAGACAGAATTTCCACAGCAAAATACTTCAGGAGAATTTAAAATATTAGACTTAATAGCCTTACAGAATATTGCAAGTTTTGGAGTCCCAAGGACACAGCTTCAAAAAATATGTATTTATATGTTGCAGCACTAGAACCTCAAACTCTAAATACGGTTGGTAGTTAAATGAGACACTGAGCACATGCAGCTTGTCCAGTGCAGTAGACTCGACAGAAGAGGGCCAGCTATGAGGTAGTCAGTTATACCAGCAAGATCAAATATTCACCTTTTCATCTGGTTTATGGTGTGGTGGTGGGTTTCAGGAACTTGGATTCAGTTTGTGTTTTTCCATAAAAAAACAACATGAGTATTCAACACTTCAAACAAGAAACTAATTAAAGGAAACCAAAACAGAGCCATCTTTTTGCTAGTTCATTTGAATTGTCAATAGATTTTGGAATCTAAAATACAATTTAACATCCATGTGTATCAGTTCAAAGTAAATTTACAGATCCATAAGTTGATTTAAGGAGAGAAGAAACTTAATGCCGCTAATAAACAATCAATACCTTCTCTATTTCTTCATCCAGCTGCATGACAGATCTCTTCGCATGGTGACGGCCAAAATGTTGTTCATCAAAAGATTTCATTGTTTCCCCTTTAGAGCTGTCATGGACATTTTGCAGAGATTTCTCAGGAAGTGGCATGCGTAACTTTGCCATCATTTCACTGTATAACTTCAAACATCGCTCAAGAATACCCTTATTGAAAACCTCCACCAGAGAGCCTGTTGATGGGATCTCTCCTTTATTCAAAGCTTCGAGTATCTGAAAATTGCAGGATCAAAATTGAGGAATTGTAAATAATATATAACCAGTGACAAAATTTCCCCCATGCTTTTTTATTTTTCACAGCCATTCTCTGACAGGGCTGAAAATCAAAAAAGGTGATATGGATGGGCCACAACTTTTAACAGCTATCAAGGAGTATCATTCAATTTCAATGGTGATTTTTTAGAAAAAAGTCCTTGGTTTATTTGTCTTCTGCTACTATCCCATACCATGCACCCAGGACATCAGTCAACTGACACCATTAAGCACATCATTTTCACATTGGATCACATATCAAACTATTCAGTAGTCTCATCAGAATCATCTCCTTTTGACTCTCTCTCTCTCTCTGTAGTATTTTAGCAATGCAAATGTAGTGACAAACTATCAAGGGTACATTGGAGAGCCAAAAATTGCTTACCACAAAGCAACAACATTCACTAACGTGGAAAAATCACAGCATTGTTAAATGAACTCGATTACGGCGCCCCCCCCCCCCCCAAAAAAAAAAAAAAGAAGAAGAAGAAGAAGAAGAAGAAAAAGAAGAAGAAGAAAAGTTCCGTGTAATGCTACAAATTACCCTCCTGTGACACTGAAGTGAAGAAAATATAGAAGTCTAGCGACTCCAACCAGAAGGCTTGATATAAACAAAGTTACCTGCTCCAAGAAAGCTACAAACTCCTTTCCATTTAGAGATTTACCCTGCACAATCTTTGGACGAATAATGCTAGCAACAAGTTCTTTTAACTGCTCCCTCTTCTTAACATATATAGGATCGAGCTCACCATCCTTCAGGTCACAAAGCTTTGTTCGCTGGAGATGAGGCTGTCAGTTCAAATTCAGCACAATTAGGTCAGCCAAGGTAGAGATATTAACTAAAAGCATCTGTGTACGCAGCTGAATCTACAACACATTAATGTCACAGGCTGTCAAAACTAGAATACCCCCCCTCCAAAAAAAATTAATAAAACTAAGGTATTAGTGTCAAAACTAAAATTAAATCCAGATGTATGCAACAACTTTGTGCGGTAAGTTTTGCCATCATAAAATCGACACTAAGGTATCCTGCTCAGACAATGGGCAGGCCAGTAACTCCCCCATCACTGCTAATACACACTCACCAACCAGAGGAGGAGCAGCAGAAAAGGAAGGGGCTTTGCCCAATGTGTGTCCAGCACACATCCAATGCACATAATCCCATAAGTATGAATGCTTTAGACAGATTTACATGCCATTGAAATTATATAGGTGGTTAGTCGAATCCAAGGAACATAGCAATGGAGAGTGATATGAGTGGGGCAGGGCTTGAAGAAACTAATGGAAAAGGCAAGAAGAACAAGACAAACACCTACTTGTGGCAAGCTAAAGGCGGTGCTGTTATCACCCATAATAGCCAACGAGTCTCGGATCTGATTAACCTGATAAATAGAAAGCATGGACTTGTCTCAGAATCATACCATTCCATTGACAACAATTGGGACTGAAAGTAAGATCATAAAAGGTAAAATACCTGATCAATATTTTTGTTCCCTGCATTAGAACAAGAACATGCAATTGAGAAGTTTGCTTAAACAATGCTATAATTATAGAGTGAATCATACATATCTTCTAAACTTATATTGCCAGGAGAGAAGACTAACCATCACTGTTAGGAACATGTTGGAGGGCTTCGTTCACCATTTGTTGCACTGACTTCCCCTCTGAGTAAAGCCAAAAATAACATGAGTTCCCCCTAAACGCATGGTATGAAGCAGATAGAACATAATAAGCAATATAGGTAACCCGCCTAAAACATCTACGATAACAGACTCATCCATCTACTCTATACGACTATACCATTATCTTGGGGATCTTGAATGAGGGTCTGGTGGGGCATAAGTAAAAGCTAACAAGAAATATACAAAACCTAAAAAGGATAACACTTTGGCATATCTGAAACAGCATTCAGTGAAATTAGCTCACTAGAAGACCTAGTTCAATTGCTATATGACTTGTTACAGTGTTATAGAATGAACCAGGCAGCTATCGAAATCCTACTACAACAAACAACTTTAAAGACAGGAATTTATGAGCTTACGTAGAAAATCACGCTGGATAAGCCATAGAAGTTTTGCAGGTTCAAATGCAACATCTTGGCCCTGTGAAAAAATGGAAATTCAAATACAAGTCAACACCAAGGATTTACTTAATCGATACCAAACAAGAGGAATAAACCACAGCAGCTTATATATTACCTTCACTCTATTTTCCGTATTTTTCAGGCCACCAACAAATCAAGTCAGTATTAGTAGCATATGGGGTGTAAAAAAGAGAGATACAAAAATACCATCACAATTCACAGAATTTATTGATGATATGATCCAATAAGTTGAACTCAAAAGACAGAACTGCGGACCTTCCATAAAATTCTTCAGCAAGCTCAACAGCAAATGACAGACGAGATATGTCAGCTTCTCGGATCTGAGAGCATGAGAAGATAAATATGAAAGTATTGCCAGAAGAACCAATTAAAACAAGGCAAGCTTAAGGGAAAATGGGCAATAACCTAATTTAGAAACTAAAACCTCGGACAGGGCACTGAATAGTAAATAATCGGTCGGATCTAATTATACAGCCACCTGTAAAACAAGGTCTAGAGTCCCATGTTTCCTTCCTATAGTTGGTAGGTTTAGCTTTTACAAAAGCAAGTTGACATTCTCATATTTGACTAGCTCTCCTTGTTCAGTTTCAAAAAAGACTAGCTAGGCATCCAAGTATCCTCGTGCAAACTTGAAGAAATGAAAGATGCCACTATAAAGTTTAGTCCAAATTTGGGCTAGTTAAGAGGGTAATGGAACTAAAGAAGAGTGGGAAATGGTGGCTCAGGGCCATGGGAATAATTTATTCATTAATGAAGAAGAAGCTTCAATTTGCTGCATTCTTACTTGAAGATTGAAACAGACAGCTATATTCATGTAAAAACAACAAAACATCCAGTGAAAATAACTGTTCAAATTGATTGGCATTTTGGGGAACCTGAAAGAGAATGTGAATGAATTCATAATAGGATTGATTGTCCTATTTGAAGAACAGAGGTGATTTATATCATAAGTCTAATCGCATCTCACCAATAGTGATTGTGTTAAGTCAAATCCTCCTGCATGACACACACACATACATATACACTTTCATAACCGTAACATGATTGGCATAGCCAATTCTTTGGCCAATTTACTCAGATATATACTTCTCTAACATCATTTAGATTATTTGTTTCATTACAATCCACTCTTTCACACATTTAAGAAAACACATAATATATCCCCTTTAATTTTTCATATTGACAGTGCGAAGTTTCAACAGTAAACAACCACATTTCCCTCAAAATGTAGGATATAGATTACCAAGAATATGACCATTCTTATTCTATCTGTCTTTGACAAAAAATTTCTTCCTCAAAGGGAGACACGTGTCCACCATAAAACCAGAGCTGCATAGCCATAGAAAGTTTTAACATATCCTACGCATCTAACAAAGGAAACTTTCCTGCAGTGGCACCTTAAGATTCATTCATATTTAGTCAAACTAGAATTCAATTGTATTTAAAACTAGAAGTTAAGAGACCAAATACTAACCGTCTCAGGCAGATTATAAATAATCACAGAGCTCAAAACAGTTGCCAAAGCAAAAATCCTGAAAAAGGAAATGTCAAAAAGGAAACATATACATAAAATTTCAATCTACAAAATTGCAATTTCAAGATTACATAATAAGTTGAAATTTACCGATCATCATAAACATTTGATTTCCCAATACTTTCAAATCCCTCTGTATCAAGGTAAAACACAGAAGTTTTTACTCCATTGATGTCCAGTTCAAGCGGGGTTCCCCAGACCCAAATCCCTGCAAGATATAAGAGACATGTTATAGATGACATCTAAACAAAGAGTTGTGCTTTTTTTCAGACTCAAACTCACATTACCTTTGGTCTTTGTGTCACGCATATGTCCAACACCAAAACCTGAAGAAGAAAATGTTAGTCTGACCACTTTAAAATGATTTCATAAAGTAAATCACATTAAAAAAAAAAAAACACTGAAGAATAGACTAATTAAGGTTAAAACAACACCTTCGTAACAAGAAAGGGAAAGAAGCTGATTGAGCAGAAAAGATTTTCCAGAGCGATATGGACCGATTACCTGATTGTACAACCATAAAAGAAACTGTAAAAATGGGATATATATATATATAAAAAAAAAAAAGAGAATTTTTTCTTGATATGGCTATGCAGATTAGAAATATATCAGCTTTTAAGTGTACAATTAGCAACAGGGATTGAACAATTGCAGCAATGCTAAGAGAGCACTTGCTGTATTTAAAGCATAAAAAATTCATTCTAAAAAGTAAAAACCATTGCATAACAGTAACACTTTGTAAGATTATTGAAAAACATAGAAGTTCAGGTGATAAAATAATGCTGGGCATACAGAAACAGCAGCAATTGGGTTTGTTATTCGTTTGATGGCTTCCAAGCCTTCACTTGAAAGACGAAGTTTTGTATGGCCAGGATCAGGTTCAATGATAGGAAACCTGTGTATGCACAAACAGCAATAAGCGATTGATGTGATGAAAAATATTGTTAGGTTATTCAACATGCGACAAAAAAAAAGTAATCAAAGTGATGCAGAGTAAATGTGAAACGAAGGACACTACCAAAAAAAGAACAAATTTGACAGAATGAGGACAGCCTGATTACTATAACACACAAGACCGAGATAGATTAGTGAGGATAAAGAGAACTTGCGAATTGTATAAAGAGTTACAAAGCAAAGCATACATTTCTTGTGTCTGAATCAAATTTAAGTATTGCTTCACAAACTGTTTTTGTGTTGATCTAAACTTTACTCAAAACATTGGCAGCTGTACTTCCTATGAAAACGACATAACTGGAAATAATATTTGCAACGCCATTGGCTACATTTGACAATCTTCAATTTCTGGAATATTTGCCCCTCGTCAAGCATAACACGCTCTTTTCAACAGGATCAGGCCAGTGTCTATCTTAACTATGAACTAGGCAGCCTTTCATACGTATCCCCAATTTTGTCTTGCTTCATAGTTCAACTTAAAGCTGCTGGCATCAAATATCTTACACTAGGAAATCTCCAAACCTAGAGGGCATATTTTCTAGCCAGCATAAACAAAGTGATCAAACATGTTTAGCTCATCACACTCATCGCTCATTACATGATGATAGTTTAATTCTAGACGCATTAACATGTCACCCCAGATAGATAAAATGCTGAAAAAACATACGCAAAGCTCCAAAAGACACAAACTTTACAGTTCATAAAGCTAAGTGAGCGTAGGCAGGAACTACCGACATGTGATATATTTACAAGCGGGATTATTTACATGCATCACAAAGTTATAACTTTCCAGAACAATAAAGCACGAGAATTTTCGCGAGGACCGAGCTAGTTAGCTGCAAATCTAATAAATAGATAAAGATTAACAACAAAATGGGCAGTTGCAACATCATGAAAAGGCTTACGCTTGGTTAAAATTGTCAATTGAATGAGACCCAGATGCGAGAATGCAAAGAAGAAGCCAAAGAATCAAAATCCAACAAGAAATCTTCATAATTTAGAATTGCTGGAGATCGTCGTTGCTTTATATTCCAAATGCAGCAGCAAAGCCAAAGTACCTGTTTGTTTATATGTTAAGCTTAAAAACTGCAAAGAGAAAAGAGGCTGTGCAGGAGAAGATAAGGTACAAAGGGTTTTTTTTCAAGGAAGGAATTGGATCTCGAGAGAGAGGCCATGGAGATTGGTGTACGTTACGATTCGTGGAAACACATGGAGGTAGATTTCGCATCTACAAAGGAGAAGTGCAGGGAAATTGTTTTTGCGGTGAAAGGCAGCGGATTCGTGCCCTTGGTAAGAAGCAATTTTTTTGTCTGGATGGTAAATACTGTAATATTTTAAAGGGGTAAAAGTCCTTGTAGTTTTTACTGTTAACTATCGGAAAAAATAAAATAAAAAAGAAATAGTTTCCACACAAATTCTCTAGTGCAATTAATATTTAAACAAAATTAAAATTTTAATTTTGAATTAAAACCAGATTTTCATTCAAATTGAGTGGAACAAACCAGATATTAAAAAAAAAACCTTGTACTTTTTAAACTCGATTGGATTGGATTTTAGTTTTATTTAATAAAAGTATTGATTAAATCTGTAATTTTTTATTCAAGGATTAATATTGACAGGTAATTTGGTTCAAAACTATCTCTAGCTTGACTATCAGTTTAAGGTTGTCCGAGGAATTTACTCCGAGAACCTCTGGGTTTTCTTGCAGCTGTGTTGGAGGGATGGGTGCTTTGGTAAAAGGGAGATGTAAGGATGGAGTTTGTGCTGTAATGTAATTGATTTGATGACATTGTCCGTTGATGTCTTCAACGTGAACGTCCTTTTTTTGCTCACTCTCAATCCTTCATCTCGACCAATAAAAAAGACAGCTGGTAAGAAAGTATGAAAGTGATCTTCTTTTCTAAAATTGATGCGTTTGATTTTTTCTCTGTTAATGTGATGGTGTTGACTGTTGCGTGCCAAGCAACTTGGTCCGCATGACGATGCAATAATATGAATACATTATATTATTGTTGTAGTTGATGTTATTTTATTATTTTACAGTAACCGGGTTTAGTGACTTGAATTGGTTGATTTAAGTTTTTTTTATTAATATTTTTTTTTAATTTTATTTTTTAATATTTATTGAGTTGTTCGAAAATTAGGATTCATCTTTTATTCTGATTTGTTTTTTATGAGGTTATCCCGATCTTGTGAATTGGGTCACAGTTTAGCAGGTTAACCTAATTAATTTGAGTATTTTTGTCATTTTTAATTGGTATTTTTAAAAAATTTCATCATTTAACATGTAGTTGATTATGAATTAGGTTTCATGATTTATTTTTATATACTTTTTATAAGGTTATCTTTATCTCATGACTCGAGTTACGTGTTTTATGAGTAGACTCAAGTCATTTTTTTATTTGCTACGAGGTTATATTGATATCATAAACCGGGTCACAGACTTGACAAATTGACTTATGTTGGATTTTTTTATTATTTTTTAATTAATTTTTTTCAGCATTGAACTGACTGAAAATTGAACTTTATAATTTTTCTTGAGTTGTTTATATGGGGGTTATCATGGTCTCATAATCCAGATTGTGAATTTAACAAATCAATTTAGGTTGGTTCGGATTGATCCAATATATTGTCATTCTAATATTATTTTTTTAAAAAAGACGTTGTCTTGATTTTTAATGAATCAAATTATATTTTTATTGGCCATCTAGATTGTTTTTTGACTTCTTAGGTCAATTGTGTCATATTATATCAATCTCTACATGGTTTTTTTTATAAATAATGTTAGTAATTATCTATTAAAAAAAATGATCTTGCCCATGACATAATACAGGCTAACTATTCAGCATATACTATACTAATTTGAGGAGGGGGTTCATTGTTCGTCTCCTTACATGACATTGTTTACTTGAACAACGT
>Ga0325401_1007079_pt1 | contig 10887 bp, 8 predicted proteins | sample PopdelMetagenome_FD_205666 | JGI IMG/M metagenome (GOLD analysis project Ga0325401, IMG submission 205666) | Populus deltoides microbial communities from Bellville, Georgia, United States - Xylem-PdKOR-R2 | ecosystem: Host-associated > Plants > Phyllosphere > Stem > Wood/Secondary xylem | place...
CACGCCACATTGCCTGTTCTACCCTCTGAACCTCTTTTCCTTGCGCAAGCTATACTGGAACGGTGTATGGTCAAGAAAAATCAGCGAGCAACCACCCAATTCCTCGTTCATTAGGCGGGCCTCACACCTGCAGAAGCCATTTGGGAATTTGCTGAAGAGCTAGCCCTGCGTTTCCCACAATTTGACCTTGAGGACAAGGTCCATTTGAAGGAGGGGCAACTGTTGCAAGGAAGAAACTGATTACTGGGTTTAAACGGGGGAAAATTCAAATTAAGGGTAGTAGTTTGATTAAACGGTATGCTTTATTATAAGTCCATATAAGTCAATACTGTGCGTTTTATGTTTCTGTTATTGCCACGTGGGATGAAAGGGAAGCACGAGAATGTTTTGGAAGAAACGACTCTATATATATATATATATATATATATATATATATATGGCATTTTGTCTCAACATAGCCATGAAGAAATAATATTGAACCAATTCCCTTTTTTTTAGAGATTCTTCCCTCATACTTTCTCTGTGTTTTCGTCATCTTCTTCTCCTTCTTCTCTCTCTTTCTGTCTAACCCAAGTCAGTTGCTCCACAGTCCTTTGTAGAGACAAATTTGATAAGAAGTTAACCTTATAAGACTTGATCAAAAACACAGTGAAAGTCAATTTCAATGTGTTTTTTTAAGCATGAAACAATGAATTATTAGACAAATAAATTGCTCCTATTTTGTCACATCAGAGAATGAGAGATTGAACAACGGGAACATGAAGGTTAGTTAGCAAAGATTTAATCCACTAAATTTTTGTAGCATCATTTGCAAGGACCTTGTATTTTGCTTCTGTGATATTGCGAGTAACAATCTATTGTTGTTTACAACTCTATGAAATTAAATTGTAGCCAAATAGACATAGTAAACACCAATGGACCATTCATTGTCACGACTTGATGCTTAATCTACATCATTAAATGTTTGAAGTTGAAGAACAATAGTTGTTTGTATCAATAAAGTACGATTGTAAACACCCAAGAGAATATATATATATATATATATATATATATATATATATATATATATATATATATATATATATATGAATTGATGACTCTTCGCTGCCGATTTCCTGATCGGCAGCGACGCAGTTTTCGCTGCCGATTTCTGCATCGGTAGCGACGCAGTTTTTGTTTTTAAAAAATTAATTAACTTAAGGAGCTGGGAGGGAGGGGTAAAACTGGTTTTAGATAGACCAAAACAAGGATAAGAACACATCTAAACCAACCCCCAAACAACCCACCTCATTTCATGGGGAGTATAAATATAAGGAGGAGAGAGAGGATGATCCATCCTCTTCCCAAAACAGCAGCTGCATGTCGTTCTTCCCTTCCTCTTTCACAACAGAAACCTAAACCAAACCAGTAGAGAGTGCTTTGTGAACGTGTGAGGGAAAGATAAGACCTTGAGAGAAGATTGGACAGCTGCCTAGAGGAAAGGAAAAAGAGGGTAGAAAACGTGAGAGGAAGAAAAAGGAGGAGAACTAGCAGGAGAAGAGAAAGAATAGTGTCAAATCTTCATCAAACTTAGTTAGATTCGAAAGGTATGGGTCATGAAACTCCCTTCCTCTTCTCCTTAAGACCAGAAACGAAAATGAAGAAGAAAACCCTAAGGAAATTGACCTAAGACCTAAGCTAGCTGGAAGGAAACTGAAATTAACTAGGAGAACAAGGAAACAGAAATGAAATGAAGCCAATTTCAGAACATCTAACAAAGAAAAATGAATAAAATAGAACTAACAAATCATGGTAGAGGGCTGACTTTAACTATAGGGTTGGCCAGCATGCATGTGTGTGTTTTGTTGGGATTTGTTGAAGGATTATGTGCTGAAATTGATGGTTTCAATGTGTGTGTTCTACTGGAATTTATTGAAAGATTATATGCTGTAATTGATGGTTTTCAATGTGTGTGTTCTGCTGGGATTTTGTTGAAGGATTAGGTGCTGAAATTGATGGTTTCAATGTGTATGTTCTGCTGGAACTTAGTGACAGTGTATATGCTGGGGTTGTTATAGCATGTGTGATGTGTGTTCATGCCAAAATGTGTGTTGTGCAGCGAAATTGTGATTTGCTGCTGAAACTGCGTCGGCTCCAGCGAATTGGCATTCGCTGCCGAAACTGTGTCGGCTGCAGCAAATTAGTATTCATTGCCGAAACTGTGTCGGCTGCAGCGAATTAGCATTCGCTGCCGAAACGGAGTCTCTTGCAGCAAATTAGTATTCACTGCCAAGTTGTGTGTTGTGCAGCGAAACTCTGATTCGTTGTCGAAACTGAGTTGTCTGCAGCGAATTTGTGATTCACTGCCGAAATGAAGTCTTCTGCAGCGAATTAGTATTCGTTGGCGAATTATGTGTTGTGTAGCGAAACTCTGATTCGTTGCCGAAACTGTGTCAGCTGCAGTGAATTAGCATTCGCTGCCGAAACTGAGTTGTCTGCAGCGAATTTGTGATTCGCTGCCGAAACGGAGTCTTCTGCAGTGAATTAGTATTCGCTGCCGAATTGTATGTTATGCAGTGAAACTCTGATTCAGTACCGAAATTGAGTCTTCTGCAGCGAATTAGCATTCGCTGCCGAGTTGTGTGTTGTGCAGTGAAACTCTGATTCACTGCCGAAACTGAGTCTTTTACAGCGAATTAGCATTCGCTGCCGAGTTGTGTGTTGTGCAGCGAAACTGTGATTTGCTGTCGAAATTGTGTTGGCTGCAGCGAATTAACATTCGCTGCCGAATTGTGTGTTTTGCAGCGAATTGTGATTCGCTGCCAACTTGTGTGTTTTGCAGTGAATTATGATTCACTGTCGAAATTGTGTCGGCTGCAGCGAATTAACATTCGCTGCCGAATTGTGTGTTTTGCAACGAATTGTGATTCGCTACCAAAACTGTGTTGTCTACAGCGCATTAACAATTCGCTGCCGAGTGGCATGTTCTACAGCGAACTTGCAATTCGCTGCCGATGTTGAGTTCGCTGCAGCGAAAGTGTGATTCGCTGCCGAGTGGCATGTTCTACAGCGAACTTGCAATTCGCTGCCGATGTTGAGTTCGCTGCAGCAAAAGTGTGATTCGCTGCCGAAACTATGGCGCCAGTAGCGAAACAGTTTTCGCTGCCGAACTAGCTGCCTGCAGCGAAACAGTTTTCATTGCTGAATTGGGTAGCCTGCAGCGAACCAGTTCTCGCTGCCGAATTGGGCTGCCTGCAGCGAAATAGTTTTCACTGCCGAATTGGGCAGCCTGCAGCAAACCAGTTCTCGTTGTCGATTTCCACAATAAGCCTCCTAGGCAGAAATGACTTAAATGCTAGTAACAATTTCATGGTCTGATGGTGTAAAATGTGGAACACTTGAATGTGAACACATGAACTCTTGAAATAAGTGTGGTGATGAATGTGATTCAAAAATACAAATGTACTGATTTATGACCATTGATGTCTTAGGTGGTGCGGTCGGGATTGGACCATCTTCAAGACACGAACAACCCACAGGTGGAGCAGGTAGGTGACTTGCACCTTCCTTTTTCATACGTTGAATAATGAAATACTTTAACATGAATATTACCATATTGTGTTAGAACCGATATTAGATTGTCGAACGCTTAAATGTTGACAAATGGTTGATTAGATTCGGCCAATGGCATCCGAATGGATGGTCGGGACAATGAATGATTAGCTTCGGCTAATGGCATCTGAATGGATGGCCAGGACAAATGAATGATTAGCTTCGGCTAATGGCATCTGAATGGATGGTCGGGATGAACTATTGATTAGCTTTGGCTAATGGCATCCGAAGAGGATGACCGGGGTGAGTGAACGGTTAACCTCAGCAAATGATGCCTTAAGAGGATAGCTGGGTTTAAGATTATGGTTGATTGCAAAAACTGGTGCATTTATATGCACTACAAGCTGTTTATACCAAGTACATGAAGAAATGATAAATGTTAATGCTTCATTTAACTGCCAGACCATTTAGTTACCATTATTATTATTATTAAGTAATTACATTCTCTTAAATGTTTTGTACTGTTGCAGGGACGTCACATCCATGAGATGTATAGGGAACCCGATACACGGGAACCTACTTTTGCAAGGAATCATATAGATGCATTCTAAATCACAATGTATTTTGTATGAATCAATGTATTGAATGTATAACTTTTATTAGATCATTTTGTTTAAATTTGTAATGGCTATTAGTAGGATAGGAATGCAAACTCATGTCTATGTATGTATATTTTTTAATATGAACTTCTAATCATGCAACCATAATATTACGTGTTTATGTAAGATTCACTTTTAAATGAAATGTTGATTGTATGGATTGTATTTTGATGATGTGAGGGATCAGGTTCGCTGATTACCGGCTCCATGTGTGTTAGGTATATATATAAAAAAAATTTACTGTTGTTTTGAGCTTGAAAAAAAAACGGGTTGTTACAACGATGAATTGTGTTCTTTAAATATTGTAATATATGTTTGACAGCCGCCTAGTGTATCACCATTGAATTCTTCATATACTTGCTAACATTATGGATTGTAAAGCTAAGTTTAGGTTGGGTAAAAGACAACTATTGTAGTCCTCTAACAATGCTTCGACATAAGTAAGGATCATGAAATGAAAATACTATCAAATCCAGTTAAAGGCTATTAGGTTGACATTGGAGTAAGACAAGGCTGTGTGTTGTCCATTTTAATACGAACAAGAAGATCTACAATATATCATTGTTGAGATAAATAGAGACCATGATTACTTTGAATAGCCTCAATGCCTAGAAAGAAATTGAGTTCACTCATATCTTCACTACAAAAGTTTTTTGCTATAATCTTATCACACAATTAATGAAAGGTATATGAGCACCAATTATGATTCTGCCATTGACATCAATCAAGAAATAAGTAATGTTTGAACAATGGTGATAAACATAAAGTGAATGATCTACCTTACTTCCTATAAAATTAATGGCTTGTAGCTTGTTAGTCAAATGAGAAAACCATGCTCGTGGTGCTTAATAAAAACCATAGAGAGACTTATATAGATGACAAACATGGTGAGGGAATTAAGGATGAAGGAAACCCATCACCAGAAAATTACCAAATACAAACATAAAAAATATCGTCAATAAATTACGATGATATTTACCAACAGAAAATCACATCGGTAATAACTGACCAAAAAAGTTCTGTTGGTGAATACTGAGAGAATTATCGGTGGAATCCAAAGAATAAAAAAAGGTCAATTATTCCCTTGTTAATTCCTTCAGCAAATTTAACATGTCAATATTTCCAATGAAATTACCAATGATCATTTAGTGTTGTTAATTTTCATCAGTAAATTTGTCAGTAATATTAAAGTTATAACCAGTAACTCAACCCCTCTTTCTCTCTCTCCCCTATCTCTTTTTCTTTATGCAAAAAACAACTCCCTCCCCTCTAATTTTATCACAAATCTAGCTCCTATCATTACAAACCTCGCCACCCTAATATTCAGTCTATCAATATTTCTATTCTCGTTCAATTTTTTTAAAAGATTCTCCACATCAAGTAAGAAAACCTACCCATTTTTTTTACTGTAACCAATTTTTTATGTTAATTATTTTGCATTTTGTGTAGTATATTTAGTTTGTTTATGTGATTGTTATATAGTTTTTTCCTAGAGAAATTTGTAGTAAGAATGTATGATTGATATATATTAGGGTTTGTTTGAGATTTTAAAAAATTGTATTTGTTTCTCATTTGATGAAATTGATTTTGATTTTTTAACTTATGTATGTTATAATGAAAGAAATAATAGGTTATTTTATGGGTACGTTTCATATTTTATCAATTTTATTGTTAAGTTGAAAATTTCAGTAAATTTAGAGAAAATTGGTAATGATTAAAATGTATTATTAAGATAGGTTGAATAAATTTGAATTGACTTAATGACAACTAATTAGTTAGGAGCCAATAATTTGTTTACTTCACATTATTAATTAATATATATATGTTGCAATCAATATTCTATATAAGTTTTATATAAGTAATGAATGATTGTTCATAAATGTATCGAGTTTCGCCTGAAAAGTTACACAAAATGGATTATTGAAATGAGGTTGAAGGTTTTATCAATTATACATTATCTAATTCGAAGAATATTAGTGGAGATTATATTAGATGTCCATGTAAGAGGTGTAAAAATAAAAAGTTCTTCGATTTAGATATTATTACGATGCATCTTCTATAAAAAAAGGTTCATGAAAAAGTACTTATGTTAGTTTGCATATAGAGAACCCTATATTCCTTACAAAACCATGATAAAAAAGATGATTGGCTCAACTTATAATTTTAGCAACATGCATGAAATTGTAGATGATAATGATTATTCTTATAGGAGTATGGTGATGGATGCAATAATAATGAATTAAGGTTATGCAAGTGAATGTTCAAGTATAGATGAAGAACCAAATATAAATGAAATTGGGTTTTTTGAACTTTTAAAAAATTCTGATGAACCATTATATGATAGATGTACAAATCATAATAAATTACCAGTCATTACACAAGTGTTCACCATTAAATCAGATCATGGATTGAGTTAAGTTGGTTATGACATAATCGTCCTGTCTCACATAGCACGCGTGGCGTGGCAAGATGTCAAGAAGTCGCCACCTAGTTTTGTTGGTTCAGGGTCACCAGGTAACCCGAGTGGACTAGTCTTATCTAAAATTTCAGGGTAAGAGACTCATTATGGCTAGGAAAGATATTAACACCCCTAACACACCTTACCTGAGGTAATCTACATTGTGTGATCTGGATGTGGTTTAAAAGTGTTGATAGGTTCCTAATTGGTGGTCCGTCTATAGCTCAGAACAAAGATTTATGCTCATAAATAAATCTAACATTTCAAATTTATTATAGGCTCGTATGCCTAAGTAAAATTCATATAGGAAGAATCTTTGTAGGTGTCGTAACAGGGTTCACTTATCCTAGGAGGTAAAAGTGTTTTCCATAACTCGTATATTATGGTGAAAAATACTCACAATAAAAATTAGTGAATATCCAAAATAATTCTGAAAATCTTCTAGTCAACTCCTGGTATTTAAATACTAATCTACTTGTAGGTCCAACATTTATATTAGAATGTTGACCATTAATTTTCAGGAATTTAAATTTTTAAGGTTATTGAAATATTGACCAAAGTTTTAAAGAATTTTACAAACTTATTGTAAATTCCAAAAATTCTAAAACAATGCTAAAAACCTTTTTTCTTCTTTTTAAAATGCAATTTTTGTAAGGATTGAGTGCAACAAGAAAAAAACAATATTTAATTTTTTTTACCCGACTGGGTTAACTCGAAACTTTTTGTTCAACCATAAACCAAACTGTTTGCTAGTTTGACCCAAAAAAACAAACCAAAACCTAAACCAAGATCTAAAGTGAATTAAACTAAAAAAAAAAAGCCTTCAAAAACTCTTTATAAAAATGGATCAAAACCCAAAAAAATGAACATTCAACATGTACCCAGCAAAATGGAGATCAAATCAGACTAGAAATGGACAAACCAAGGACATAAACATGTTATAAATCATGCAATGATCAATAATCTAACATTCATGCACTTCGATTATCACTAAAAAACTATGATTTTGTATAAATAAGTTTTTGTTCAAAACCAAAACCCTAGGATTAAAACCTAATGAAAACATATTATCGATGCAAATAAACCTTGGATTATTGACTAATCAAGTTGCCTGAAGAGTTCTGTACAAAGAATTATACCAAAACTGGTTCAAATCATAGGGCAATATTATTTCCAATAACATGAAGAACACTGCCTAGCAAACCCATAAATGAAGATCAAGCCTCCAAACCTAGAAAATGGCCTTTTATGCGTTTAAAACATGCTTCCTTAGTTCCAACAAACCACATTACCATAACCAAGCATATTTGAATAAAAAGAACTAACAAACAACATCAAATCATTAAAATCATGTAAGCGATACCAAATCCAAAAACAACCTATATGTTCATACAATATGGATTCAAAATTGATTTTCAAAACTCATTTTGGTCATGAACATACCTTGCAAATCCAAGATAAACATCATTGCTTCAACATGTATTGCTTAAGTTAAGCTAAGACAACACTATTTTATCAAGAAGAAACAACTTAAATAAAAAACTTTTAATATATCTAAAACATCAAAAAGAGCTTTAGAAAATAGAGTCAGACTATCATAGTAATAAAAAATGCAACCATAAACTACTTGCCAAGCATTTCAGACTCCATCTCCATTTTTGTAAACTTAAATAAAGACCAAATTGACTCCATTTTTAAATTAGCAGCCACTACCCTCTTTGTTTTTCTTTGTCAAGTCTTGCTTCCACAAGCATGCTACCCTTTCAAAACTTAAGAAATCTTTATACTAGGCTCTTAAACCTTCACACTTAGAGTTTCTTTATCCTTTTTTACTGCCCTTTGCTCTAATTTTTCAAGAGGTATTTATAGGGTTTTGTTAGGGTTTTTCATTAATTCAAACATAGATTGATCAAAACTTAGCTTTTTAATCAAAATGAGAGGGTTTTAGAGTATGTTTTACAGTTGTGAGCTATGTATTTATGTTGGTTTTACAATTATGGTTTTGCAACAAACTTGGTTTTTGGAGTTTTTAATGGTTTTCCAAACTTGGAGACCAAGGAGCTTGTTTCTAGCCTTTTGATCTTGATAAAAACGTGATCAACTTTTGATAAGAACTAACTGAGAAGGCTTTAAGTGTGAACATACAAAACAATTAGTGGTTTTGCAAAATGAGTATCACAACCATTGATGACTAAGTTACCCACTTTCGAGGCTTTGTCAGAGCAAATCTGATGTAAATGTCATTGGAAACCACCAAATCTTGGTTGAGGAGAAGCATAACTTTTGTTTGGAGCCATCCTTGCTTAATTTGGAGGTCTGTAGCTCCATATTTATTAGTTTGAAACTGCTAATCACAATCTAAAATCAAAATTTGCATTGATGGTTGATTGAAGACAAGATGTTGTAGAGTTCTTTGAAGAAAATGAGATGTAAACATTTAATAAGAGTAACTGATCTTTGTAGAGAGGGTGTTTCTCAGTTGAATGGTGGTGGTTACAACCCTAGAGGTGGTTGAAAACATCACATTCATTCGCTTGAAAATGCCTACTCGATCAGCCAAAACTATCAAAAAATAAGTTAAACAGTGGTTGAACGACGCATCGTCTAGGCTAAACCTTAGAAATTAGGGTTTTTAATTAGGGATTTGACAAATTTCACTTTAGTCCATGTTATTCCAATTGCTTTTAATTGCACCTGTAATTGCCTATCAAACTCTTAATTTCATGCAATTTCATCCCTGCCAAACTCAATCATCAGCCCCAAAGTTCAACTCCACTTTCATCTTGGTCCTTGGTTTCTAATTTGTGCACTTGGACCCTTAATTGACCATCAAACTTTCATTTTTCTTCAATTTGGCCCTGGATTTGGTCAATTTCAACTCATACAATCACATATCGTTTTTAATTTGGTCTTTAGTTTTGAATTTTTTTAATCAAGTCCTTAATTACCCATCAAACTTCAATATTTATGCAATTAAGTCCCTAAATTGACCAAATTAACTCTTTGAAATTGCAATTTGACCATTAGATTTTAATTTCTTCCAATTAAAGCCTAAATTGACTTCAAAAATTAATTTTTCTTGCAATTAATTCCTCAATAAAATTATTTACATAATTAAATCCTTACCTATCCAAATTTGTATTTCTTTACCCCAAATAAAAATATTTTCACCAATGAAGCATTTTGTTAATTAGATTTGGGTTGCTAATTTTGCTAATTTTATACATTTTGGTATTCTCACTTTTCCAGTTGTCACTTTGGTTCTACTCCACCAACTTGGGTAACTTCTTGGTTTCTTCTTGTATATCCTCTTGTATTTTGGATTTCTTTATCTATTTTTTTCCTTTATTTTCTTGATTGTTTATGGGGTAAAAAATAGGCAACAAAAAACGCCTTTACAATGCTAACAAAGCAAAATCTCATCAAGATTTTGTATAATGAGCATGTAAAGAAGTGTATGTCGGACTTGCTGGGTGATCCACCCATCTTGGAATTCCAAAAACTTTGATTTTTGATAGTCTCATTATCATGGGTGACCTTCCCTTTTTAAAATTCAAATATTGGTTTATATTCATAAACAACCTGCCCCTTTTGAAATTAAAAAATGAGCATATTTTCACAGGTGACCTACCATTTTTTAAATTCCAAAAAGAATTTCAGTAAGCCTCTATAGTTCACTAAAATTGATCTGTTTTTACAAGTGACCTACCCCTTCTCAAATTTCAAAAAACTTTCAGCAAGCCTCCATGCTTCCATGAAATTGATCTATTTTCACGGGTGACCTGTCCATTTTAAAATTTAAAAATTAGCCTATTTTCATAGGCGACCTACCCTTTTCAAATTCCAAATATTAGGATCTACATCAAATCCTTTCAAAATGTTTGTAAAATAAAATACCCTTCAAGGGTAAACTCTTAAAATGAGTGTCTTGTCTTATGGCCTTAGTTGTCCACACCTTAGTCTTTGCCATTTCTCAACTTCCATTCACCCATGTTAATTTCACCACCTTTCCATTTGATTAGTGAATCTTGTGCCAATATTATTTCAAAGTTGAGGTTAAACTATATGCAATGCATGCCTTTCAAAATATAGGACCCTCATTTTTTTCATAATCTCTTCTTTTATTGTTGAGGGTTGTAATTTCTGGGGTGGTCTCTCGTGCCAGCTCACCCTCCCAGTTTTCTCGAGTAATTCCGTGCGAATCTCTTTCAAATCTTGAGTGTCGAGCTGCCTTTGTAA
>Ga0325401_1007080_pt1 | contig 10885 bp, 14 predicted proteins | sample PopdelMetagenome_FD_205666 | JGI IMG/M metagenome (GOLD analysis project Ga0325401, IMG submission 205666) | Populus deltoides microbial communities from Bellville, Georgia, United States - Xylem-PdKOR-R2 | ecosystem: Host-associated > Plants > Phyllosphere > Stem > Wood/Secondary xylem | place...
AAATATGAGGGAGACAACTGATGTTTATAAATCAATAGCCTATGTGCATATAACATGAGTGACAACCATATCATCTGCTGAATAAGGATTCCATACGACCTATTCACACATCCACAATGCAATTATTTCTAATCATTTACCAATATCAACCCATGAAAAAATATCTCCCAATATTTATAAACATAAAAAAATTTCAATATCAACCTATACAATAATTTCCTAACATTTACCAATATCAAAAAAATCAAACATCAACACAGGTAATTAATTATCATCATTTACCACCATCAACACACATAATTATTTTAACTGGTTTACCAATATCCAAATAATCAAACATCAACACAAGTAATTAATTCTCTTCATTTACCAACATCAACATAAACAATTATTCCACTCTCATAATTTATCAACATACTTGATTTGGTTGTTGTCTATCTAACTCGCTACGATAAAATGACAAAACATGGGTTGGATTATGTTCAAAATATCTACTCTCACATTATCTGTTAATAAATAAGCAATGAAATTTATTAAATAAGGTTTCCATGAATCTAAACAACATAATTTATATGTCTAATAACATATAACTTGTATCCTAATGGAAATTGTAGATCAAACTCCAAAACCTGGATAGACATAACAGGTGTAGACTCAATTCGTGGTCGCTCTAAGTATAAATACTCCCACGACCATAGCTTTATGTACAAAAAAAAAACATACAACAATTAGTAACCAACTCAAATATTAAAAAACAACATAATACAAAAATAACAAACTTATTGCATTTATTTTACATGTAAAAGCAATAAACATCCTCCAACTTGCTTTGATTTCAACAAGCTATCTTGACACAGATGCCTATACAAACATGTAAGGATGTATGAACCCCAATTATATAGTGGAATGAACTGGAAATCCTCTAATAATGGTAGGTGGAACAAGGGCACATGCATCCCACTAAGATTCATAAAAAGTATAATGTCAAACATGTGAAGTATATACGCTCTAGCAAACCTGCACAATAGAACATCGAATTCAAATCAAAATACAGACAAATGAATATGCTAATTGAATTATTAGTATGCATTAACATACAATTATAGGATCTTGTTATCATAAGTATCGGGTAACTCAAAATTTTTTTTCCAAATCCATCTCATAGACAAAGCGTTCCCTTTGAACATTTCAGGAAGGGGCACTCGTCCAAATGCACGTTTGTATAAAGTTATCTTATTATGGATACTTATGACAGTACATGCTCGCTCATCTATAGGCAAGTCAAGTATAACAGCAACGTTTTACAATGTAGGAGTCATCTCCCCAAAATGAAGGTGGAATGTATACGTCTCTTGTCTCCATCTCTCAATGAGCGTCGAGGGCAAATCATGATCCATCTTTATGTGTTGCAGATATGTGATGTAATAAAAGCCCGTCTGGATGATGTATGGAATCACCGGATCTGGAAGCAACATCAATTTACAAAATTTACAATAAATCTTACCCAAATCATGCATAATAAAAGAAAAAAGTTTGATGTATTAACATGAATTATAAGGTAATTAGCACAATAAATAATCATTGTCAAATGAAAATCAAACATGCATTCCCATTCCATATGACCTGTGATCTATATGACTCATGCAACTGTAGAATAGATGGATCAATTGGTCCAGGATCCATGTGCTGAGGAACTCTACGGGAAGACGAAGATGACGTGCCTCGCCTATAAGGCATCCTAACAAAGTTTACTTATAAAATACAAAAATAATTTAAAATTAGAAAATAAATATTATAAATAAACAATTAAAATTAAATTATAAATAATAATAAATGGATATGTAATTGTCTAACTTATTACATATGTTGTTTGTAATCACAAGTTTTTTTATTATGACATATCTGACCGCATATGTCAAATCTATGTTGTGATACCCCTTTATCGCGTCTATCTCATTATACAATCGAGTTGACTTTTGTCGACCCCGATCGATTTTCCATCTTGAAGGGTTCGAGTATACCTGAGGAACAGTATACTCATTCCACTCTAATTCATCAGACAAGGGATTAAATAGAGGCTCATATGTGTTCTTATACATTCGAACACTATAATACTGATCAACAAACTAGGTAATATCAAGATGCTCTTTTGCACAACATGCAAGAATATAAGAATAAGGTCGGTGACAACTCTGCCATTTATCATAAGAGAATATTTCATCGACAACTTAACAATTCGTCTAACTTTTTTCTTCTGATACCTAGTTTATAAGGGGTGTGAACTTGAAAAGTACCATCATTAATATTGAAAAATACTGCATTATGATCTCTAGATCTAAGTATATTGGCATCCAATTCTAACTAAACAACATGAGGCTATAATTTCCTTTCTGTATTATGATCTCTGAATCTTCTCATTTTCTTATAAAACTATAATAGTAGTTTTCTAATAATTATGATTCAGAATAACAATTTTTATTTAAACTATTTTTCTAACACCAATTCTTTAAAAACATGATTTAAAATAATAATTATGTAGAAATTATATCATTTTATCAAAACTTTTAAAAAATGTGTCATTCCCTCTTAACATTTTTGAAATTATGTTAGTTTTCAAAACAAAAAAAAAAATTCAGGAAGCGTTTACGGTGTTACTGCTTAGACTTTAATACTAGAGTAGGATAGAGAGAAGCGTTTACGGTGTAAGAGTACTTTTAGAAAGAAAGTGATCTCTATAATGGAATACGAGCGGATACACAAAGTGCAGGTATGATGACACCCATTTCTTGTTTCTATTTCTTTTCCAACTCAATTAATGGCTGCTCTTTTTCTTTTCTTTTTTCTAGTTTATGGGTTTTCCATTTCTAGTTAAATGATTTAATGAAGGTAACCAAGCATATCATTTCTTTGTGGTATGATCTGTTACGTGGGAAATACTTAATGAACCAATTTGGATATACTCTTGAAAGAGAGGAGTTTGTTTGCAATGAAGAACTTTGGGGAAAATGCAGTTTACTGCTTTGCCATGAATGTGGTGGATGATAGTGAACAGGGAGAGGTGCGTTCTGAGTGTTCCTTAATTCCAGGATATCATTCATTTGTCATGGTAAATTCTGCCTATTTCAATGCAGACTATTATACGTTATATAAGCCGCCTGGATTCTAGACTCTTCCTCTTATAACAAAAATGCGGAAGTTTTAACAAAACGGTGAGTATTGAAAGTAATCTAAATGATGAGTTTTAAAGACATAATAAAACGGTGCGTTTATAGTAAATTAGCAACAGTAACCTAATTTGAATTAAAACAGCCATTATCTTCTTCTCTTTCTTCTGCTTGTAATAATTGTTCACCCTCGAAACCAACCTTGTCCTCAAGGTTGAAAGATGGAAATCGTAGCTTCAACTCATCATTGAACACCCAAGTCGTATTCGCAGGTGGTAACCCCTCCCAATGAATGAGAACTTGTGTGGCCGCGTGGTTGTTCTACTGAGTCATTCGTCAATCCAATATAGCCCTTGGTTGTAGGGAAGGACCTTGATACGGAATTGGAAGAGATCGTTGCACCACCCGATTACCATATGCTTCTTGATTTAAGAGACGTGAAACACTGGGTGAATCATGGAGGAAGATGGTAGATCGAGTTTATAAGCCACAACACCCACTTTTGCAATTACCTGGTAAGGACCATAATATTTAGCTGCTAATTTTTGTGATGATTTGAATGATGTTTGTCGCACCCGACATCGCGGCGGCCCTAAAATTAATCTTTGATTATGGAAAAAGAAACAGATTTCTGGCATCTTGTTCTTTTAGGGGGAAAAATCTTGTCTAAGTAGTCTCTACCTAGTATTACGGTCACTAGAAACCCTAACTGGTTATCAGAGATTCTATGGCTCAGGATTGGTTATGTAAAAGGGAAAATATTATCACCCCTTAAACATTCTGCCTGAGACAGACTGCATTGCTGGTTTTATCTTAAATTGCTAAATGTTTATTAGTTTATGCTATGATAATTTGCTTAAAATATTTTTGACTCTGGCGCCAGTGAATATTCACATAAAAAAATTTATTTTTTACGCACCACATATTTTTTTTATTTTCTAGCTAAATAAAATAAAATACAATGAAAAAAAATAATATAAATTTAAACTGGTATTTTTATTCCTGACTCTAGCGTCAGTGAATAAACCAATAAATTTATATTTTTTTATTTATGCATACACATTTTTTATTTTTTCTACTTTTTTTACTTTTCTGTTTTTTATTTTTTTATTTTTTTGGGCTGGGCCCAGCTCAGCCCACATGGGCTGGGCCCAGCTCAGCCCACATGAAGCTTAATTTACAAAGCGGGGAGAAGGAAGAACTTACCCGGTTTTGCAGAGACTTTGCTAGAATGGATGGGCGAAACTCCTCTCTTCAAGCTTCCTTCCTACTCCTTGCTCTTTCTTTTTCTGTTGTTTTGTTTCTCTTCCCCTTGCTGTGTTTTGTTCTCTCTGCTCTCTTAACTCTCTCACTGTCTCTCTCCGTCCATTCTCTTCTCTTTCTACTGGTCCTCTGTTTTTTTTCTACGTCTGTGTTTGTTCACCTTTCGTTTTCTTTGTGTTCGTCTATTCAGAGGGAGAAGGGGGTGGCGCACCTGGGGACGAGGTTGGCGCTCATGCGTTAGCTGGCCAATGCCTCTCACTGTTTTTGTGTCTCCCTTGCTCGTCCCCTCTGTTCTGCCCCTTTTTTTTGTGGCCTTTCGTTCTCTGGCTTTTATAGCCAGAGAACAATGTCGTTTCATCCATTAATTGTAGGTGTAATGGTGGTGGTGGGCGGCTGAACCGTTGAAGAAGATGAATAGTGTCTAGAAATGGCACCTTTTTTGTGTTTGATGGTTATTTTCATTTTGGCCCTTGAAGTTTTAAAAGTTTTGTAATTAAGCCCCTGGTTTAAACTGTAATTGCCCCCTGTATTTGCGCGTCATTTTCAATGTAGTCCTTAGATTTTATTTTTGCAATTTTGACCCCAAACTTTAATATTTCTTCAATTAAGTCCCTGAATAAGTTAATTTCAAGCTCAATTAAGTCTAAAACTTGTCAATTCTCCAATTAAACCATTGATTTGATTAATTAAATTAATTCCATGTTTAATTAAGTCTCAAAACTTTATCAATTCTCCAATTAAACCCTTAATTGGATTAATTAAATTAATTCCAAGCTTAATTAAGTCTCAAAACTTATCAATTCTCCAATTAAACCCTTAATTGGATTAATTAAATTAATTCCAAGCTCAATTAAGTCTCAAAACTTATCAATTCTCCAATTAAAACCTTGATTGGATTAATTAAATTAATTTCAAGCTTAATTAAGTCTCAAAACTTATCATTTCTCCAATTAAACCCTTGATTGGATTAATTAGATTAATTCCAAAGTTTAATTAAACCCCAAAACTTTTAATCATGTTGCCCTTAACCCAAATTTTAATTCATTCTTCATTTATTTCATTTTACTTGTTTTTCATCATTATTATTTTTTTATCATCATTTTTTTTATCCTTTTCAGTAAATAAAATAATAATTATAATAATAATTAACATAAAATGGTTAAAAATTGGGTTATGACAATGTTGATTGTTGCCTGTATGGTTGAAGTTTGAGATAAACATAGTCTTGAACCTCAAAACTTCGGTTGCTCCTTTTCCTGTTTGCAATCATAGTCATTCTATTCTGAGCGAGTTAAAGGTGTGCCCAAACTCGTTTAATTACCTCTTCTTTAGTGTTTAAATACTCATCCACCAATGTCACTGCTGAATCCTTAGGAAAGTAGGGAATGTGTATGGGAGGAGGAAAACCGTATAATACTTCGTAGGATGTCATCTTGGTGGCAGAATGGTAGTTGGTATTGTACCACCATTCTGCTAAAGGCAGCCACTTTGCCCACTGATTTGGACAATCTCCAACCATGCACCTCAAATAATGTTCGATGCATTTGTTAACCACCTCAGTTTGACAGTCCGTTTGTGGGTGATAAGCTGTAGAATAGTGTAGGTTTACTTCTTGGGTGCTGAACAACTCATTCCAGAACCTACTAAGAAATACTGAGTCTCTATCACTGGTAATTAAAGCCGGTATCCAATGGAGTTTGTAGATGTTGTCCATAAATGCTCTGGCAATCGTACGAGCAGAATAGGGATGGCTGAGTGTCACACAATGAGCATCCTTACTGAAACGATCCACTATGACCATGATTACATCCTTCCCATCTGATTTAGGTAAGCCTTCCACGAAGTCCATACTAAAGTCAATGAATAAGGTAATAGGAATAGGCAGTGGTTGTATAAGTCCAGGACTCACCACAATTTCATGCTTGGTCCTCTGACAAACGTTGTATTCACGCACATGTTGCCTAATGTGTTTCTGTTGCCCTTTCCAATAGAATAAGCTTCCCACTGTCTTAGATGTAACTGTCATCCCCGAATGGCCTTCTAAGGCTGAGTTGTGAAACATGAAGATGATCTGACTTCTCAATGCAGAGTTATTACCTACAACCACCTTCCCTTTCATGTTCAAATGGTCATGAACCCAAATGTGATGTGGGTGAGAATCCGCAAACCTTTATAGGTTTTTGATAATAGTTGGGACCATTGGATCACTATCATAAGAGCTTCTGATCTCCTCTATCAAGCTGGTAGAGATGGTGGAAGTGGTCAGAGCATATAGTTCCTGGCTTGGAATTTTGGATAGTGCATCAGCAGGAACATTCTCTTTCCCCTGTTTGTATTCAATGTCATAGTCATATTCCAAAAGCTTGACCACCCATAGATGTTGAGCCAGTATGGTTATTTTTTGGTGTAGAAGGTATTTGAAGCTGATGTGGTCAGTGCGGATGTGAAAGTGTTTGCCCCATAAATAATGCTTCCATTTAGTAACCGCATGCAATATAGCCAACCTCTCCCTCTCATAAACTGACATGGTTTGTTGTTTTGGCCCTAAAGATTTGCTTATGAAAGCAATAAAATGTCTTTCCTACAACAAAATTGCTCCTATACCTGTCAAAGAAGCGTCTATTTCTGCAACAAATACCTTGTTGAAATATGGAAGAGCCAGGACATGAGCACTAGTCATCAATACCTTCAAATGATTGAATGCTTTTGAAGCCTCCTCATTCCACCCTTTAGCATCCTTCCTTAGCAGAAGAGTTAATGGCTTACTAATGCTTCCTTAGCCTTTAACAAACCTACAGTAATAACCAGTCAATCCCAAAAATCCCCTCAGCTGTTTCAAGCTTTGTGGTGGTGGCCAATCCACAATTGCTTGTATCTTGAAAGGATCAGTTGCAACACCATGTTCAGTAATTATGTGTCCCAAGTATTCCACTTGTTTATTGTAGAAAAAACACTTGTTAGCTCTTACTACCAACTGATGTTCTCTTAATAGCTCCATAACCATCTCTAGGTGCTCATAATGGTCAATCAAGGTTTGACTATACACTAGGATGTCATCGAAGAACACCAAAATGAATTTTCATAAATGTGTCCTGAAAACTTCATTCATGAGGCTCTAAAAAGTGGCTGGAGCATTGGTTAAACCAAAGGGCATAACCAAAAAATTCATAATGGCCATTATTAGTTCAAAATGCAGTCTTAAACTCTTCTTCTGCTGCCATACGAATTTGATGGTAACCAGATATGAGGTCGATCTTGGAGAAGGTAGTAGCTCCCACCAATTCCTCTAGCAGTTCCTCAATCATTAGGATAGGATATTTGTCCTTGATAGTGAGCTTGTTCAAAGCTCTATAATCCACACATAACCTCCATGTTGAATCTTTTTTCTTCACCAAAATGACTGGGGATGCGAAAGGATTATTGTTAAACCTAATGATTCCAGAATCCAGTATTTCTTTCACCATTCTCTCTAGGCTATCTTTTTGTAACCCCGAATATCTGTAGGGTCTAAGGTTTACTGCTTAACTTCCAGCCTTGAGTGGAATCCTGTGGTCATGATCTCTTAGTGGTGGCAATCCTTTAGGTTTCTGAAACACATCCAGGTAGGATTCTAGGAGACTCTGCAGAAAGGCATCTACAATGCCCTGAAACTGAGGTTTGAATACCTTGGAATCTTCCTCTACCTCCACTAATTGTAGGTTATATAGTAGATAGTTACTCTGGCTGGTGGTTTTTGACCTAGGCACTTAATTGTTTGAGTTCAATACTTTGAAACTTGGGTGGATTTTCTCCCTTCAATAAGACCCTTTATTCTTACCAGTCGAAAGACATCCATAAATGTTTGTAATTGCAAAGTATGTCCCCCAACAAAGAAAGCTATTGGATTCCCAATACCATCTCACAATTGTTGAGGTCAATGATAAAAACACCAGCCTGAAAACTTATTCCCTGCATCTTCCATCTGAGACCTTTGCACATGGATTTACACACCATCTTATCTCCATTAGCCGTCTGGACGGTCATTGGTTTAATATGAGTTAACTGGTACTGCAATTTAATGGCCACTACTATGTTTAAAAAATTATGGGTACTGCCAGAATTAATAAGAATACACACAGTAGTTTTGTCCATCTTTCCATTGACTTTTATAGTGTTTAGACCCATTGTTCCCTCCAAGGCATCCAAGGAAATGTGGGGTGTGACTTCTCTGCTAATGACTTCTTCTTCTGCAGCCTCTTCCTCTTGGATTACCTCTTTCTACTCTACTACACTTAGTGAATACGCCTTTTTGGTATGGCACCTATGCCCTGGCACAAACTTTTCGTCACACCAGAAACACAATCCCTTCAACCTTCAATCCTCAAACTTTTGGTTTCTGATAAATTTAGTAGGTTTACTAGGATTTTGATAGGTACTGTTGGTAGGGCTATTTGTCCATGGAGCAGAATGTGGTTTAGGTAGGCTTGCATGAGAGGTTGCAGGGTTTTTTATGGCATTTAGTGGAAAAGTAGTAAGGGTGTTAGCAGGAGGATTAATGCACAAGCTAGTAGATCTCCGGACATAACTGGGAGATTTTCTGTATGTAAGAGTATTAGCTTGTAATCTGGCTAAATTATAAGCATGTTTAAGGGTTTTAGGTTGAAACATTTTGACTGTGTTTTTTATTTCAAGTTCCATTCCCCTCAAGAATATCACTAGGGCCTGTTTCTCATTAATCTTTGCCTTGTTCCATAATATATCGAAGTCTTAGATATATTCTTCTAGATCCCTACTTTGCTTTAATTCCATTAACTCTTCCAAAGGATCCTATCGCCCACCAAACCAATAGCAAATAGCTTTGACATAGTCTTTCCAAGAAGTTTTTTGGTCTCCTAAACTCCTCAGGAAGTTTTGATACCTGTATAAGGCAACTCCATCCAAGTAGTAAGATGTTATTTGTAGTTTCTCAAAATCAGCCACTTCTTCAATTTTAAAATACTGTGTACATTTGAACAACCACTTGTGTACTTCTTCCCCATTAAAAGTTGGAAAGAAATGTTTGGGTTTGTTTACCTTGTAAGTTGGAACTATGTCCTCCCTTAGCTCCTTGTTTCTAATATCTGCTCTTTCTGGGTTCAGAGGCTGTCGTTCCCTGCTATGGCTTGAGCTGCCTGGAGCTTGGGAAATCTTTTGCAAAGTAAACTCTAGTTGTTGAGCCATGGTGCCCATCATATTCCTGATGTCGTTAATCTGGCCACCTTGATTTTCAATAGTCTGATCTAACTTCAAAGTCTGCCCCTTCAACATGTCAACTAGCAGCTCATACTTCTAGCTATGGTTCTGGGACACTGCTGCAATGAAGTCCTCAATGCGTTTTAGATCGGTTACCCTTGTCTCTAGAGGCATGGTAGAAATCCATGGATTGCTAGCTCTGATACCAGTTGTTACATAGAAAATGCTTAATGAACCAATTTGGATATGCTCTTGAAAGAGAGGAGTCTGTTTACAATGAAGAACTTTGGGGAAAACATAGTTTGGTTTACTGCTTAGCCATGGATGTGGTGAATGATAGTGAACAGGGAGAGGTGCGTTCTGAGTTCCTTAATTCCAGGATATCATTCATTTGTCATGGTAAATTCTGCCCATTTCAATACAGACTGTTACACATTATATAAGCTGCCTAAATTCTAGACTCTTCCTCTTATAACAAGAATGAGGAAGTCTTAACAAAACGGTGAGTATTGAAAGTAATCTAAACGATGAGTTTTAAATACATAATAAAACAGTGCGTTTATAGTAAATTGGCAACAATAACCTAATTTGAATTAAAACCACCATTATCTTCTTCTCATTCTTCTGCTTGTAACATGATCATTTGTTTTTCTTTTTCATGAACATGTCTCTTAATTGTTTGGTTCTTGTTTCCACAAAAGAGTATAGTTTTTCTGTTTGGTTCTTTTAGTTTCTCTAAGTTTAAAAAGATGTGTGCTATTTTTTTATTTTTTTACTTTTGGTCTTAAGACCGAGCACCTTCACAGTAAAGGGTTGAAACTTATTTGATGTACTTCTTGGTTATTAATTTGTGGATTTAAGGTTTGGTATTGCTTCTATCTTGTATCTTAGCATCTTTATGTTTTCTTTTAATTAATTGATCAACTACAGACTTATATAATATCTCCTAGTAAGTTAAGGATGAAGCTTATGGGACCTCACCATCACAGACACAGGATGGATCAAACAGTAAATCTTTAAGAACATCTCCTTCCAAGCTTGAGGATACTGAATTTTTCAACAACAACTTATAATTTGCTTCCAATAGTAGAGATCAGGGAAGAAGGTTGGTATAACTCTCTTTCATCTTGTCTTCCAAAGAAAAATCTAGTATGGCTATTTTTTTAACATGGGATGGAATGCACTAAATTGATATTTATATATATTTGGAGCTTTTAAAAGCCAGCTTTTACACTTCTGTTGTACTA
>Ga0325401_1007087_pt1 | contig 10880 bp, 11 predicted proteins | sample PopdelMetagenome_FD_205666 | JGI IMG/M metagenome (GOLD analysis project Ga0325401, IMG submission 205666) | Populus deltoides microbial communities from Bellville, Georgia, United States - Xylem-PdKOR-R2 | ecosystem: Host-associated > Plants > Phyllosphere > Stem > Wood/Secondary xylem | place...
TCGGGTCCCGCGGTGTTCTACCGCCTGGAGGACATCGCCGTCGGTGCCCAGGTGCTCGTGGGGCGGGCCGACGGCAGCACGCTGGCGTTCGAGGTCACCCGCGTGGCGGAGTACCCGAAGTCGGCGTTCGCCACCGACGAGGTGTACGGCCCCACCGTCGACGCCCAGCTGCGGCTGATCACCTGCGGCGGCGAGTTCGACCGCTCCCGGCGCAGCTACGTGGACAACGTGGTGGTGTACGCCCGCCTCGTGGCGTGAGGCACGGGGTCCCCCGTCAGTGCCGCCGGTCGCGGGCGCGCCAGCACGCGGTGTGCCAGTGCCGGCGCAGGTCGACCGAGGACTCGGTGTCCCAGGGCACGAGGTCGGAGTCGCGCGCGTAGACCGGCCAGGCGACCACGTGCGGGGTGCCCGGACGGATCTCCTGGTCGCAGCCCGGGCAGCGGTAGCTGCGGGTGCTGGCCGCGCCGGTGACCGGGCGCACCACCCAGTCGCCGTCGTCGGCGGTCTCCACCGGAGGGGTGCGGGACAGCGGCGGGCGCGCACCTGCGTGCGGCCGCCGCCGTCCCCTGCCCATGTCGTGCCCGAGGTTACCGGCGGGCGTGCTCGCGGAAGCCACGACCGGTCTTGCGGCCCAGGTACCCCGCGGTGACCAGGTGCTCCAGCAGCGGCGCCGGGGCGAACCCGGGCTCGCGGAACTCGGTGTACAGCTCGCGCTCGATGGCCAGCGAGACGTCGAGGCCGACGGTGTCCAGCAGCTCGAAGGGCCCCATCGGGTAGCCGCAGCCCACCTTCATCGCGGCGTCGATGTCGTCGGCGGTGGCGTAGTGCGCCTGCAGCATGCGCACCGCGTCGTTGAGGTAGGGGAACAGCAGGGCGTTGACGATGAACCCGGCCCGGTCGGTGCAGCTGACCGCGTGCTTGCCCAGCTGCGCGCACACGGCGTGCGCGGTGGCCGCGACGTCGTCGTCGGTGGCGATGGTCGAGACCACCTCGACGAGCTTCATGACGGTGGCCGGGTTGAAGAAGTGCAGGCCGACGACGTCGCCGGGCCGCCCGCTGGCCTGCGCGCACTCGATGACCGGCAGCGACGAGGTGGTGGTGGCCAGCACGGCGCCGGGCTTGCAGATGCGCCCCAGCTCGGCGAACAGCTCCTGCTTGACCGGCAGCGACTCGACGACGGCCTCGACCACGAGGTCGACGTCGGCCAGGTCGGCCCGGTCGGTGGTGCCGGTGAGCCGGGCCAGGACGGCGGCCTTGCCGTCCTCGTCGAGCTTGCCGCGGGTCACCTGCTTGTCCAGGCTCTTCCCGGTGGCGGCCAGCACGCCCTCGACCTTCTCGGGGCTGCGGGCCACGAAGACCGTCTCGTAGCCGCCCTTGGCGAACACCTCGATCATGCCGGTGGCCATGGTCCCCGAGCCGACCAGACCGACCTTGTGCACCGGTCGGGCGCCCTCGGCCGCACCACCCGGGGTCGGGGTCTGCGCGTCGGGGACGACGTCGGCTGCGTCCCGGCCGGCGTAGGTGTAGAAGCCGCGGCCGGTCTTGCGGCCCAGCAGTCCGGCGGTCATGAGCTGCTTGATGATGGGGCTGGGCGCGTGCAGCCGGTCGCGGGACTGCTTGTACATCGTGTCGAGGATCTCGTAGGCGGTGTCGATGCCGATGAGGTCCATGAGCGCCAGCGGCCCCATCGGCAGGCCGCAGCCCAGCCGCATGGCTGCGTCGATGTCCTCGCGGCTGGCGTACCGGTTCTCGTACATCGACACCGCGTGGTTGAGGTAGCCGAACAGCAGGGCGTTGGCGATGAAGCCGGCCTTGTCGCCGACCGTGACGTCGGTCTTGCCCAGCCGCTCGGCCAGCGCCTCGACGTCGGCGATGACCTCGGGGTCGGTGACCACCGTGCTGATCACCTCGACCAGCTTCATCACCGGCGCGGGGTTGAAGAAGTGCATGCCGATGACCTTGCTCGGCCGGCCCGTGGCCACGCTGAGCTCGGTGACCGACAGGCTCGAGGTGTTCGTGGCCAGGATGGTGTCCGGCGGGCAGATCTTGTCCAGGGCGGCGAAGACCTCGGTCTTGAGCTCCAGCCGCTCGGGGATGGCCTCCACCACGAGCTCGGCCTCGGCGAGGTCGTCCAGCGAGGTCGACCAGCGCACCCGGGCCAGCACCGCGTCGCGGTCGGCGGCGTCGAGCTTGCCGCGCTGCACCGCCTTGTCGGTGGACTGCTCGAGGTGGGCCCGGCCGCGGTCGAGGGCCTCGGCGGACACCTCGACGGCCGTCACGTCCAGCCCCGCCCGGGCGAGCACCTCGGTGATCCCGGCGCCCATGGTGCCCAGGCCGACGACCCCGACCTGGCTGAGTTCTCTGGCCACGCTGCCGCTCCCTCGTCCCCGGGGCGACCTCGTCGTCGCACCCTGGTCCGGCGAGTCTGCCAGAGCTGGTTACCGGCCGGTAACCACCGAGCGGCGTGAAGCAGGTCTCAGAACAGCCGCTGGGTGGGGTCGTCGGTGCCCTTCAGCACGGCGTAGTCCACCGTCACGCAGTCGATGCCGCGGTCGCGCGCCAGCACCCGGGCCTGCGGCTTGATCTCCTGGGCGGCGAACACGCCCTTGACCGGGGCCAGCAGGGGGTCGCGGTTCAGCAGCTCGAGGTAGCGGGTGAGCTGCTCGACGCCGTCGATCTCGCCGCGGCGCTTGATCTCCACGGCCACCGTCGTGCCCGACCCGTCGCGGCAGAGCAGGTCGACCGGGCCGATGGCCGTCGGGTACTCGCGGCGCACCAGCTGCCACCCGGCGCCGAAGGTCTCGACGTGCAGGGCCAGCAACCGCTGCAGCTCGGCCTCGACGCCGTCCTTCTGCAGGCCGGGGTCGACGCCCAGGTCGTGCCGGACGTCGTGCAGGACCTCGTCGATGGTGATCACCAGCTGCTCACCGGCCTTGTTGGTCACCGTCCAGGTGCCCGACCCGTCGACCAGCTGGTCCTTGAGCGTGCACGGCGGGGTCATCCAGTTCAGCGGCTTGTAGGCACGGTCGTCGGCGTGCACGGACACCGACCCGTCGGCCTTGACCAGCAGCAGCCGGGTGGCGGTGGGGAGGTGGGCGGTCAGCCGCCCGATGTAGTCGACGGAGCACGTCGCGATGACCAGGCGCACGGGCGCCGACGCTACCGCGCCGACGCCCGTGCCCCGTCGTGTGCCTGCCGTGCGGCCCGCCGCGTACCCGCCGGACGGGCCCGCGGGTCGGTCAGACCCGCTCGGGCTCGCGGACCTCGGTGGTCTCGCCGAGGGAGCGGACCGGGTCGACCGTGGTGGTCGAGTCGAACTTCTCCTGGTCCAGGATGCCCTCGCGCTTGGCCACGATGGTGGGCACCAGCGCCTGGCCGGCCACGTTCGTGGCGGTGCGGCCCATGTCCAGGATGGGGTCGACGGCCAGCAGCAGGCCGACGCCGGCCAGCGGCAGGCCCAGGGTGGACAGCGTGAGGGTCAGCATGACCACGGCGCCGGTGACACCGGCGGTGGCGGCCGAGCCGACGACCGAGACCAGGGCGATGAGCAGGTAGTCGGTGATCGACAGGTCGACGCCGAAGAACTGCGCCACGAAGATCGCCGCCAGCGCCGGGTAGATCGCCGCGCAGCCGTCCATCTTGGTGGTCGCCCCCAGCGGGACGGCGAAAGAGGCGTACGAGCGCGGCACGCCCAGGTTGGCCTCGGTGACCCGCTCGGTCACCGGCAGCGTGCCGATCGACGAGCGCGAGACGAAGCCGAGCTGGATGGCCGGCCACGCACCGGCGTAGAACCGCTTGGGCGACAGGCCGTGCAGCTTGAGCAGCACCGGGTAGACCACCAGCAGCACGATCGCCAGACCGCCGTAGACCGCGCCGACGAAGACGCCCAGGCTGCCCAGGGACTCCCAGCCGTAGCTGGCGACGGCGTTGCCGATCAGGCCCAGGGTGCCCAGCGGCGACAGCAGGATGACCCACCACAGCACCTTCTGCACGATCGCCAGGGCGGAGCGGGTCACGGTCAGGAACGGCTCGGCGGCCTCGCCGACCTTCAGCGCGGCGATGCCGACGGCGACCGAGACGACGATGAGCTGCAGCACGTTGAACGACAGCGAGCCGTCGGTCGAGCCCTCGAGACCCAGGATGTTGCCGGGCACCAGGCCGGTGAGGAAGTCCCACCACGAGCCGCCGGTGCCGCTGTAGTCGGCGGCCGAGGCGGCGACGGAGCTGTTGCGGCCGGGCTGGGTGAGCAGGCCCAGGCCGATGCCGATGGACACCGCGATCAGGGCGGTGATGGCGAACCAGAGCAGGGTCTGCCCGGCCAGCCGCGCGGCGTTGCCCACCTGCTTGAGGTTGGCGATGCTGACGATGATCGCGGTGACGATCAGCGGGATCACGATGACCCGCAGCAGCCCGACGAACGTCGAGCCGATGGTGTCCAGCGTGGAGGTCAGCCAGTTCTGGTCGGTGCCGTCGACGAGCACGCCGTCGACGTAGCTGCCGGGGACGGTGCCGATGGCGCGGGCGACGAGCCCGAGACCGACACCGAGGACGAGGGCGATGAGGACCTGGGCCGCGAAGGGGGTGCGGCGGAGGCGCGAGAGCACGGCGGAGCCTTTCGGGGAGGGGTGCGGACGACGGGGCTGCGCCGTCGTCAACCCTCCGAGGTCATGCGACCGAAGTCGACGACCCTCCGCTTGGTCAGCCACAGCATGCGCACACGGAAGCCAACCACGTGCGGCGCCGGGTGTTCCCGGTGTGACCCAGGTCGGTCGGTCCGTGCCCCCGCGCCCCACCCCGCGCACGTCACGGTGTCGGGGGTCGCCGGGGCGGGCATGCACCGCGGGTGCACCCAGAACCGGTCACCCCCACCGCACCGCGCCCCATCGGCCGCACCGTGTTCACCCAGGGCTGGGCCGACCTGGCCTTCCTGCACTGGGCGGTGGACCCCGAGCTGGTCGCCCCGCACCTGCCCCCGGGCACCCGGCCCGACACCCTCGACGGTGCCGCCTACGTCGGGCTGATCCCGTTCCGCATGCGCCGGATCGGGTTCTTCGGGTTGCCGGGCCTGCCCTACCTGGGCTCGTTCGCCGAGACCAACGTGCGGCTGTACTCCGTCGACGAGCAGGGCCGCCGCGGCGTGGTGTTCTCCTCGCTGGAGGCCGACCGGCTGCTGCCGGTGCTGGCGGCCCGGTGGGTGGCCCGCCTGCCCTACGTCTTCGCCCGCATGCGGGTGACCCGCGAGGGCGACCGGGTCACCTACACCTCGCGGCGGCGCTGGCCCGGACCCCGCGGGGCGCACAGCCGCATCGCGGTGCGGGTCGGCGAGCGCCTGGCCGACCCCGCCCCGCTGGACCGGTTCCTGACCTCGCGCTGGGGTCTGCACCGCGGGTTCCTGGGACGCACGGCCTACTGGCCCAACGAGCACCCCGAGTGGCCGCTGCACCGGGCGTCGCTGGTGGAGCTCTCGGAGGACCTCACCGCCGCGGCCGGCGTGCCGGTCGCCGGGGAACCGGACAGCGTCCTGTGGTCCCCCGGCGTCCCGGTGCGGTTCGGCCCCTGGACCCGGTGACGGCTACAGGTCGTTGGCCTCACGCACGACGTCGACGATCTGGCCCATGATGTCGGTCATCCCGAAGTCCTTCGGGGTGAACACCCGGGCCACGCCCAGCTCGCGCAGCCGCCGTGCGTCGCCGTCGGGCACGATGCCGCCGACCACCACGGGGACGTCGTCGAGCCCCGCCTCCCGCAGGCCCTGCAGCACCGCGGGCACCACCTGCAGGTGCGAGCCCGACAGCACCGACAGGCCGACCACGTGCACGTCCTCCTCCACCGCCGCCGAGACGATCTGCGCAGGCGTCAGCCGGATGCCCTGGTAGACCACCTCGAACCCCGCGTCGCGGGCCCGCACGGCGATCTGCTCGGCGCCGTTGGAGTGCCCGTCCAGGCCCGGCTTGCCGACCAGGAACCGCAGCCGCCCGCCCAGCTCCGCACCGGTGGCCCGCACCCGCTCGCGCACGTCGGTCAGCGAGCCGTCGGCCTCGCCGGTCGAGGCCGCGGAGACCCCCGTGGGCGCCCGGTACTCCCCGAACACCCGGCGCAGCGCCCCGGCCCACTCCCCCGTGGTCACCCTGGCCCGCGCGCACGCCAGGGTCGCGGCCATCAGGTTCTCCTCGGTGCCGGCCACGCGCTCGAGGTCGGCCAGCGCCTGGGCCACCGCCGCCTCGTCGCGGTCGGCCCGCCACGCGCGCACGGCCTCCTGCGCCGCGTTCTCCACCGCCGGGTCGACGGTCTGGATGGCGGTGTCGAGGTCGGCGGTGAGCGGGTTGGGCTCGGTGGAGTCGAACTTGTTGACCCCGACCACGACGTCGTCGCCGTTCTCCATGCGGCGGCGCCGCTCGGCCAGCGAACCCACGAGCTGGCCCTTCATGTAGCCGGACTCGACCGCCGCCACGGCCCCGCCCATCTCGGCCACCCGGGCCATCTCGGCGCGGGCGCCCTCGACGATCTCGGCCACCTTGGCCTCCACCACGACCGAGCCGGTGAACAGGTCGTCGTACTCGAGCAGGTCGGTCTCGTAGGCCAGCACCTGCTGCAGCCGCAGCGACCACTGCTGGTCCCAGGGCCGGGGCAGGCCCAGCGCCTCGTTCCAGGCCGGCAGCTGCACCGCCCGGGCGCGGGCGTCCTTGGAGAGCGTGACGGCGAGCATCTCGAGCACGATGCGCTGCACGTTGTTCTCCGGCTGCGCCTCGGTGAGGCCGAGCGAGTTGACCTGCACGCCGTAGCGGAAGCGGCGGTGCTTGGGGTCGGTCACGCCGTAGCGCTCGCGGGTCAGCTCGTCCCAGAGCTGGGTGAAGGCGCGCATCTTGCACATCTCCTCCACGAACCGCACCCCGGCGTTGACGAAGAACGACATGCGGGCCACGACCTCGCCGAAGCGCTCCTCGGGCACCTGGCCCGAGTCGCGCACCGAGTCCAGGACGGCGACCGCGGTGCTCATCGCGTAGGCGATCTCCTGCACCGGCGTGGCCCCGGCCTCCTGCAGGTGGTAGCTGCAGATGTTGATCGGGTTCCACTTCGGCATCGTCGTCACCGTGTAGGCGACCATGTCGGTGATCAGCCGCATGCTCGGCGCGGGCGGGAACACGTAGGTGCCCCGCGACAGGTACTCCTTGACGATGTCGTTCTGCGTCGTGCCGGCGAGCTTCGTGACGTCGTGGCCGTGCTCCTCGGCGACGGCCTGGTACAGCGCCAGCAGCCACATCGCCGTGGCGTTGATGGTCATCGACGTGTTCATCTCGTCGAGCGGGATGCCGTCGAACAGCGCACGCATGTCGCCGATGTGGCTGACCGGCACGCCGACCTTTCCCACCTCGCCGGTGGCCAGCTCGTCGTCGGGGTCGTACCCGGTCTGGGTGGGCAGGTCGAAGGCCACCGACAGGCCGGTCTGGCCCTTGGCCAGGTTGCGGCGGTACAGGGCGTTGGACTCGGCCGGGGAGGAGTGGCCGGCGTAGGTGCGCATGACCCACGGGCGGTCCCGGTCCTTCGGCGCTGAAGGGAACGGCATGTCCGCGGAGTGTAGGGCTACTGGCGGGTAACCACAGCGCCGAGCGGGTGTCGGACGGCTCACGCGGTGGCACACTCGGTTGCGGTCCGCACACGTCGTGGGGCCGCACCGAGGAGGGCACCGTGCCGATCGACGCAGGCAGCCTGCACTACGCCGTCGGCCCGGCCATCGCCATGGCGGCGCTGGCGGTCCTGGCCGTCTTCCTGCGGTGGGCGTTCGCGTCGTCGACCCCGGGGGCCACCAAGCGCCCCTCCGCCGAGGACGGCCTGCTCACCCGGGTGGCCACGCTCAGCCGCAAGGACTCCGCGCTGGCCCTGCGCGCGGTGCTGTCCGACGCCGGCATCCGCTCGACGGTGCGCTTCCCGGCCCCGCACCGGGCCGACGTCCTGGTGTTCCCCGAGGACGCCGCCCGCGCCCGCAGCCTGGCCGGCACCTTCACCGGCTAGTCCAGGGTCCTTCCTCAGTCGCGCTCGCGGGTGGTGCGCTCGATGGTGGCGCCCAGGCCGCGCAGCTGCTCGACGAAGTCGGGGTAGCCGCGGTCGACGTGGTGCACGTCGGCGACCTCGGTGACGCCGTCGGAGCACAGCCCGGCCAGCACCAGCCCGGCACCGGCCCGGATGTCGGTGGCCAGCACCGGCGCGCTGGACAGCCGCTCGCGCCCGCGCACGACCGCGTGGTGGCCGTCGATGCGGACGTCGGCACCCAGCCGCACCAGCTCGTTGACGAACATGAACCGGCCCTCGAACACGTTCTCGGTGATCAGCGCGGTGCCGGTGGAGACGGCGGCCAGCGCGACCGCCATCGGCTGCAGGTCGGTCGGGAAGCCGGGGAAGGGCAGGGTGACGACGTCGACGCCGGTGGGCCGGTCGGCCATGGCCACGCGCACGCCGCCCTCGACCTGCTCGACGGTGGCGCCCGCCGTCCGCAGCTTGTCCAGCGCGACCGACAGGTGCTCGGGAGCGGCCCGCTCGACCACCACGTCGCCACGGGTCATGACCGCACCGATCGCCCAGGTGCCGGCCACGATGCGGTCGGGCACCGTGGTGTGGGTGACCGGGTGCAGCTCGGTCACGCCCTCGACGGTGATGGTCGAGGACCCCGCGCCCGAGATGCGGGCACCCATCTCGGTGAGCATCGTGCAGATGTCGACGATCTCGGGCTCGCGGGCGGCGTTGTCGACCACCGTGGTGCCCTCGGCCAGCACGGCGGCCATCACCAGGTTCTCGGTGGCTCCGACCGAGGGGAAGTCCAGCCAGATCGAGGTGCCGACCAGGCGGGGTGCGGTGGCGATCAGGAACCCGTGCTCGCTGTGCACGGTGGCGCCCAGCCGCTCCAGGCCGGCCACGTGCATGTCCAGCCCGCGCGAACCGATGGCGTCGCCGCCGGGCAGCGCCACCTTCGCCTGCCCGCAGCGGGCCACCAGCGGGCCCAGCACGCTGATCGAGGCCCGCATGCGGCGCACGAGGTCGTAGTCGGTCTCGCTGGAGGGCATGTCGGGGACGTCGACCACGACCCGGCCGCCTCCGCCGCCGCGGCCGTCGGTGTAGCGCTGGAAGTCCACCCCGCAGCCCAGCCGGCGCAGCACCTCGCTCATGATCGCCACGTCGAGGATGTCGGGGACCTCCTCGATGGTGGTGCGCCCGCTGGCCAGCAGCGCGGCCGCCATCAGCTTGAGCGCGCTGTTCTTGGCGCCGGTCACGCGCACCCGGCCGCGCAGCGACGTCCCGCCGGTCACCTCGAAGCAGTCCACCGCCCAACCGTAGTGCCGCCGGGCTGCATAGGCTGCGGCCCATGACGGTCCGGCTGACGCGCATCTACACCAAGACCGGCGACGCCGGGCAGACCCACCTGGGCGACATGAGCCGGGTGGCCAAGACCGACGTGCGGCTGGCCGCCTACGCCGACGTCGACGAGACCAACTCGGTGATCGGCGTCGCGCTCGCCCTGGGGTCGCCGTCGCCCGAGCAGCTCGAGCTGCTGCGCAGCGTGCAGAACGACCTCTTCGACATCGGGGCCGACCTCTGCAACCCGATCACCGCCGACCCGGAGTTCCCGCCGCTGCGGGTGACCGCCGCCTACACCGAGCGGCTGGAGGCCGCCTGCGACGAGCACAACGCGCAGCTGCCCAAGCTGACCTCGTTCATCCTGCCCGGCGGCACCCCGCTGGCCGCGCTGCTGCACCAGGCGCGCACGGTCGCCCGGCGGGCTGAGCGCAGCGTCTGGGCGCTGCTGGAGGCCGACGCCGAGCGCACCAACGCCGAGACCGCGAAGTACCTCAACCGGCTCTCGGACCTGCTGTTCATCCTGTCCCGCGAGGGCAACCCCGGCGGCGACGTGCTCTGGGAGCCCGGGGCGCACAGCGGCGTGCACGCCCAGCGCGCGGGGACGACGAGCTCCGACTGACCTCGGCGGCCCCGCTGCGGGGTCGCGCCCTCAGCGCCCGACGGGCGGGGCCGACTCGATCCAGGAGAGGAAGCCGGTCACCGTCGAGGTGTCCATGGCCAGCTCCTGCGGGCCGGCCCCGGTGCGGCAGATGAGCACCTGGCTGTCGTGGGGCACCGCGCCGTCCTCGACGGTGGGCCGGCGGCGGCCCTCGACGTGGAACTCGGTGCGGCACAGCTTCTGCGTGGGGCGCACCGACAGCGACAGCGCCCGGTACCAGAGCAGCTGCTCACCGGAGTACCAGGCGACCCCCACCGACCAGCGGGGCGCCCCGACCGGGCGCAGCCACATCGTGACCGCGCCGAGGCCGGAGAGCAGGAACCGGCGGCGGAGCAGGAACGTGGCGACCAGGGCGACCAGCAGCACCCCGGCCAGGACCAGGACGACGGTGCCCAACGTCTGCGCCCCCGGTCCTGGTCCGCGCCTGGCTCAGGCGGCCTGGCCGGCGGCGCGGAGCCGGGACTGGGCGCGGCGGGCGGCGGCCAGCGCCTCCTCGTCGTCGTCGGCGGCGGACTCGGCCCGGCGCAGCGACTCGCGGGCGCGCTCGACGTCGATCTCGCTGGCGATCTCGGCGGTCTCCGCGAGGATCGACACGCCCTGCTCGGTCACCGAGAGGAAGCCGCCGTGCGCAGCCACGACGAGGTCGTCGCCGTCGACCACGCGGATGGTCACCACACCGCCGGGGGCCAGCTCACCGAGCAGCGGGGCGTGGCCGGGCAGGACACCGAGCTCGCCCTCGGTGGTGCGGGCGATGACCATCGAGGCCTCACCGGACCAGATCTTGCGCTCCACGGCCACGAGCTCGACCTGCAGGGTCGCCACGACACTCCTCGGGGTCCACCGGCGGGCCGGTGTTCGGGTCACCTGACGGCGA
>Ga0325401_1007089_pt1 | contig 10877 bp, 7 predicted proteins | sample PopdelMetagenome_FD_205666 | JGI IMG/M metagenome (GOLD analysis project Ga0325401, IMG submission 205666) | Populus deltoides microbial communities from Bellville, Georgia, United States - Xylem-PdKOR-R2 | ecosystem: Host-associated > Plants > Phyllosphere > Stem > Wood/Secondary xylem | place...
AATTATCAGGCAAATAAAAAACAATTAAGTTATCAGTGGTATTGATTGAGATAATACTAAATACAAGTACCAAATTTAATTTTAAAATAAAAAAATTAACTCCTCTTTATAATATATTCTTGATTAATTGTGACTATTAACAAAAACTAAAAAATGTTGTTGGCCACTACTTATATGAACAATGAACTTCCTATCAATTGTTTTTTTAATTTTTAATTTTGTCTTTCCTTTTAATTTTATCCTTTTATGGTCTAATTATATGAAATTAAGCTCCAAATTAAAACACAAAAAATACACGACTCATCTCAAATTCATGATAATTTTTATTTTGATCCAAAAGTTTATTTTGTTCAATTTTCAGTCCCTGAGTTAGATAAAAACAAGAGAAAGTTGCTGAAAAACGATGATAGAAAAAAAAAATTAATTGTTACAATAAGACAAAAAAAAAGGATTAAACTTAGTGCATTGAGTTCTTTGACAAAGAGAGTTCATAGTACATAGTGGGTTTTTCTTGAAATCAGGTTTGAAAAAGAAATCGAGTTTTATTTTTTTATCCAGTTGATTTCAGTTGTTTTGAGAGATTTTGCGGTATTTTGAGGTTAGTAGGTAGTTTAGAATGACTTTTATGGTGTTCATTAGATTTTTTTTATTATTAAAATGGGTTGAAAATGGATTCTCAACCTAAAAACTCTATCTCGTGATTTTTTAACCACCATAATGGTGGTTGAATTCTAAGTTACGCATAATAGGCGACGCGTCATTTATCTCAACTAGTGACATGTCATCTGTTTTTTTATATGAAAAAATACATTCAAAACCAGTGAAAACTAAATTTCTAGCTTGAAAATTTATTTTTTTCATGTACATTTAGGTTCAAAATAACAAAAAAATATATGAATTGAAAATTTGGCACTTATAAGTATGGTGTTCACATGTTGAATAGTCTTTCATCATCATGTTTAAGAATTTTCAATTTTGTTTTTTTTAATTTGGTGTGAACAACTTTTCTTTTGTTAGATTTTCTATTATAATTAAAGCTAACAAAGGTAACTATAAATATAAAATATTTATCTTCTATAATTTATTAAGTAAATATTAGTTATTAATTAAAGAAACATGATATATCGTGTTTTAAAAAATATAAAAGGATCTAAATCCTATCAAAATAATCTTTATTACTGGGAGATATATATATATATATATATATATATATATTGTGAAAGAGTTATATAAAATTATTTATAAGACTTATCTAATAGTTTAAACTTTTGAATTGAGTTTGTTATTTGACATTGTATAAAAGTTTTAATAACCAAACAATCACATGTTCAGATCCTACAAACCTTTTTTTGTAACAAAAAATTAAATTACGAACAATATAGCGATGAAATTGTGAAAATTTCAAGTTCAATGAGTTTTTGCTTTAGAGGATGCGTTATAAATTCATTAAGTCTCACCTAACAATTTAAATTTTTGAGTTGAGTTAAGTTGATTGTTTGACACATATATAAATAATAACTTTAAAATCATATAATCTCTCATTATATTTTCTCATGATATACATTAATCTTTTTTATCATAAAATCTCATAAGTTTTGTTTTTCTAAATTCAATCCATCTTTGATCCATTATGTTGTATAATTTTTTTATTTCATTTTTTTATAGATTTTTAAGAGGATTAAACTCTGTACAGGAGGATGTAATAATGTTGTATTTGAATAGTGATTTTAATAAAAAAACAAATGCACTAAAAACTAACAAGGAAGGAGAAGCGACAATAACAAATGTCAATATATTATACGCTGAAATAAGGTCTATCATCTTTTAAAAAACAAAAAAAAATTATAATGCCAACATATTATTGACAAATAAGGTTTCTTATGCATTTTTTATAAGAAAATAAATAATATAATAATATATTTAATAAATAATACATCAAATTTATCAAAATTATATACTTACAGATTTTCTAGAGTTGATTTTAAGTGACCTTTAAGATTATTTATCATACAAATACTCAAAAGTTTCAATCTTTTTTTCATTATACCCTTATTCAATTGGATGACAATTTCATATGATTTAGCACTTAATTGTTTAAATTTAATCTAACAAGGTTGAGAAAAAAACCAAGACAAGTACCCAAATAGATGAAAAATCACATATTCAGGCCATAATCATATTTATGCATGCATATAAATTGAATTGAAGTCCAAAAATTGAGGCTAAATTACTTGAATTGAACTAACAAGGACTAAATCATAAAAAAAGGTGTAAAGATCAAATTAAAATAGATTAAAGAGAATAGAGGCACTTGTGTGGAAATTAAGTGAGAACATTAAGTAATACTCTAAAATGCGTAATAAAATTATTGTAGCTTTCCATGCTTTTTACTTTTCCATCTTTAATATATTATATTATTATAATTATTATACAATAATAATAATTATTATTATATTATATTATATACTGAAAATTAAATGAAACGCTAATTTTTTTTTTTTCTTAATGAATTTTTTTGTTTGATTCCGGGTTTGATGTATTAGTCTGGTTTGACGAGTTAACCCGGATTATTTTTCTTTTTAATTAATTTTTTTCATTTAGTTTAGTTTGTTAATGTTAAATTTTTTTATATTTAATTATCAGACTTTTATGGCACGTATCCCGGACTTGACGGGTTAACTTGGTTTGACGGGTTAACCCAGTTAATTTTGGGTAAATTCATCAATTGTTTTTTTCTATTTAGTTATCAAACTTTCATGACATGAATCCTAGGTTTGACGGGTTAACCTGATTTGAAGGGTTAACCTAATTAATTCAGATTTTTTTCTTTTTCTTTATTAGTTTTTTTTTCTTCCTATTGGTTTTTTTCTTCCTTTGTTTTTTTTTCTTTTTAATTAATCTATTTAATTATCATACTTTTATGACACAACCTTATAGCCAAACCCACATCCAATGCTTTAGGATCCGGTGATGCAGCTAGACTCACTTAAACTTAAGTTATGTAAGTTTAATGTTATTATTAATATTATAAATAGTATTCTTGGGTCAAGCGTTGCAGCTATACCCAAAGCTTTTGAGTATATCTTTACAGAAAGACCTAACACTCTTAGATCTTAGTATTTTTTGATATTTTTTATGCAAGAAAAAAAATTAAGCCGTGGCGTATGCCTTTGTTTTTTTTTTCCCCTTTTCCTTTTCTTTTTAAGCCTTTTACTTTGAATAGCACGGTGCAATCTACAACGAAAAAACTTATGACTTTAGTTTATTTTTTTCTATAGTTTCTTAATATTAATTTTTTTCTGTTTAATTATCAGGTTTTTATGACACGGATTACAGGTTTGATGGTTTAACCCAGTTGATTCAGATTTTTTTTCTTTTTCTTCATTAGTTTTTTCCTTCGTGTGGGTATTTTTCTCTTTGCTTTTTCCCTTTTAATTAATATTTTTTTAAAAAAATTTAATTCATTAATATTAAATCTTTTTTCTATTTAGTTATCACACTTTCATGACATGAATCACAAGTTTGACAGGTTAACCTAATTTGATGAGTTAACCCAATTGATTCAGTTTTTTTTCTTTTTTCTCATTAGTTTTTTTCTTTTTTTTTAATTTTTTTTCTTTTTAATTAATCTATTTAATTATCACATTTTTATGACACGATCTTGCAGCCAGACCTACATCCAATGCTATTGGGTCTGCTATTGCAACCAAACCCACTTAAACTTGAGTCATGCAAGTTTAATGTTATTATTAATATTATAAATATTACTTTTAGGTCAGACGTTGCAGTCAAATCCAAGATTTTTGAGTATAATTTTACAAAAAAATCTAATATTTTTAATATTTTTTATGTAAAATAAATTAACCCGCGTATCCCTTTAAGTAGTGTGTGGAGGCACGTACGATCTCCTATGATTGTCGGTTTGGCAACACTAGGATTTTCTAAGGTAGACATCTGACTAGTCTAATGTATGTCATCGTATGTTAGTCGAATATTAGTTGTCAGTCTTTGACAATCTCTCATCCATTTTTTTTTTTTATTTGCCAGGGTTTCTTTGCGTGTATCAATTGGCAGGGGAAGAGTGATATTCAAAATGGTGCACCTAAGGTTGGTTTAAGGTTTTTTTTTTTTTTTTTTTATAGAAATTTTGTTTCTTAAAGACTTTGGATGATAGGTCAACCTAATAGGCCTAGGCTGTCTAGTTTAGGCAGCCCAAAGCTGTGCCAAATTCTTTTTAACAACCTCTTTGTATTTATTAATTTATCTATTTAAGCAATAATTGAGTGATGCTAATATATATATATATATATATATATATATAAACTTATTGGTGTTGACCTGAGGCTGTTTCAATTTAATATTTTGATGGACTAACAAACTAATTAATTGATTTGAGATTATTATACTTGAAAATGCTTAATGTTATATATATGTAGCTCATGATTAAGTTAGGTGAAAACAATATTGGATTAGACTCGGCATTTATGAAGATTTCAAGTATGAAGCGTAATATATTTATAACCACGAAGCATAATTTCTACACTATAATTGTAAAATGTGTTAAGAAATAATTATAACGTGTGTATGCCAACATGCTAACCAATTTGTTTTAGAAATAATATTTCTTTACTAAGAAAAAAAACCAAAGCGCTCTTAACTAAAAATGATAATTACAAAAAAAAACCAAGTTAAAAAGACCAAAACACCCATAACCGGTAGTTTAAATAAAAAAAATAATCCAAGACAAAAATGCATCTCTTTACTGTTTTTTTTTGAAAAAGTAAAATAAAAACCCTTGAATTACAATTAAATTAATTATGCTTTAAAGGGCAACCTTTAAGTTATTTTACCGTGGGATAAAAATATAAAAAAATTTGTTTTTTTCTAAAAAACTTGACAATAATAAATGAGTCCTATTAAAAAGACCATCATGTTCTTAACCCAAGATAAAAGATTTTAGCTTGTTAAGGTATTTATATTATTATAGTAATATATATATGAGTAGATGTCTAGTAATTTCATGAGAAATTTTAGGTTTTTATTAATGTTAATAAATCACAAAAAATGAATCTCACTATTTGGTTTTATTGTTGTAAGATCTAATTAAAACCGCGAATCAAAGTCAATCTTCTCCGACAAGCCGGAAATAATCATTATGTCTCGTTTGAAATTGGTAATTAAAAACCATCGTGGAGTTGCTTTTATTATTATTATTACTGTTTAACAAGATTATAAATATATAAATACAAATTTCAACTTCAATTTCACTACACTTTCAGACATACTGTGTGTGTTTTTTTATCCTTCCTCTTTCCTTACTGTAAATATCTAATAGGATCAGTTCTTGCCATTTTCGGTTATATATAATTATCAAATTAACTACATCCATAGTATGACTGCAGGTGTGTTGATAAATTCAAAATTACCCCGAAGAAATGTTTTCTTAATTAAACAATGTTATTTTGGAAGAAAATGTTTTTTAGAATGGATCCGATCAAATATTATCCACATTTAACTGGATTAATTAGATTCATCATGTTTTATTGAATTAATCTCTAAACAAATTTAAAGTGAAATTAATTCAGTAAATCACTAAATCAACTCATTTATATCAAGTTTAATAATTATGGTATGGGATGTGCTAAAATTAGAAGTTCTAGCTCTCGTCAACCCAATAACAATCAACTGAAAAATGACCACTTAAATCCAAGAGTAAGTTATTAATTAACCCCTTTAGTTTTGCAAAATAATTAAATAGTATCTCTAGCTTAATTAAAAAATAATTAATTTGTCCCCATGTCTTATAATCTATTTGTAACTTGATCCTTTTCACTCAATTTAGGTTCTATTTCAATTTATTTTATTTTAACCAATAGAAAAAATAAAAAATAAATAAAGAATACAGACACGTTAATGAGAGAAAAAAAGATGTTTTTCAAAAAAAATTTAAGCATGATCAACAATATTACTATGACTTAAAGCTACGAAGAAAAAGAAAAAAAAAAGTTGGTGTTAGTAGTTAAAAGTAGCTGGCTGCATTATATTTTAAGTTGCATAGTTAGGATATGTTTAATAAATCATTATTCTCAAGGGATAATTTGTTATTTTGTCATATTCTTTTACTTGTTTACAACATGTTTATGAAGCTTTTGTATGTGCTACAGCTTTTTCGAATTCCAATGGCTATAAAGACTATGTAAAAGCCAATTCTTGTATTCAATAAATATTCAGAAGTTTTATCTGAAACACTTAAATTCTTAAATTTTGTATCAGAGCCTGGTTATAGGGCTCTGATTAAGACTTGAAAGCATCAATTTTTTTAAATGAGTGGTAAAATGATGGTAATAGAAAGCAATTTTATTCAGTTGGCAATTCCAAAACTCAATGGCCACCATGCTCATGGAGAATCTTTTGCGATCCAAAAAACATTGAAGTGTGGTGAAACATGGGATTATTGAAGTAGATAAGGGAGTTGATCCTATCAAGGGACAAAAGAAAGTTGGATGATCAGAAACTCAAGGATCTGAAGGCAAAAGACTATCATTTTCAAGTCATTGACATATCAATCTTAGAGGCTATCTTGAATAAAGATACAACAAAGAGCATTTGGAACTCCTGGAAGCAAAATTATCAAAGGACAACACGAGTCAAACGAACATAACTATAAGCACTTAATAGGGTGTTTGAAATTCTTCAAATGAAACCATAAGAATCAATAAATAAATACTTTGCTCAAACTCTTACCATAGCTAACAAGATGAGAACTCATTGTAAGGCTATGAATGATGCCATTGCATTGAGAAGATTTTGCAATCTATGACATAAAAATTCAACTATGTTGCCTGCTCAATTGAGGAGTCAAACAACATTGATACACTGAATATTGACCAATTGCAAAGTAATCTGTTGATACATGAACAACACATAAGTGTTCCTATGATTGAAGAGCAAGCCTTGAAGGTCTATGAAGATAGATCAGGAAGAGTAAGAGGACAAGGTCGTGGATGATTTTGTGGTCGAGGAAGAGGCTCATCAAGCTTTAAAAAGTATATTATGGAATGCTATCATTGTTATAATCTTGGACATTATCAATATGAATGTCTAAGCAAACAAAAGGAAACAAATTTTGTAAAAGCTCAAGAAGAAATGCTTTTGATGGCATATATGGAGAATGACCAAGTAAAGAAGGAAGATGAATGGTTTCTTGACTCAGGATGCAGTAACCATACGTATGGCAAGAAGGAATTGTTCTCTAAATTAGATGAGAATTTTAGAGAAACCGCAAAGCTTGGAAGCAATTCTAGCATGGTGGTAATAAGAAAAAGAAATGTGAGATTTTAGTTAAATAAAATCTCACAAATCATTACTAGAGTATTTTATGACTTGAACTAAAAAATAACCCAAACTAAAAAATAACCCATTAAGCATTGGTCAACTACAAGAAAAAAAACTAGCAATTTTATTTCAACATAGAAGATGCAAGGTTTATCACTCAAAGAAATGTTTAATTATGGAAACAACAATGTCCTCAAACATAATGTTTCTTCTACATCCTATTTCTCAGTGAGATGTGTCAGTTTGCTTTTACACTATGACCAAAGATCTAACTTAATTATGGTATTGCAGATATGAACACTTGAGTTTTATAGGTTTGAAGACTTTTGAATAGAAAGAGATGGTGAATGCCTTGCCACAACTTAAGACTCTTTTTAGGATTTGTAAAGATTATCTAGTAGGGAAACAAAAAAAGGGATTCATTTCCCAAAAAAAGTAAATGGAGAGCATCTCATGTTTTGTAATTGATTCATGCTAATACACGTGGTTCGATCACACCCATTTCATAAGAAAAAGGTACCAAATCACCTTTATTGATGATTATAGCTGCAAGACTTTTGGTGTATTTTTAGTATAAAAATCACAAGCTTTTGATACCTTCAGGAGCTTTAAAAACCATGTGGAAAAAGAAACAAATGTATATATAAGGAGTTTGCGTATAGATAGAGATAGTGAATTCACACCCCAAGAATTTACTAAGTTTTGCAATGAGAATGACATAAGTAAACAATTAACAGCTGCATACTCACCACGGTAAAATAAGGTTACAAAGAAGGAGAACAAAACCATTATGAATATGGTTCGTTTCATGCTTTATAAAAAGAAAATTCCAAGGACTTTCTGGCCCGTGACAATCAATTGGTCAGTTCATGTGTTGAATCAATGTCCAACATTTACGATGAAAGATAGGACACTAGAAGAAGCGTGAAGTGAAGTAAAGCCATCAATTGAGTACTTTAGAGTTTTGGATGTGTATCTTATGTCCACATACCTGATGAGAAAAAAACCAAGTTGAATTACAAGATTGTGAGTTGTGTCCTACTTGGACTAAGAGAAGAATCAAAAGTATACAAGTTGTATAATCCAGCTACTTAAAAGATCATTGTGAAAAAAGATGTTGTTTTTTAAGAAGATAAAAGCTAGGATTGGGATAAAAGGCATGAGGAAACAATAACATCTAATTTGGAATTAGAAGATGAATAAGATGAAGTTGTCAATGCTAATAACAATAAAGCAGACATCAATAAAGAAATAAAACAAGTGGAAAACTCAAATGAGTTCATTGATGGAAGCTTACTAAGCTCAAATAGAAGAAGAAACATACAACAACTTATTTAGATAAGGGACTATAAAAGTGGAAAAGGATTTTCTAAAGAAGAAGACATGACTAACTTGGTTATGTTTGCAGTTGCTGATCCAATATGTTTTGAAGAAGCTGTAAAGTGTGGAAGGTGGAGAAATGCCATGCATTTAGAGATACAATCAATAGAGAAGAATGAAACATAGGAGTTGACAAATTTACCAGCAGGTGGAAATAAAATTGGTGTGAAATGGATGTATAAAACAAAGCTAAATGAAAATAAGGAAGTAGACAAATACAAAGCACATCTCGTTGCAAAAATGTATACTCAACAACATATAATGGTTTATAATGAAGTCTTTGTACCTATAACTAGATCAGATACTATCTGGCTAGTATTTACACCTGCTGCTAAAAAAAGATGGATCATTTATCAGTTGGATGTAAAACCAGTATTTTTGCATTGTGAATTAAGTGAGGAAGTATTTGTTGGATAACCACGTGGATATGAAGTCAAAGGGAACGAGTAAAAAGGATACAAATTGAAAAAAAACTCTCTATAGACTGAAACAAGCTCCTTACACTTGTTACAATCATATAGAATCATATTTTATGAAAATAAGGTTTTGAAAATTGTCCTCATGAACCCACTTTGTTCATCAAAACCAGTATAAAAGCTCTGGTGTAGTATTTTAGTTATCTAAGAAGTAATATGTAGTATCTTTATCTACTACAGAAGCTGAGTTTATAGTTGCAGTTGCATGTGCTTGCTAAGTAGTTTGACTAGGAAGGATTTTGAAGAAGTTTGGTTATACACAGAGCAATTCTACAATTGTTTATTGTGTGAACAACTCAACAATTAAACTTGCCAAGAATCATGTGATGCATGGATGTAGCAAGCACATTGATATGTATTTTCATTTTCTTCGTGAACTTACAAAAAATGAAACAATACAATTAGTTCATTGCAGCACTCTTGAGCAAGTTGTAGATATGATGACAAAAGCTTTGAAACTTGATACATTTGTAAAGCCATGCAAACTAATAGAAGTGTGCTTATTGATGGATGTAAATTGATTGCTAGCAATCATTTCAAGAGAGGATATTAAAAGTAGTAGCATTATATTTTAAGTTGTGTAGTTAGGATGTGTTTAAGAAATCTTTATTTTTAGGTGATGGTCTATTATTTTTTCTTGTTTACCACACATTTAGGCTGTTGTGTTGTGTGGGCTGTATCTTTCTTGAATTCTAGTTGGTGTAAAGGTTATTTAAAAGTCAATTCTTGTATTCAATTAATATTTAGAAGTTTTATCTGGAACACTTAAATTCTTAGCATTAGTGACAACCACCAGACAACTAGATGATTACTTTATGAAAGGCTAGGTTTGTTTTTTTATTTATTCATAGCTAGAGTATGAATGTCTTTGTTTCTTAGCAATAAATATCATTGGCTTTTGTTTATTCATTTAGTAAATTATTGAAGAATTTAGTTTATAATTGGAAATGGATGGTATGATTTATTTATAAGATCTTAATTTTTAATTGTGTTAGAATCATGTGGGTTTCAGTCAAATTCAAGGGGTATTTGAGAGTGTTGTCGCGGTTGTTTTTTAAAGTATTTTTTGTTTAAAAATATATCAAAATGATACTTTTTTTATTAAAAAAATTACTTTTGATATTAGCATATCAAAATGATATAAAAATATTAAAAAAATTTAATTTTTTTTTTTAATTTTAGCAAATTTCTATTTTGACTGCAGTACTAAATGGAGGCTAATCTATTGAAAGCTACTTATTAGCAACTTTATTGGAAGGCAAATTTTTTTTTTTTTTTTTGTGTGGTAGTAAACTCATATTTCATAAATTGAGGCATTAATTTGTGGTAGACTAAGTAGTTAAAAAGTGATTATTACAATACTTTAAAAAATGTACTGCCTCCCTGGCGTGATAATGGAATAATCTATAAATAATTATTAAAGTGGTGTTTTCATAAAAGTAGAAGATCGATCTAACATTTTTTTTTATTGCTTAATAATTACCTCCTAATCTAAGTTCCAAAAGGCATTTGAATTACTATACCTATGATTTTTATCATTTTTTTCATCGTATTCCACAAATTATATAGTCTCTGCAACTGGCCTTGTTGCTGAAGTCTTCGTGATGATCTAGTCATATACAAGTATTATTGCCGTCACATTACCCAGCATTAATTCGTTTAAATATGACTGGGATTATATGCTTT
>Ga0325401_1007091_pt1 | contig 10876 bp, 3 predicted proteins | sample PopdelMetagenome_FD_205666 | JGI IMG/M metagenome (GOLD analysis project Ga0325401, IMG submission 205666) | Populus deltoides microbial communities from Bellville, Georgia, United States - Xylem-PdKOR-R2 | ecosystem: Host-associated > Plants > Phyllosphere > Stem > Wood/Secondary xylem | place...
ATAACCTCAAGATAGCATTTTAAAATGCGGCAACCCATAAAAATTTAAAATTATTTTTTTAATTTTTTTAATATACTAAAATTAAAAAATATTATTTTAATATATTTTTAAACTACCACGATATCCTTCACTAACAATATTAACAATTATAGTTCCATCTAGTAGATAAACGTAAGAACTTGGAATTAAGGAATTTGCTTCCTTGTGGTCTCATGTTCGAGTCATGTGGTTGCTAATATGATAGCTACTGGAAGTTTACATGGTTGTTAACTTCAGGGCTTATGGGATTAGTCGAGATGTGCGCAAACTGAACTGAACACCTATATTTATAAATAATTAAAAAAATAATTGTAGTTGTATATTTGACCGTTTTGTAAGCTTTACGTAATCCAGTATAAAATTATCTAATATTATTTTTTTTATAAGAAATAAAATAATGGGACCTTAGGGGTCTGTGGCACTGACAACCTATGTATGTTGTCGGCATGTCCTTTAGCGGGTGGTCCGGTCCGATTCTAAGCTTTCAATCGTTTGTAAATAAGTAAAGTTTTAATTTGACCATATCAATAAGTCTTGTAACATCGATATTTTACACCAGGATTTGAAATTAATTTTTAATAAAATAAAAGAATGTATTTATATTTTTTTAATTGAGAGATACAAAGATGTTATTTATGTTTAAAATGAATCAATCAATTCTATAAGATTATTAATGCTAATTATATACTGAATAATTAAGTCAATATTTATTCTAAAATCAAAAGACATATGAGCATATAAATATTTAACACTATTTTTTCTTTTAAATTTATGTATTTTTATTTTTTTTCATATTAGGAGTTATTTTTTCTCATCAAGAATAAATAATTTTTTTAAATACATCATATAAATACAATTTATTTATACCATATAAAAAAATATAAATTACAACAATTTCCTTGAAATATTATAAAAATAAAAAATAATTCAAAAAATAAATACCATTTAAAAAGTGAACAAAATAAATTTAAAAATAAAAGAGAAAGGATGTTCATTTAAATTGAAATAAAAATTCAATGTAAACTAATAAATACATACAAAAGAGAGGACATTAATTAAAAATTTTATGGAAAAAAAAGACAAAGAGAGAGACTATATGCGGTTGGGCTTGAAAGGTCAGACGCATGTGACTAGCTAATTACCCAAGTCCAAGCACGTTTGGGTTTGAAAACCTAAAGATTGGGCTTTTTTTTTCTTCAATTTAAAAGGTAAATCCTAAACCCATAAAATGTAACTATGAAACCACCCTAAAAATTTAACAGACAATGCGTCATCCGATGCCTAGTTTTAGGCCACCTTAAATGGCCAAAAAAAACTTTTGAAAAATCAAGTTTTTTACTTTTAGTCCAAAAAAATCATTTTAAACCAATTTTTAACATGAAAAATACTTTAAAAAAACTCTAAAAAGCTAAACAAACCCGTTTATTGCCTCACAATAGAAAAAAGATAGTTAAGATTCTTAAAAACAACTTAAAATCACAAAACTAACCAAGCCCCAATCTATTTTTATTGCCAAGTTGAAGGCCAAAAACCATGACCATTGAACTCCTCTCATTGAATAAGAACCTTTACCACCAATAATAGTAATTGATAATTTTTTTTCTCTCATATGCTATTTTCTAATGATTAGAATTCTTCTCTCTCAAACACAAAGATTAAGAAATAAACGGATAAACTTTTGGATCAGAATGAAATTTTTTACTAGTTTGGAATTAACCATGTATTTTCTTTGTGTTTTACATTTTAGTAATCTATCTTTTAATTTGGTATTTCTACTATAATTTCAAATATAATCTCATCGAATTAGGCCTAGCAGGATTCAATCGAGAAAAAAAAATTAATGACAAAAATAGAAAAAAAATCAAGAAAAAAAGAAAAAATAGAATAGTGAAGCACTTGGAGTTTTACCCCAAATCTTTTATTATATTAGTAAACGAGCTTTAAAATTTGCACTAGATTATAGGTAGAATTCCAAGTTAAATTTTAACAAAATAGAAAAATATGTCAAGTTATAGATGTGTTTTTTCATATCATGATTTTTATAAATGAAAAACACAAAGATGTTATTTACACTTAATGAAATAAAATAAAATAATATAAATCGATAAACTATGAAAGTGTTATTTTAAATATTTTCATTCATTTTCTCTTATCAGGTAATTGTTGTTACTAACAAATTATTTCTACTTTTATAAAAACTTCATTAATATACATCTAATTCATATAAAATATAAAAAGAAGAAAATCCATGATATATCAAACTAATATCTTTGAAATATCAAGCAATTAAAAGAATATTTTAAAAAATCACTCTTTAAAAAAAACAACTAATTTAGTTTGTTTAAGAAATAAGAGAGATAAAAGAAATCAATATTTAAATGAAAACAATTAATGGAAAGGAAAAAAAGTGAAAACCATAACAAAAATGTCCCAGCCTACGAGCTTGACCTGGATAGAAAAGGCTTGGCAAACCTGAGTTCTTTTTATTTCTTGTGTAACATCAGACGACCTATATGGACAACATGTCATTCATTTCTATTTTTTTTTTGTTTTTAATCATGTAGATTATTGCCTAATGTAATATATTTTTGGTCATCTCTAGTGATCAAAAAATCAAGGTCCAAGTTTTTGGACTCAATAAACCCAAATCTGAAGTAGTTTTTACTTGAAAAAACCTTGAAACCACAACAAAAACCTTTATAAACCACCTATCAACTTCAAAATCACCTAAAAAATTGAAAATTAACTAAATTTGAAAAACCCAAATGACCCCAATCTATTTTTTAAAGCAAGATGAAGGCCAAATCCAACATCATCAAATTTATTTCTTTGAATGTAACCACTTGACATCAAATGTGGTTATTTTGGTTGCCGTAATCATGACGCTTGATAACTTTCTCTCTCTTCCACCATTTCATAACAACTTTCAATATCCTCTCTCAAACTTATGGACTGAAAAAATAAACAAAATAAACTTTCAGACTAAAATGAAAATTGTCGTGAATTTGGGATTAGCTATCTATTTCCTTTATTTTTTATAATTAAGTCCCTTTTCTTTTAATTTGATATTTCTATCATAATTTCAAACTTAATCCCATATAATTAGGCAATAAAATGATTTAATTAAAAGAAAATTAAAGTTATGGAACAATAATAAAACAACAAAGGGATGAAAAAAAAGAGGTGCTTTTTTGTTCATATGAACGATGAAGCATAAGCCCCAATCCATTTAGTTAATTAGTTAATTAGCTTGAAAATTCATGCTATGTTGCATGTAGAATTCCAAGTTAAATTTTAATTTATTAAAAGAATGTGTCAGCGTTACGAATATGTTTTATCACATCATATTTTTTTTTTAAAGATGTTATTTATGCTTAATGAAATAAATCAATAAATCAATAAATTGTAAAATGGTTGTTAATGCTAATAAAAAACAATTACAGGAGCGATTCAGTTGCGCTATACTACACGTAGGATTTTAAGTTAATTTATAATGTAAAAAAGAATAAAATAATACATTATGGATATGTTATTGTCGCACATGTGCACACAGTATTGCGGTGTTGGAATTAAGGAGTCGCCACCTAGTTGTTTGGTTTAGGGTCACTAGGATACCTAAGTGAATTGATCTTATCTAAAATATTAGGGTAAAAGATTGGTTGTGCTTAGGGAAGATATTAGCACCCCTAACGCACCTTAATGGACCACCGATTAGGAAGGTAAGCTGCATTGTTTGGTTTGGATATGGTTTAAAGGTGTTGATGGGTTCCTAATTGGTGGTCCGTCTATGGCTCAGAATAAAGATTTACGCTCATGAATAAGTCTGACATTTTAAATTTATTATGTGCTCGTTTGCCCAAATAAATTCTTATAAAAAGAATCCATAAAGGTGTCTTGACATGGTTCACCTATCCCGGAAGATGAAAATGTTTTCCACAATTCATATATTGTGATGAAAAATACTCTCAATTAAAATTGGTGAATATTCAAAATAATTCTGAGTTTTTTCTAGTGAACTTCTAATACTTGAATATCAAACTACTGGTAGGTCCAACATTTATACCAAAATGTTAACTATTAATTTTCAGGAAATAAAATTTTTAAAGTTATTAAAATATTGACCAAATTCTTAAGAAATTTTACAAACTTATTGTAAATTCTAAAAAAAAATGCACATAAAGTTTCTAAAACACAATGCTAAAAAACATTTTTCATCCTTTTTATAAACAAATAAATAATTTTTTAAGGATGAGCCGTATGCAAAAAGCAATAATCATTTTTTATTTTTTTATTTTGTTTTTTTATTCTTTAAAGCCATATTTGGCAAAAACTCATTTGTTTTTAAAAAAACCAAAATTATCAAAATAGATCTAGGGGTGTTTGTCAAACACAGTTTAAAAAAAAATCTTTAGAAAAAACATTGTCATCCTAGGATTAAAATCCATAAAAACTGTTATTGATGCAAATAAATCTTATACTATTTACTAGTTAAGTTGCCCGAATCGTTTAGTGCAAAGAATTGAACCAAAACTAGTCCAAATTATGGGGTGTAAGGAAGTGTTCTTCCTAAGAACACGAAAAACATTGTCTTAGAACTCAAAATATGTCCAAATATACCTAGCACTGTCAAACCTTATAAATGGATTTTTAGGCCTCTAAACATACTATTTTTGATCATCACAAACCACATTACCAATACTAAGCAACGTTAAATTTAAATAACTAATAAATAACATAAAAAACATGCATGAAATTCCAAAGTTTAAAACTATCAAAGCTAAACAACAAAAATATTCATACTACTTGGATTAAAAACTTAACATTTTTAACATTTATATGCCAAAACATATTTGTATGAACCAAGAAATTGCACTAAAAACATCACATTGATCAATATGTTTCCAAAATTTTTAACCTCCAAATAAAAGCAACTTACTATTTTATTATAAAATGGATACAAACACCAACAAAATACCTCAAATACATCATCAACATGCTATTGGGCTAAAAATACAAAATAAAAAATGTATCAAAACGAAAAAACATACCTTTAGTGCAAGCCTCACTAACACATTTTTGACTAAAACTAAAACAAACTATCATAACAAAAGTTTGAGCAATCTAAAACATGTTTAAAACAAGAATAAAAATAAAATAAACTCTGCTAAAAAATATCAAATTATTCAAGAACCAAATTCAAACAAAAAAATGCAAGATAAACTCAAACAACATAAAAAAAAGGTTTAAACATTGAAAAAGCACGACTAGGTAGGCCATAAAGACTCCACCCTTAAACTTTTATATAGTTATTCCTTCTCCAATTGCTGACTATGGACTGTTGTTTTCTTTCTTCTTTTTTTCTTCTTTCCTTTTAACTATCTTTTTTTTCCAAAGCTTGTTAGACCCTTTATGTTAGGCTCTTAAACTTTCTCACCATGATCTTTGAATAGCATGTTTCTCCATGTTTTTCCTCTATTTTTTATTTTTCAAGGGGTATTTATAAAGTTTTGTTAGGGTTATTGATGGATTGAAACATAGATTAATCAAAGCTCAACTCTTTGATCAAAATGAGAGAGCTCTGGACAAATGTTAACAGTCAGAACCTCTGTCTTTCAATGATTTTAGGATAATGGTTTTAAAACAAATTTGCCTAAGTGGTTTTCTTTTTCTTGGAGATAAAGGCATGTATCATTTACCTTCTGATTTTAGATGAAAGATTTATGGCCCTTAATAAGAACCCTCTAGGAATTTTTAAGTATGAACACACGAAAAAGTTGAGTGGTTTTGCACTAATGGGTATTTTAGTCAAGGTTGATTGAGTTAACCAATTTTGAAGCTGCACTAAAACAACTTCAATATAAAAGTCATCAAAGACCACCTGAACTTGGTAGAGGAGAAGCGTACTTTTTTATTGGATCCATTCTTGCTCAATTCAAAGGTCTAGAACTCCACATGTATTCATTTGAAGGTGTTAACTTGATCAGATAAAAATCTGAAACAATAATGACGGTTAATCAATGACAATATATTGTTGAGTTCGTTGAAGAAAAAGAAATGTAAACATTTTATGAGAGAAATTGATAGAAGGGGCGTTTCTCAGTTGAATAATCATGGTTACAATACTAGAGGTGGTCGGAGACGTCATATTCATTAGCCTTAAAGTGTCTATTAAATTAACCAAACTGCCAAACAAAAAGCTAAACAATGGTCGAACGACCCGTTGTTTAAGACAAACCCAAGAAATTAGGGTTTTTAATTTGAAATTTAATTTTTTTCACTTTAGTCTATGTTCTTCCAATTGCTTTTAATTGCACCCGTAATTTTCTCATAAACTCTTAATCTCATGCAATCTCATCCTTGTTAAATTTAATTACGAACTCCATAGTTGTCCGCCTATTTCATTTTAGTTATTAGTTATGAAATTATGTATTTTGACATTCAATTGATCAACAAACATCTAATTTCTTCAATTTAGCCTTTAATTTGATCAATTTCAACCCCTACATTCATATGTCCTTTTCAGTTTGGTCCTTAATTTTCAATTTCTTCAATTAAGTCCTTAATTTGTCATCAAACTTTAATATTTATACAATTAAGCCCCTAATTTGACCAAATTAACTCTTTAAAATAACAATTTGACCCCTAGACTTAAATTCCAGTTAAAACCTAAATTGAATTCAAAAATCAATTTTTCTAGCAATTAATTCCTTAATAAAATTAATCAAGCCTTTCAAAATTCTTATTGAGTCCTTACCTATTCAAATTTATATTTCTTTACCCAAAATAAAAATAGTTTCACTAATGGGCCCTTTTGTCAATTAGAATTGGGTTGCCAATTTTGCTAATCTTATTCATTTTGGTCCTCCAACCTTTCCATTTGTTATTCTGGTCCTTCACCATTAATTTGGATAATTTTCTAGGCGTTATTCTTGTATATCCTTTTGTATTTTCTTTTTTATTTTTTCTCTTCTTAAATTTTTATGGGGTCAAAAATGGGTAATAATAGATGTCTTCTCTTTACAATGCTTACGAAGCAAAATATTGTTAAGGTTTTGCACAACAAGCTTGTAAAGGAAATGTGTTTATTGATCTTGCTGAGTGATTCACCCATCTTGAAATTCTAAAGACTTTGTTTTTTTAAAGAAAATGATCTCATTACCATAAATGACCTGCCCTTTTTGAAATTAAAAAAAAAATAGCTTATTTTCATGGGCGACTTGTTATTTTTCAAATTCCAAAAAGAATTTCAACCTCCATTCTTTCTTAAAATTGGTTTATTTTCACAGGCAACCTACCTATTTTGAAATACAAAAATTGATCCATTTTCACAGATAATCTACCCCTTTTCAAATTCCAAAAGACTTTCAACAAGCCTCTATACTTCCTTAAAATTGATTTATTTTCATAAGCAACTTATCCATTTTAAAATTAATAAATTGACATATTTTCACGACTGACATATCCTTTTTCAAATTCCAAAGAGAATTTTAGCAAGTCTCCATACTTCCCTGAAATTGGTATATTTTTATGGGTGACCTGCCCATATTGAAATTAGAAAATTGGCCTATTTTTACGGGTGGTCTATTCTTTTTTAAATTCCAAAAAGAATTTCAACAAATCTCCATACTTCTTTGAAATTGGTCTATTTTCATGAGCGATCTGTCTATTTTAAAATTAAAAAATTGGTATATTTTCATAATTGACCTACCCTTCTTCCAATTCTAAAAAGAATTTCAACAAGTCTCTATACTTTCTTGAAATTGATCTATTTTCATGAGCAATCTATCCATTTTGAAATTTAAAAATTAGCTTATTTTCACGAGCGACGTCCCATTTTCAAATTCAAAATACTAGGATTTACATTAGATCCTTCCAAAACTTTTCTAAAATAAAATTAAAAAAATACCCTCCAAGGGAAACTCTTAAAACAATTGTATTGTCTTATGACCTTAGTTATCCACACCTTATGGATGAGATATCTTTGTCATTTCTCAGCTTCTGTTCACCTATCCAGATTTCACTTTTTTTCCTATAGATTGATGAATCCTGCACCAATACTATTTTAAAATTAAGGTTAAATCATATGCAATGCATGCCTTTCGAAATATAGGCACCCTCTTTCTTCACAATCTCTTTTTAATTGTCTAGGGTCTTAATTTTTAAGGTGTTCTCTTTGCCAGCTCACCCTTCCAGTTTACTTGAGAAAATCTGTGCAAGTTACTTTCAAATCTTGAGTGTCGAGATGCCTCTACAACCTTATCTTTTTATGAGTATTTAGGTCATAGTGAACGTTATCATATTTTTCCTAATTAGGAATGAACTAAAACTTTGTGTCTTATGACAATGTTATTTTTCATGTGCTTTTCTCAAATACTCGTGACACATGTTTTGATTTTTATCTTACAGTGTTTTTCCTAATAAAAATTTCACAAGATTTACTTTGTCTTTTTGAAAACATGATATTTTTCAATGTCATGTCAAATAACAATGTTCATACAACTTTCATGATTTGTATTAGTCTTTGAAGAAAGATATTTCATCATTGTTATTTGGTTTAGGAGATGGCCTATTTTGCATTGAGTTGAAAAAAATCAAATACTTGTTTGAAGTATTGTATTTGAATTTTCTCAACGTGAATAAAGATGAATAGTCGTTCACTTCATCATGACTCTCATAAATGGTTCCTTAAATTTTAAGAGCACTATTTATCAGTCTTTCCTACTCGTTTGATTAGAATGGATTTTTCAAGGCATGTAATAAAGACTGAGTTTTATGGATACCTTAGAAAAGGAGTTTATAGACTCAAATGGCGTTTGAGAGATTTTATAGGCCTAGGATCACTTTCACTTATTTATGCCCTTTCATCCTATTTTTCTATTCTTTCAACATATGTTATATTATCAAAGACCTTCGCTTTTAGAAGTTGAGAAAATGGATCTTTCCAGGTTTTTCTTTTCACTCTAAACCTTTAATCGAACATTTAATCGACTTTTCTTTCCTGAAATCTCTTTATCTACTCATATCAAGATACTAATGACTTTTTCTATTCCATTTGCAAGTTTCTCAATGGTTTTCCTTTTCTTTATTCATTTTGTTCATCGAAGCTGCAGGAGAAGCTTTTACTTGTTTTTTTATGCCCATGTATCTTTTTAAGATTCGTTGTTTCGCAAAACCTCTATTTTTTTGGGGGGGTATTTGGCTTGCATATTCTGCAGCCTCAATCAAGATCTCATGAATTTCGTTCAAGTGTATTATACCTTTTTGGGTTTTCCAACCAGTTTCTCATCTTTAGTGGACATTTTAAAATATCTTTATTCTCATTATTTTCTAATATTTACCCCAAGTGTAGGGTGTGATCCTAACCAAGGTTATCTTACAAAGGAAAAAACTCCATTTCAGCTCAAATTAGGACTGCAATGGACATTCATCTTTAGGGAATATAAAAAAATATGACATTTTATCATTTCAAGCAAGATTGGTCAGGATTGATAAATTTTGACCTCATTACCGTAGTGATTTACACGAGAATTGTTTTGCAAATTAAAGACTCATAAAAACTTAATTGTCTTTGTTTCATGTAGCTTTTGCACAACAAAATTTGATGGTTAGGTCATCCATCTAGGTTTCTGAGTGTTTAGCCTTCTTCTAAGGAGTTGTTAGGTGAATCGTTGTTCTTGACAAATAATTGATTTTTCTTAAAATCATTAGCCAAAGTTAAATCTTGAAATCCTTTGTTTAAAAGAAAATGATTTTTGAAAAAGGTTTTTTTGTTGAGCATTTTGAGATCATTTAAAAAATACACAATATGTAACGAGAATGAATAACCAAACTTTATTGATTTAAAAATGATGTGTACACTACATATAGTATTTCCTTACAGAATCAGAGTTCACAGGTGTAGGCAAGTTATCTCCATTCATTATTGTCAATAACAAAGCTCCTTTAGAGAATATTTTCTTCATTATATATGGGTTCGGGACTGACTTACTCTAATCTTTGTTGGGTAAAAGTAAACTCTTTCTCAGCACTAGATCTTCTTCTCAAAATACCTTGGGTCTTAATTTTTTGTTATATGCTTTAGCCATTCTTTGTTGAAACAACTGATGATAATAAATTACAGCTAACCTCTTTTCACTATTCATATTTAACTTCTTGTATCTCACCTTGACCTAATCAGCTTCCTCAAGTTCTGATACCTAATCAATTTCTCGTGGGGTTATTACTTCCATCCCGTAAACCAAGGAATAAAGTGTAGCTCTTGTAGACGTCTTTATTATAGTGTGATGGAGGCATCATCTATAGATATATTAATGAATAAAATATATGATTTGCACAAGATGCCTTATCTAAAAGCTATGATTTTGGAAGGATTAAGACATCATCCTTTTGGGAATTTTATGTTGTCAATGCAATAACACAAGATACCATTCTTGATGGATTTAAAGTTCCTAAAAATGGTAGTGTGAGTTTTATGGTTGTAGAGATGAGGTGGGATGCAATGATGTGGAAAGATCTCATGACTTGTTCAGGATATGGTTTGACAATGCTTCATTTGGAGTATTTCATGGCCAATTTAATTTGGGATTTCACATGGATAGTTATGAGTATAGATTATGTTGATTTGTTTGAGAAATAAATGGATTTTTCAGCGATAATGAAGCATCCATTGATGATTTTCTTGTTCATTCAAATGGATTAGAGGACAGATTTGGATCCATTGTAACCTTTCAAATTTGTCCATAAATATGTTCACCAAAGATTTGATAAAATCTCTTTTTATTACTAGTTTGGCTGTCACATGTTTCTTCAATTTCTTCCTTTTAAAAAAAGAATAATT
>Ga0325401_1007093_pt1 | contig 10874 bp, 4 predicted proteins | sample PopdelMetagenome_FD_205666 | JGI IMG/M metagenome (GOLD analysis project Ga0325401, IMG submission 205666) | Populus deltoides microbial communities from Bellville, Georgia, United States - Xylem-PdKOR-R2 | ecosystem: Host-associated > Plants > Phyllosphere > Stem > Wood/Secondary xylem | place...
ATCGGTTTGTGTAAGTCTTCGTCAACTTCTGTTTGGTAGCCGATGAAATTTAATTACTTCTTGGATTTTGATATTCTCGTCCTTTTGATTCTATTTATCGATTTTAGTTTCGTAATCAGCGGATAATCTTGTGTTTGCAGAATTTCTGATAAAAATTATGACTAAGAGCCGTTTCAAGCAAGAGCATGATTTCGGTATTTTTCTTCTTTTTTTTTTTTATAACCATGCCTGATTCTGTGTTATTACGAAACCCTAATTTTCGATTTCTTTTTCTCTAGAGAAGAGGAGGGCTGAAACTGCGAGAATCAGGGAGAAATACCCGGACAGGATTCCGGTAAGGATGTTTTTTTAATTGTTGATCATTAGTTGACGGAGCTCGGGCTAGAGTTATTTTTGCTGGTGCTGAAATTTTTTTTTTTGATGAATATTGGCATTGTTGTCAACGGGGCTTGAATTGTTCTCGCTACTTAGACATGATGATTTATGATGGTTGTTTTTGCATCTAGCGATTGATTGAAGCTTCTATCTCTACTCTGTGACTGTTGGTAATAAATGTGGGCTAGGTCGATTTATTAATCTGATTGAACTTCCTAAAATTTTGCTGTTCATTCTGGAAAGCAGAACACAAGATCTTGCTTGCCTTTTATTTCTCTTGTTGAAAGAAGCTTTTTGAATTTTGAAACAATTTAGGTGGTAGAACATGCTTTAATTTTGTACATATTGTATCTGTTTCGATGTGGGTTTTATGGTGCTTTAATAATGCGAGCTTGCTTGTTGCATTGGGCTGAAATCCGTGATCATCACACCATTTACCCATTCAATTTTAATTACAAGTGTTCAGGATTGATGCATGGTGCTCCATTTGCACGTTGAATGATATTATTTGCTTGAATTTTGTTACTGTTTAAGTTATATATGTTCTACAATGGATAACCTAATTTCAATAAGGAGTAAAGTCTTTTGGCACCTTTCTTATCCCAGTTAGCCTCTGTTACTTACCTTCTAGGTAATTGTGGAGAAGGCTGAGAGAAGCGATATTCCCAACATTGACAAGATAAAGTAAGAATCGCTTTCATACTGCAAATGTTTTCTCCCTTGGTTTCGTACATGATATGGGTCGGGTCTTCCTTTAGTATTGTTAGTTAGAGAATGCATCTTTCTTGTCCTCCAAAAATTCAGCTGATGGGTTTTTTCCCTTACAATTCAAATTGCATCATATTCATATGGTTGTTTAAGTCCCGTACTTCTGATTATTTATACATTTTAAAGTGCAAAAGATAATATTTATTTGGTTTGAGTTTTACAGGTACCTGGTCCCGGCTGACCTGACAGTCGGTCAATTTGTTTATGTGATCCGGAAGAGAATTAAACTGAGTGCAGAAAAGGCAATTTTTATATTTGTGGACAATGTCCTCCCACCAACTGGTATCAATCACTTTCTCTCTTCCCCCTCCTAATGAAATGTGCATAATACATCTATGAACTCATCAAAAATAGCTTGAATCTCAAACTAGTCAGGTTCACTGATACAGATATGTATATTTATTTTATATATATAATAATGACTGTGGGTGTGAAATTGTTTTCAGATACTGCTATTAAACTGATTTTTTGACAATGAATCTTTACTGCATGGAATAACTTTTCCTTTAAAACTAACCAATTGAACTAGTCCATCACAAATTAAATGGATCAAGGAAATGTTTTTTCAACTGAAACTAAATTATCAATTAAAGCATCTAATGATCATTTTGTTTATTGAAATTGTTAAGTTGCTCATTGAAAATGCACGTTCATGAAGATGCACGAACATTAATTTCTATAGAAATCTAAACTTTGTTTAGCACAAATTAGTTCATATGCAGGGCAACTGGTGTGTATTTAGTCTCTGTGTTTGCTTGTTGTATAACTGGCGTGTTCCCTTTAAAATTGTGGATAGTTTTATAATAGCGGGCAAAAGTGTTCTAACATTTTTCAGAAACCTGGGAGTAATAATTGTGTAAATTCAAACATATCGCAGGAGCAATAATGTCGTCAATCTATGATGAAAAGAAGGATGAGGATGCATTTCTCTATGTCACGTACAGTGGGGAAAACACATTTGGGTGCCAGATGTTGCCATAGCCAAGTTCTTTCAGTGTCTTCCATTCTTTGTCATTACAAGTTAAAATCTATCTCTCGTTTCCTAGTACTTGAACAGTCCTGGTATTATGCCCTGTGATTTATGGCCTTGCTGTCTTTCTTGTACATGTGTATAGCTCTTCGGAAATTGAAATAGTGTCAACTACTGAAAGTAATTAAAAATTTCGAAACATGTTTTCTTTTCCTCGCTTACTACTTGTCTATTAATTGGTTTCTAGTTTTTGCCTCCACATAAATGCGGAGCAGGCGTCTTGGTTTACTTTGGAGTAAATCTTGAAGCTTGCCTAGAAATATTACTGTAAAGTGAATGCAGTGTTAACAAAATGGTAGAGAGTGAGGATTGGGTATATCTGGAGAAAAGGTTGAATTGGCTCCCAATGTGGGACACCGCACATCTCAGGTTTGGAGAGTGAGAAGCTCTCAGTCGTAAAGGAAAAGGGGAGAAGAGGGAGATCCATCGAAGTGGTATCAACGGATTTGAAATCCATGATGTGTGTAAATGTTTACATCGCGGATTTGATATGTGATCCGTGTAGTCCAGATAGGGTTTATTTGATAGTATGGAAGAGGTTTTATTTTATTTTATTTTTTTCGAAATATTTTAAAATAATATTTTTTTTAATTTATTTTTTATATTAATATATCAAAAAAATGAATTTGAAAAAAAAAATTAGATTTTAAATAAATTGTTGTTGTTTTTGCTAATCAATTGCTTGGATTGGGAGATAAATTAATTGGGCTTTGCTTCTATTAATCTTCATTACCATGTTTGAGTTTGACTGACGAGGTAGTCTTAAAAATAGTTTATTATTTGATTATTATGTACATATATCAATATAAAAAATATATTTTTTTGTAAGACTTGGATGGTTTTAAAATCCAATCCTTTGTGGTTATCCTAATTTAACTTTTTTCAAAGAATCAAATTTTATCTCTTTTGCTCTCTTTTTAATCTAAAGTGTAATGAAAAAAATAATAAATTTTAATTTGTAACTTATGATTGTTACATATAAATGATGCACGTGGTTTAGAGAAGCAGCTTTGAAAGAAAAACTGCATCTACGCCCCACAGGGAGGGTAAAATCAATCCATAGTTTATATCAAAAGAAAAACATTTTTAACGAGGTGATTGCTCAATCAGAACAATAGACAGTCAAGCCAACCCCATGAAGTCTCTATCAAGGCTTTTTTTTATATATTTTATTTTACTGATATGGATATTCACGCTAGCTTGCGTGTATCTCAATTAAATTTACGCATTCTGAAGTTAACAATCATGTAAATCTCTAGTAACCTTGAGATGATTTGAACTCGTGACCATTAAAAAATAAATACAAAGTCTAATCAGTTGAGCTACCCTTTAGAATTATTTCTATCAACACTTTTTTTTTATTAACGTGGGTGCCTAGGCCAGCTTGTATGTACCTCGACTAATTTTACGGCCCCTGAAGTTAACGATCATGTAAATCTCCAGTGACTATTTTATTAATAACAATAAGGCTTGAAGCTGAGATTATATGGAAAATAAATTTTTTAATCTTAAATTTTTATTATTGAATCACCTACTAAATAGTTATCTCTATCAAAACTTTTGACTTTCTAAGTGGTGGTTTTGTTGAGAAATCAATTTAGACCTCAATTATTTTTATTGGATATGTTTTACACTTCACATTTCATATATCGAAAAGGCATCTCTTTGATTATGTAAAGGCTATTATAAGGTGTTGAAAAATGTTGAATCTAAAACTTTACAGATATGAAATTTCAAATTTCACCATCGAACCACCTAAGCCTCAGCCCTCTAAAGTTCGAAATGGTCTTCAGAATTTAATAATTATTTCACATAAGCTTTATCTTTTTCTATAAATTTTTCTAAAATTAATAAAAATAACATTGTTTTTATAAATATTTTTTTAAAAAATCAACAATAAAAGCTGGATCTGATTAAATTAGACTGATCAACCTGAATTTTTAATAAATTAAGCAAGGTTTTTTTTTTAAAAAAAATCGGATGGATTCAGGATTAACTGTATAATTAAGTGGCATTGACACGGGAATGACGGGGCATTTGATTTCAGATACAGAGAGGAAGTCAAACTGGACTGTTTATGTTGGAAGTCTCAACATAGAAACCATTACTAGCTTTCAGTATTAACTTCTACAACCGACCGACATGGTCTTACCGAACTTACTCTGACATTATTAATTCTCGTAGATATTGGACCGCCTTCACTTCGATAAGCCGATGATGCGCAGATTAAGCGAGGATGCCGTGGGGACAACTGAGCGAGCCGACCGAGACTGCTCTGCTTTTACAGGACACAACCAGTTGAGCTGGCTGTCAACGCCAAGCCCGAATCCCTAGCCATTTTTGATAGCCGAGCCTGTCGCGCCGTCGATCATATCCACCACAAACACTCCACGTGAGGAGGCCATCAACGCCTACAAATTTACACGGGGAAGCTACAACTCGCCAAACCAACATACAAACAAACAGGAGAGTCGAGTTCGTGCTTGTGATCTTCTTCCCATTTCATTTTAATATATTTTTTTTAAGAAAAAGCATATATTTCCGAATCAATTTTTATATATTATAATTGCTTAAGGAAAATCTTTATTAAAATTAAATTTTAAAAATACAAGTGACAAATCTTTTGATAAATTTTACTTAGATTTTGAAAATACATCGAAGGCATGGATATCCCATACATATTAGATAAATTTAAATTGGATAGAAATAGGAATTAAATCCAAGACAAACATTTGGTCCCAAGTACATCTTGTACAATCTCTTGATTATCGTATAAACGGTTGGATGATTGTAATCCATAGCCTAAAATTATTGGTTCAAGAGACCATGAAGAAATCATTACATATAGTCCAGAATCAATCAGAACTGTTACATTTAGTCAATTTTTATCAATTCTCAATTCAATAAAATCTTTACATACGGTCCAGAATCAAATAAATAAACTGTTTTCAGGATTTTTATATTAATTAAGGTATAAATATCTATTACATCTCATGGAGTTTAGTGATTTAAATTGTGCTAAAAACTAATTTAAAAGAAGGGAAGAAAAATGCTACAAACCATTTTAGAGAGTCCAAAACAATTCCTTCATTCAAAATCTCTCCCATTTCCATTTTTTGTCGTCAGATTGAGTCACCATCAACGATCATCCTGGGCCCTGGCGATCACAATGCCCGCACCTGACCTATGGCGTGTTTTTCTTGGACCACCGGGGCATCAATATGGGCAAGCCTTTGGCGGACATGGTTGTAAAATCTGGAGGGACTTCATGGGTTGACTTGAAATCCAGATAATTTAAGATCTTCGCGGAGTTTTACACACCAAAAAATTAAATTTATAATTAAATTATTTAAACCTAGATAATCGAGTAATTACATAACCTAAATGATCTTGTTCGTTTGTTTTCTTCTCTGTTTTTTTTCCAGTAACTTTCATGGCACCTCGTGCCTTCTCATTTTCAGTAATATTTTTAGGTTTTGGTATCTTTGAATATATATATGTCTATTTCCAGCAAGGTCCTTGGTGATAAAGATACATCTTTGCATCTTGATCAGATCTACTTCTTAAAACAAACAAGAGTAAAAGGAGTAATTAAGAAGAATACTACCCATGAATTAAATTGAAAAGAGGAGGCGATGGAGTGGATACAGAAAAAAGAGTTCTGATATGCGGGTAATTCTTGGTTTTATGCCTTGGAGAAGGTAGCTGGTACTGTGCCGAAGATTTTCCTTCTCTTTTAATGGTGAACCAGGGTTTAATTACCATGTTGGTGCATCGGACATTTTCCACGTGGCAGTTGAATGAATCACATGGGTGTTCTCCACGTGTCCTGCATGGCCGGTGTTGACGGTTAGGACACTCTTACCTGTTCCTTGTGAAAGGTACAGAGAAGGGGCGAGTTCATGCACCGGTGTCCCCTCCTGTCTCTCTCTCCTTCGTGTCCCTGCTTTTCACAGGGCCCACCTATGTTTGGCTGATCATGTGGCTACTAGTCAACGATCGATGATCAGCCGATTAAACTGTTTTAGGATTTATTCGTGTTTTAACTTTTTAAGATTTCATGGAGAGAAAATCAATTCTTCGTCTGCAACGTATACAATATCCTAATCAAAGATCCAAAAAACTCACATGAATTTTCTGATTTTAATTTTAAAAACAAAATTCACGAATTTTTTTAAATTGAATTTCTCAATAAAAATGCACACAATATATAATTATAGTTCTCTATAATCAAATGGAATTTAATTCTGAAAACATAAATAAGCAGAGGCAAGAACTCCTTTTTTAAAAAAAATTTCAACCAAGAAGCCTAGCTGCTTGGTCAAAGCCCAGTGAGCAGAGGCAAGAACTCCTTTTTGTGTATTTTTATATACATTTTTTTTTATCATTTTTCTCTACAATATTTTTTGAAGTACTCTTTATACACAATAAATTTTATTATACAGTTCAATATATAAAATATTTAAACCTATACTTTTGAATGGACGAATAACCCGCCAATCAAGCATTTTTTATTTCACAAGGTAAGGATTTGTTTAGCATAAATCACTTTGCTGGGTAAGCTATAAATAGCCTTTAGGCCTCTAAATCTGACCTTTGTCTTGGAAAAGTTAAGTCTTTTATAAGACTTATAATCACTATCAAGCGGTAAAAAGACTCTCATTTCTTGACCACACATTAAAAAAAAAATCCATCTATTTCACCAACTAAAATAATTTGGTACTTGCTTTTCCCTTCAATAATAAAAACTTAAAAACTGAGAATTATTTTGCGGATGATCCACCATCACAACTCTCGTCAGGACAACCCGATCCATTATTAGCAGCCATTGAGATTTTTAACCCACTTCGTAAAACTTGTGAAGAAATATGAGTGGAATATTCCCATCCCGGTGCCCACCTATTTCTCATCGAAAAACTACTGAAAAGACATGTATCAAAAGGCACATTGCATTTACCAAGACTTTCGAGGACTGATAATTCACCGTTCTTCAAATTTTATTGATTCTTGGTTCTTCAAAAAATGGTGCCCGCATCAAACAATGTCATGCATGTGCTTCTACCTTCTTCTTCTTCTTTTTTTTCCCCCTATACGTATATATATATATTAAGGTAATATAAAGTATAATACACAGATTGACAAACAAGGAGAGAAAATATAAGAAACACAAGCTCAAAAGGTAACCTACTTTCAATAATATATGACTCATAAAATATTCATAATTAACTAGTTTTTCAAGGTGAAAAAAGGCAGGGAAGGCCCAGGGGCAAGAAACAAGGAAGCAGAAACTATGCAATAATATATGACTTGTTCATTGAGTTTTTCCTCACTTGAAGATTTAACACAGACAAAGAATGGAGTTCTTCGGTAGAAACAATGAGGGGTGCGCGCACTTTCTCGAATTTGTTTAATGTTAATTTAACGTTGCATATTAATTCCAGCACCCCTGCTTCCATTTGCTTCGTAATTATATATTGTGATATATTTTAAGGAAAATCTCTCTTTTGGACTCTCTCTCTTCTTCTCTCCCCCATATATCTACAGGAAGAGTTCTAAGCTTCTTCTCTTTCCCTTGTGGGGGCTGTGTCATCCAATCGATTGAATTGTGAAAGAGAAGAGGGACAAAAAAACCAACCATTTCTTTTCACTTTCCCCTTTCTTTTCCCCACCCGTACACTTGCATGTTCTGCAATACAAAGACTTTATACTTGCATTTAATGCTCTTCCTACAAAAAACAACATTGCTACTGCCCTAACCACTACCACGCTACTCTCCAAATCTCCAAGGAAGCTTTTTTTTTCTGGTTATTTTTGAAACCTTAAAACACTCTTTCTAGCTAGCTAAAGCTTGTCTTCCTTAATATGTCAGTGATCACATATTCTTGCTATTTTGTGCTTTCAATTTTATGCATTTCCTTGCATGCATGTAATGCCAGACCACTTGTTGATATTGATAAGAAACCTGAGAAGAAATTTCAGATAATTTCTAATCAGGTTGGTGCACCCAGTTGCTAGTTTTTCTTGTATTTTTAAATTCCATTTGCTTGGTATAACATGGTAGTTGTTTTTAATAACATATTTCCTGGGTTTTGTACAGACTAGTGATCAGAAGGAGATTTCAGTTACCATAGTATCCAAAGCCGATTCCTCTTCGTCAAATGAATTTGGAGCGGCAAAAGAAGGTAGCATTGCAAAGACTGATCAGTTGGATGATAATGCTCAGAAGCGGAAGGACACGAAAGCCAAACAGAAGTCAATGAGTGACGAGAAAGTAAAAGATTCAGGTGCTGCTCACAAAGAGTCTCTTGTTTCAGTTTCTTGGCCTGTGCCTCAAAAGAAACGTGGCGAAACGCATCCTGGTTTCAACTTGGATTATTCTCCACCAAAGACACACCCTCCTTCCCATAACTGAATACTTACCTTTTTGTAGGTTATCTTGTGAACGTATTTCTCTTCTTGTTTCTCTAATCCTTGAGCGCTTCAACCAAAAAAAATAATTTAATTGCTATATATAGAGCAATGAAGAATATGAAGTCAGATGGAGTATTCATGACTATCAGAACCCTAGGGTTCTAACAATCGCTGCATTTTGCATAGCTATAAAGTCATATATTATATTACATGGCACAGGCTGCTAGATTTACTGTACTGGCAAGAGCCTCTCTCTATCTTTGTAGCTGTTGTACAATATCAAAATGTAAATTTGCTTCACTAACTTACAATGTCATGATCGTGGCTGGCCATCTCTTCTTATATTAGACATGTTTTTTTTTTTTTTTGTCTTTTTATCATTTTCATGCTAGCGTCTCCTGCGCGGGGTAATTATTGCACCGACTTATTTGGTCAGCTAAGTTAGATTAGTTTGGTGTTGTAATTTAAGTGTCAAATTAATTCATATATGCCAATTATATATCTAGGTGATTGATGATCAGTAATTCACTACAACATATATATATTTACTTTGTCGTCATTGATCAATTAATGTCTTCATCTTTATGCACGCAATCACTGAGGTTTCAGTGGTTTGGTGTAGTAGCTTGATATATAATTATTAATATGTGCAAAAAATGTTATGATCGGAGATTCATATGATCACCAGGGAGCACAAACACAAACTTCAAAATGGTTCATCTCTAATTTCACACCAAGATCTTAATTCGGCGACTGTCACGATTCATCGCATGCAATCCAAACATGCTTCTGTAGCTAAATGTAATTAAATGCAGTGTGTTTGTTTAGATAGTAGCGAGATATAGCTAGAATATATTGGACAGAGATATGATTTCTTGTTCATTTTCATCCAAGTCAATTTCTATGCATATGAATTTACAACTTCAAGGGTATTTTAAACGAATCATTGATATAAGGGTAAGTAACCAGACGAGGTATCATATTTGTGAGGAATGGTAGTTGATCTCTTCATAAATGAGCGGCGGCTGGTTTATCTTCAGTCGCTACAGTTACAATCAATGTTTGAAATTCTCCCCTCACATGGTATTTGGTATTTTGGTCGCAAGCAAACGAATTCCTTTATCTTCGCAATGAATGAGGGGATTTAATGTTTTTGTATGACCTGACTGCTTTTTGGAAAACTTGGCAAGTCCTGCGAAGTTAAATTGACTTCTTTGATCATCCATTAGACCAACCTTGGCTAGTCCCCTCACTTGTTTTCTTTTTACACAGCAATTTAGTTCGTGTGGACATGGATATGAATTTGTTTCGTGAAAAGTATTTCTCATATATACGGTGAAGAATTAATTTATGCTCATCACTCGTCACCAAAAAGAATTCCCTGCCCTTAAAACTTGGATTCATACTCAGAAAACTCCCACAGGCAAAAGAAGATTGTACAGTCAAAATACATGAACTAAATGTCGTTTATTTATTTAATCATGTCTTTAATGATGGTTGACCAAGTCGTTTCTTGTTCTTAGAGTAATTTTGACATGCATGTCAAAGCAAAGCCAATAGGGATCTTCATTCCCATTTTCATGTTCTTTATGAGAAACCATCCCGGACTGAATTCCTTCCTAGCAGATAGATTTGGGTTAATTAATTAGCAACAAGCTAAATGTAGGCGGGTTCACGTACGGAGGCAGGCAGGCTCGGGACCTAACAAGAGACATAAGATGCATCAATTCCTAGATTGTTCCCAAAAGAAATAGACTCCAAACTAGTAATTTGAACCTTACTTTAAAATCCCAATAAAGAAGATTTAGAAAAACAACATAAATTTTCTTGCTGTAATGGAATTAAACAACAAACATCCCATAGTTGAAACTTTAGCATGAGCAATGTGCCGGCGAATGAAACATTTTCTCATGCAATCGAAGGGATGGAATTGCACTCCAACTAGTTCCCACTTCCCAATTGACAGCCATGTAAGGCTCGGTTTTCTTTGATTTTAGTTTAAGATGGAAAGGGCGACCCTCATTTCAAAATGGTTAAAAAATATCCTAATTGGTCCCTCTAGGATCGTATTTTTGTTGATCCAGCCCCTCATCAATTTAATATGTTGAATGCAACCCTCATATTAATTTCATGATTTTTTTGTGACGTGATCCTTCTATCCATTTCAATCGAAGTCAAAGATAATTTTGATTAAATTATAATAAGGTTTGGGTTGCCCGGTTTTTGACAAATTGATTTGATTTTAGTGAAAGAAAAATTATAAATCTGTTTAGTTAAATAAATTCTACGT
>Ga0325401_1007096_pt1 | contig 10873 bp, 9 predicted proteins | sample PopdelMetagenome_FD_205666 | JGI IMG/M metagenome (GOLD analysis project Ga0325401, IMG submission 205666) | Populus deltoides microbial communities from Bellville, Georgia, United States - Xylem-PdKOR-R2 | ecosystem: Host-associated > Plants > Phyllosphere > Stem > Wood/Secondary xylem | place...
ATGTGTTATATTTCACAAATCTCTTACGCAAACAGTAACTCTTTATCCATTCCATTCAAATCCTTTTCTTTTTTTTATTTCTTTCTTATTGTAAAAATTTCAACATTGATGTTTTCTTTGTTACTGTCAATCGAAATTTAGAAATAGATTTAATGTAGTAATTTTTTTTAAAAAAAGTGAATTATTTTATGATGTTTAATAATATAATAAAAAATAAATTAAAAAATATTTTTTATTATTTAGTTATGTTATTGAAAATGAGTTGGAAAATAATTTATTAATAATTTATTTTTTTTCAAGTTTATTAAAATAATAAAAAATAAATCTTATAAATTAAAAAAGTTGAACGAGAATGAAATTATAAAAAATATAATTTTATAAATTATTTTAAATAAAATTAATAATAATCAAAATAATAGAAATTAAATTTAAAAAATAAAAAAATAAAAAGATGAATAAATTAAAATAATAATAATAATTAACATTTCATAAATTATTTCAAATAAAATAAGTAACAATCAAAAGAATGAGGACTAAATTTGATAAATAAAAAAATTTCAATTAAAAAATAATAAGAGAAAAGCAAATAACAATTATAAAAATAAAGATCAAAATTAATATAAAAATTAAATTTTAAAGGATGAAATTAAAAAATAAATATTCAAAACAAAATATATATAGTAATTAAAAATTTGAAGATCAAATTTAATATAATCAACAAATAATATGATATTTTTAAATATTTCACAACTTTTGGAAAGTATTTTCCACCCAAAATAAAAAGAAAATACTTTTCTGAAAACCAAATCAAATTTTTCCTTGACTAGAAAGTATTTTTCGTTGACCAACTTTTTTAATGACAAATAAATATAAAAAAATTTACAAATTAATTTCTCCAAAAATAATTTGCAAAACACAAACACAACTTAATATATTTCAAAGAATGAAACTTCATTCAGGGTGATGCAATTCAAGGCATGAGCCTTTACTTTTCTTATTTAATTATATTATAAGTATTTTTTATATATAAAAGATTAATAATTCAAATTCCATCAAAACAAGCTAATTTGATAATTCATCCTTCTTGTTATTATTTTTATTTTCAATTTAAAAAATATAATGCTGTATTTTATGTCATGTACCTCAAAAAACAATTTGAACAAAAAAAAATCTCTCATAACCAAATCAAAAACTTATTATTTAATTAACGTGCTCATTTAAAAAAAAACATAAAAGAGAGAAATAAAAAAAAAATTTGAAAATAAGTAAAAATTAAATGATATTTTATTAAATAATATTTTAAAAATATTTGTTAATTAATTAATTTTAATAAATTTCAATTAAAATTGAAGGCCGCGAATCATCTAAACATGTTTTTAAATAATCTATTTTAATTAATTTATATTTAAATTGAAGAAAGAGAAAAAAAGATAAAAATACCACATTAAATATTTTCTTATAGTGCATTTGATGTAAAATAATAATAAAAAACTTGAAAAAACTAGAAAAAAACCAACCACCTAAGCCAAAGTGATGACCCCACATTCCTAGCCCAACTTAATAATGCCAGGTGTCTAATCTTTTTTTATGCCAAAAAACGCATAATAAATTATTCATTTTTTAAAAAATATATATATAAATAACATGTTTGTGTGCCCAATTTCAGATAATTGGAGAGGTTGGTAGAAATTTAAGTACGTGTCTAGTTTCAAGTGGTCAAAGAGGCTACAAGAAATTCAAGTTGGGGTTTTTTTAACATAAAAATTTAATTTTAAACTTATATTTACTTAAAAACATTTAATAAACATCATTATAACCTTAATAAATTAATTTATCAACTCAAAAAACTACAAAATAATTTTAAAAAACATAAAATTAATATGAAAAAATCTTTAACATTCTTCTTATCAAGAAAAACATAATAACATCAAAAATAATTTTTTTTTTTAATGAAATCTCACTATCCTTTATTGTTTTTTGTGAGTCTCTCTCATTTCTCAAACTCAATAATTAAAATGTGAGCAAAATAAAGTAAAGTCTGTGATTAAAAGGACAAATATTTAAAATAAAGAGATCAAAATTAAAAGTTAAAAATTCTCTAGGCAAAAATACTATAAAAAGGCATGCATTCAATACTATAAAAAAAAACCCTTGTGTTATTGCTTTCTTGCCAAATTCGGTTTCTATATTTTTTTATAAACAATAAAATCAAATTGTTTTTGTGCATGCAAAATATAGCATTAATCTAATGTTGAAATATTAATTAAACACCGTAATAACTCAATAAAACTTAAATAAATTATTAAGTTCAATTCGAACATAGTGCAACATGGAAAGATGGATTTGGAAGAAAAAATAGTGATTAAAATAAAAAAATTCTAAAAAAAATTAAAAAAAGAGAATTTACTGTATAAATCCATGGTGAATTTAGTCTTGGTGCATGGTGTTTCATCAATAAAATAATGACCTATTTTAGGTTATGCTAATTAATAAAAACTAAAGTTTATGATATTTTCATTGCATATAAAATCATTATTTTTCCTCTCATAAATCATCGTGGATTGAAGTAATGATTTTTTTTAAAAATTTCAATTTGATTCTCGAACTTTATGTTCACATAATTAAACCTAAATTAATATTAAATTACATGTTTTTTTGGGATGGAGGATTAAATTAAAAAATAGAGAACTAAAGTGAAAACTATGAATAACATAGGTGATATTTTTAAATGTATTAGTCTTATAATATTTTTTTTATAAGATTACCGATCTTTTTAATATTTTAAATATATTTTGGGGACAAATAACGTCATTAAACTCTTCATCGATCAAAGTGAAGTGAGGGGAAAGGCTCATTTCCAAGAACAAAAACAGACGGGCTTAAGCCCAGAAGCAAAAGGAAACGTGCTGCCTGCTATTGCTGTTTTTCTGGGTTCACAGTAGCTATCGATAGCTATTCGAGGGTAATGGGACAAAGCACAGGACTTGCACATATTTCTTGAACCTGAAACAAATCGCTCGGCACCCACAAATCGCTCAGCCCCTTGGAAGGGCAGCTTGTGTTCATCAATGTTCTTTGCTGAAGCCTGAAAGCAGCACCCAAAATCATAGGGCTTTGAGAATTTTGAATAGAAACTAAAATACCTTAAAACATGAATAAAAAGAATTTCCCAGGAGCCCATCATAGGGTGAAAATCCAAACCCAGCTCGTATATATTTAACTCAAGGAATTTCACAGGAGGTTCCCTTAAACAAGGTTAGAAATATTCGAACACATCAGTGTACGAGAACTTCATGTGAAACAATGAATATGTTTTTTAAAATTAGTTTTTTATTTAATTAAATGATAATAAAAATAAATACATAAATAAAAATTGATTGAATAAAATCATAGAAAGAAAAATATCTTACAAGATTGTACTTATTAGAAATACTATCAAGAAACAAATAATTTTTGTTTTTAAAAATAAATAACAATCATATAAAACATAAAAATATTATAAATGAATTTGAATGATATCTTCAAAATCTAAATATATACAAAATAATTAGAAAACAACCACAAAAAAAACAGAGAAAAGGAATATTAATTGAAATAAATTTAAAAAATATAAAAAAACATGATTTTTTTAAAAAAGACAAAATTACAAAAAAAAAAGGTAAAGAAAGAGGCTAGGTGCCATTGGGAATGGCAAGCCAGGCCAACACCTGGCCCATTTAGAAAGGATTCACGCGTGGACTCTATTTTCTTAAAATGTAATTAAGACGGACAACATGCAGGTTCTATTCTTTTTAAATATAATTAGGGTGGAAAACATGTTGTCTACCCCGATATTTCTTGAAAAAAAATTCAAGATGATACGTCATTTAAAATTCCTCAGATTCCAACCGTTATGGTGCCGAAAAAACAAGGTATATGTTTTTTTGACCTAAAACCCATTCTTAATTATCCGATACATCTATACAAGATCATAGACACCTTTTCAAACCTTTAATGGTCTCAAAAAACCAAAACAACCACACAAAAATTCAAAATCAACCCGAAATAAAAAATCTAACCGAGTTTAGATATGGTTTTTAAACAATTTTAAGGTGAAAACACACCTAAATGGATCTCCCTTGCTAAATAAAATCATTTGACATTAAGATTGACTATTTTGGTTGCCAGAATCAGTGTCAATACCGATTTTTTTCTCTTTAGCGCTGGAATCCAACGTCTTCTTTCTTAAACCAGGGATTAAAAAATAAAAAAGATAAATTTTTATACCAAAATTAAATTGAAAAACTATTGAGGGACCGAATAGATACAACTTTTGAAGTCTGAGGACTAAAGTAGATTTTTTTGTGATAACTTTGAAAGTATCACCTATTTGTGGTACCTTTTCACTTTGGTCATTTATTTTTTAATTTTATTATTTGTTAATAAATTTGATTTAGTTGTTTTTTAATTGTGTAAAAAAAAAAAAAAAAGATGCAATCGTGGAAACAAATATTTGAAAACTGAAATGAATAAAAGCAAAAATTCTGAATAGTACATCTACAATAAAATGTGAGAACATATATATATAGAGTGCACATATACACATATACGCAATGTTCAGAGTCTTTCTTAATATTGAAATCATGGAACAAAAGATGAAATTCATTCCAAGGCGACCATCCCAAATCATTCCTCAAACCAATTCAAGATGGTTTTCAAATAATTTAAACAAGAAAAAAAAAAGTTGAAATCAAAATCTATCTCAATTGTAATTTACAGTTTTAGAAAACAAAACCTATTTGACTTTCAGAGGGAATATAAACCAATCAATATGCAAGATACAGATCCATGTCTACCCATTTCAAGCCTAGAGGTACACCGCACCCATGCAAGATCTTTGAGCAAAGTTTAACAAAAAACCATACCGATTCAAAGTGGAGCTGAGAACCAGGCAAGTTATATACAGATGAATCAGAAAAAAAGAAAGAAAAAAAAAAGGGTGTGTCTGTCTAGTTTTCAGCACTGCAAACGGCGTTAACACTATAAAGAAACTCATAAAATACAGCAAAGTAAACATGCTGATCAGAGAGTCAGAATATTGCCGTCGAAGACATGCTAAAGCACTCCTAGACTTTTTAAATCAAAGTTTAAAAATGAAAAACGAGCATATGAATTAATAAACAAAACAAGATTGAAATAATTATAGCTTCACTGGAAAAATATCCAACACTAACAGCCCACAATGACTCCTTTGCTCCTGGTAAAGATGAGTCCTTTTGCAAGTTGAAGATTAAGCGCCAGACGAATCCTAGCTCTTCAATTTTTGTTAAATATATATCTTACCGTTTGTGTACAGAGGGAGAAAGGATTCCCTTTTCTTCTCTTCAATTTTCGAGCTGGAATAACAAATTACGGGGCTATTTTGGGCTCTGGCTCCTTTATTTCCATCATTTTCGTCTTCTTTTGGCTCAAATCGCAGGTAGGAAAAACTTGATAAACCTACAAAATAGACTGAGAACTGAGAAGAGCTTCATTTTCATGTATGCTTTATACCACACCGACACCTTGCTTAGTACAGGCAGATTATCAAGAATATTATACATTTATTATTTGCTCATCAAATGTGTGTGATTTTTAGGATCATGTTCTGGACTTTAGTGTAGTCAACCTGTATGGTATATTATCAAGAATAATACTATTTTTTATCATACGATTCCCAACGTTATTGAATTTATTGTATTCTATTTAGGTCATTTTCCTAATTAATACCAAGTCTCCTCTTCAAATGTAAACAATTTTAATATCTGGACCATCTTCCCAACCTTATCTTGCAATTGAGCGGTTCATGAGTTCACAGAATCTTAGCGAGTTGGAATTTATCGACAGAAATCTTCGCTTAAGAAGGAAAAAAAGAACAATCTCCACGGAAACTGCTTAATAGTCTCAAGATGCTTAATAATTTTCCAAGTATCAAATGGATAACTGCTTTCTAGTAAGCTAAGTTAAGCTGCTTTATTGACTGCTTAAAGGAAAAGACAGAAGAGTTCATGGAACTGCCCCACATGAAGATCTACCAAGTCAACGGCTTAGATCTCTGAAATAATGCGAGGCCTTTTGATCAATCTTATGTACAGATATACACAGCACCATCGACATTCTTGCTCAGGAAAGCATCCGAGGTACATGAACTTCAGCAAGAGAATATTTTCATGGCTTCGTCGGAGATTTACATGCTCTTGGATGCATGTGTCAATGTCAAATCTTATTATATCAAGTATAATTACTCCGTTAGAAAAACTTAAACATGGTAACTTGTAATGGCAAACATCGGTAATAATAGCATAGACTTTTATGGCGTAGATCGCTCTCTTTAGGTAGGACCCCAAATCAAATAACAGCAGTAATGCCCAAAAACCCAAAAGGAGGAGAGCTGGTTTGATTTTGTTGCTGTCTCCAATCATTTGTTAGCCCCCAGTCTGGCCACCAAGCTATTGGTAGGTAATTATCTTGACACATGAACGGATTAGAAAAGGAAAGATTATGAAAAAGTGTTCTTCACTGAACAAGTTAATGCTAGACGGACCCCATTACCGTGGGAAAAATTTAAAAAAAAAATCAATGCAAATTAAGTTTAAAGCTTTCATGATATTAAAGTACAATACTCGAACGCCTAACCGCTCCAACCAAGAAATATTGTCAAAGAAGTAGAGTCCAACCTAGCTCATAAATCACAAAAATGGTGGATATATATTTCGAAAAAAAAATCTTTCAATAAAGTAATCTTCTTTATTTTTTTAATTTTTCTTCTTGATGGAGGTACTCATGGTCTCAGGAATTAAGCCCTTACATTTCACATCTCACCAAAGAGATCTCATACATTAATATTTCATCCTGTTCTCTCGGTGTAACAAATTCCCTTGTGAAACAATTTTCTTCACATATTCTCGCTAAATGTGAAGAGTGGCAGCCATGGGGTTTTTTTCATTCCAAAATCTGACTGGCAATCGAGGATTTGATCATCGTATGTCTCCTTCGAGAAATGAACAAGTGTCGGTCACAAGAGTCAAACTCGTACTCTGCTTCTGCTATGTAGACACTACATATATAGGCAGCAGTAGAACAGAAGGGTCTGAAGCACGCGCCACCACTGAGACAGAAGTACGGTACCGATGTGTTGAGGTGAGTGGTACCTGCACGCATGTCAACTAATTCTGTAAGAAGAGAAAATAACAGACCACCACTTGATGATTCCTCCTTGTCACTGACACACCCACCATTCAATGCCTAAATAAAAACATCCTTTCTTTCACTAAATTGAACAGTAAGTCCTTTTCTGTTTTCCTTGTCCTTTTCCTTTATATATATTTCCTTGAAATTAAAAAAAAGAGACCATCGTTCCTTGAATGTCGTGATTTTTTTAAAAGAATGTTGGGAGGCTGTTTTGCATTGCTTTTCTCTATGTTTTAAAAATATATTTTACATAAAAAAAATATCAAATTAATTTTATTAGTATTTTATAATTTTTTTTAGATACTAATATTAAAAATAATTTTAATTTATTTTCAAATAATTTTTTTTAAAAAAACACAATTTATTACAATAACAAAATATTTTTTGTTTTGTTTTGTTTTGCAGTGTTCTATGTGGGATACTTGAACGCAATCAAATTTTATCTTCTCCCGTTATAAACACAAGTGTGAGAGAGACTACATTTTGGTGTCTTTATGGCGACCGTTAGCTTTAGGCTATAATTAGATAATTTAAACAAAAGTAAAGTACATTTGTAATTTCAATGCAGGATCATAGGTAAGTGATTTTCATGAAAATAGTTTTAAATTGAGGTTTATATATATATATTAATATATTAAAAAAATAAAATTGATAAAATAACATAATCTAAAATATATTTAGAGAAATAATATAATTTAGAAAATTACAAATAACATATTCAACTCGCAAGTCATATATGTCACTAGTAACTCCTTTACATTGTAAAATGGTCTCCCATAAATTATTATAAAAAGAGAGGAGAGAAAATAAATAAATAAATAAATAAAGGGATTTATGAAGCATGCTGAAGTTTTGATGACGACACTACTAATACTATTATAAAAATCTTAACGAGACGAATCCAACAACACCAAAAGATCACTAATGGTGACTGGAGTGGAGCACGCAAGCCATCAAAAAATAGTGGGTTCGTAACCAAATAACTTGTTCATTTAAATTTTCCAAACTTATATTTATTTGGTTACTAATTAGTGTTTGTAAAGTATTAACATATTACTTCTTAATTTACAAGGAACAAAAAGGGGATTATCAAGAACTAATTTCCATACTTGTTTTTTTTTAATTGATTAAGTTTTTCTTACATGAAAAGCATCCAATACTCAACTAGCGAGACTTCATTATAATTTTTAGGTTTAAGTTTAGTGATGAAAACAACATTACCAACTTGATTAATCATGGAGAATCATATCTTAACCTCACTTGATAGGTCATTAATTATTGAATCCTGAAAAAGTCTTTTCAGTTTATGAATTGCTTTGGAAAATTTTTATGAAGTTTGATCTTTGTCTGTTAATCATATTATTGATGAGTTATTTGAGGTTCTTCTTTCCTTTTATCATTCTTTCTAGAGGTGTCTTATTGTGCTTCATAACATCCACACCAACCTCTAATTCTTTTTGAAGATAAAATGTGTTAAACTCATCGAACACAACATGTATAGATTTCTCAATTACTGGAACTCCACAATTATATAACATGTAAGCTGTACTAGTAGTAGAATAACAAAAAATATACCTTCATCATATTTGAAATCAAAATTTTCTAAATTTTCTTTGTTATTTAAAATAAAACGTTTTGATCCAAATAAACAAAAATAAAAAATATCAGGTACCCTTTCAAATCAAAGCTCATATGGAGTTTTATGTAAAATATACCAAAAGAAAACTCGATTTGAAATACAACAAGAAGTGTTTATAGTTTTTGCCTAAAAATATTAAGGAAAACTATACTCGTTTAATATAGTTTTTCCCATTTCTTGAAGAGAATGATTTTTCATCTTAAAAACTTTATTTTTTCGTGCAGTTATAACAGTAAAAAAAAATCACGCTTAAAACCATTTTCCTTACAAAACAATTTTAAAGTAAGATTGTCAAATTCTCTACCATGATCACTTCTAGTTTTGAAAATCCAATAACTTTTTTCTCACTTTGATCTTTTTTGTAATTTTTTTTTTATAAAAGCTTGAATTGCCTTGTCCTTGTGATAATGTAAATATAGTATAATCATCAACAATAAAAAAATCCAAATCTTTTACAATCAAAACTTGAAATACATATAGAATCAAAAGTCCATATGAAAAAGTTATAGTGCACGATTTGTTGAAACTTGATTCTTGGCCTTAAAAGAGCTCTTGATTTGCTTCTTACATTGATAAGCATCACATATCACTTTATTTTGATAATTTATGAATCAATTCCATGTTGGCATGCATATGTCTTCTATGCCAAATACAAAGTGAGTCTAATAATACACTAGAACAATAAAAGATCATTATCATTTTCATTTATATTAATCACATAAGTGTTTCCAAGTTTTTTTCATGTAAACATTATTGTCTCATCAATAACATGAATAACTAAGTAATGTAAAGATTCAAATATAACTTTATTACCTCTATCATATAATTGTCTAATACTAAACAAATTATATTTTAAACCATCAACAAGTAAAATATACTTAATAATAGGAGAACTACCAACATTACCGATACCTTTTATCTTTTTGTGGTATCATCTTCGAATATCACATATCCAACATTCTTTTCTTTAAAAAAAGTGAATCAGATTTGTCACTCGTTCTCTTTAATATCCATTATCCAAATATCATTATCGTTATTTTTTGCAAGAAAAAAATATCCCAACTTGTTATTTTTGGTACCCATAATCTCATGGATCCATTTGGGTTAATAAATGTGCATTTTGGCATCCAAACATATTTGGTTTTAGTTCAAATATTCTTATGTATGCAATGTTTTCCATGAAATTCATTTTTTCCACAAAAAATAACGTAAGCTTAAAGATGTTAATACCTTAACAAAGAAATTTGAGTAAAGTTTTTTATTTTTCTTTGGATTATATCTTAAAACACTTTTCTCAAATACACATCTTTGATTACCTAATAGTCAATCTAGGTTCTCCTTTTTTTTTGTGAGTTTAGTTAAAGTAAAATTTAAATCAACAAATTTAGCTTTCAAAAACTCATTTTCTTTAACTAATTTCTCATATACAATAGATGAATTAGATACGTATTTTAAGGAATTTAGTTTCCTTGTAAAGCCAATATTCATTGTTAATAAGATATCATTTTATTTTTGTAATACATCAAGATCTTTTGAAATAGTATCAAGTTTATTTTAAAGCAAAATACTTTTTTTATGTATTTTCTTGAAATCATGATATAGTTCTTCAAAAACATTTTGCAACTCATCAAAAATGATTTGAGGATCAAGTTCATTTACCTCATCAATATCAATAAAGATATTAGTCATCAAGTAAATTTATTTTGTTATGATAATATTAGCCATCAAACAAAGATTATCTAAATATTCGAAGTCAGAGTTATCATATCTTGAAAAGATCGAGTTATCATCTATGCCATCTTAATGAGTTACCTTTTTTGTCTTTTTTTTCACACTTTGATTTATTTTTAACAATTAGACGGTCATACTTTATATGACCTGATTTATTGCATTCATAACATATGATAGCATCTTTTTTGCTTGATTCTCATTTATCACCATTTTCTCTTCCAAAATTTCTTTGGTTCCATACCTTTTCTTCCTTAAAAACTCTATTATTATTTTAATAATCAATGTTATGTCATC
>Ga0325401_1007098_pt1 | contig 10871 bp, 4 predicted proteins | sample PopdelMetagenome_FD_205666 | JGI IMG/M metagenome (GOLD analysis project Ga0325401, IMG submission 205666) | Populus deltoides microbial communities from Bellville, Georgia, United States - Xylem-PdKOR-R2 | ecosystem: Host-associated > Plants > Phyllosphere > Stem > Wood/Secondary xylem | place...
ACGGGTTGACTTTCTCTTCTTATTTTCCGATTCTTTGATGCAACAACTAGAATATTTATTTTAATTATTATAAAATTAAATAAAAAAAAGTTTTGAATATGTCTCGCGGTATCACATGGAATAATACAACACTAGTTTTAATACCCGCGCGATGCCGTGCTTATTCTTTTTACATAAAAAATATTTAAAAAAATAAAAATTTAAAAATCTTGGGTTTTTCTACAAAATTATATTCAAGAATCTTAGGTTTGGCTGCAATGCCTGACCTAAAAGTAATATTTATAATATTAATAATAAAATTAAACTTGTATGACCCAAGTTTAAGTGAGTTTGGCTGTAACACCGGACCCAAGAATATTGAATGTGGGTCTGGCTATAAGATCGTGTCATAAAAGTGTGATAATTAAATAAATAGATTAATTAAAAAACAAAGAAAAAAATCAACAGGAAGGAAAAAACTAATGAAGAAAAAGAAAAAAAATTAAATTAATTGGGTCAACCTTTTAAATTAGGTTATCCCGTAAAACCTGGGATTTGCTTCATGAAAGTTTGATAACTAAATAGAAAAAAAAATAACGGGTTTACCTAGAATTAACCGGGTTAACCCATCAAACCAAGATAATCCGTCAAGCCCAGGATACGTGTCATGAAAGTATGAAAGTCTGATAATTAAATAGAAAGAAAATTAACTTTAACAAACTAAACTAAATGAAAAAAATAACTCGTCAAATCAGGTTAACCCATCAAACCCGAGATTCGTATTATGAAAATCTGATAACTAAATAAAAAAATTTAACATTAACAAACTAAATCAAACAAAAAAATTCATTAAAAAAATAAAAAGAAAAAAAAGTTATATAATATAATACAATATAATAATTATTATAATTATAATTATAATGAAAAAACGTGGGGAAAATTAAAAAAAAAATGAAAAAAAGTGGGGAAAGCTAAAGCTAAAGCTAAATTCTCAACCAACTCAATATTGAAAAAAATACATTTAACAAAGATAATTAAAAAAAAAACATGTGAGGGAAACACTGTAGCCAAACAAAAACCATGTAAGGAAAACATTGTAGTAATCCATAGTATTTTTTTTTAAAAAAAGCTACAAAGCTAATCTCTCAACCAACTCAATATATAAAAAAAACCGACAAAGGTTATCTAAAAAAAGAAGAAGTCAATTTTGGGTAAAAGAAATGAAAAAAAAATGTACAAAAAAGGAAACAAAAGCTAAAAACAAAACACGTGAGGAAAGCTACAGTGTTTTAAAGAAAAAAACAAAAAAACTAAATTTTCAACCAGCTCAATGGTAAAAAAATAAAATCAACAAAAATAATTCTGAAAAAAACAAAACAAAAAAAAAGAAAATATGTAAAAAATGACAATTTTGGAAAAAAATAAAAAAAAATTTATGGGGAAAGCTAAAGCTAGATTATCAGCCAGTTCAATATTAAAAAAATAAATTCAATAAAGATAATTTTTTTAAAAAAATATATAGGGAAATATTGCAGCAAAACAAAAACTATGTAGGGGAAACACTGTAGTAATTCATATTATTTTTTTTAAAAAAAAAACTACAAAGCTAAATTCTCAACTAACTTAATATAAAAAAATAAAATCTACAAAGACCATTTTGAAAAAAAAAATAAAGAAATCATAAAAAAAAACAATGTATGAGAATACTATAGCAATCCACAATGTTTTAAAAGAAAAAAACTACATAGTTAAATTTTCAACCAGCTCAATATTTAAAAAAATTAGCAAAGATAATTTTGAAACAAAAATTTTTTTTTAAAAAAAAGAAACAAAAAAAAAGAAGAAGAAATCAATTTTAGGTTAAAAAACATGTAAAAAAAAAACCCTGCTCCTACAGTAAAAAACACACGCGTTTTAGAGTATTTTATAATATTTAATAGAGTTGGAGATGATATATATATATATATTGTGTGTGTCTCATGAATCGCATCTGTCTTATTCGATTCTCTTATAAAAAAAAAACTAAATTGTGGAGGGAGAGGAGAGAGAAGAAAAAAATGCTTATAATTATTTTATATATAATTAAATTTTGTAGATGAGATTAATATATAATTATTCATAAAATAACTGCTAGTATTACTATAAAAAGGTTATAATTTTATTTAAAAGTCACGATGTTACCGGATACTTTTGTAATTGAAAAAGTTTTTTAAAATAAAACAATTGATTAAAAGAAGAAAATAAAAGGTCAAGGGCTAAAAATATTGTTAAAAAAACAGGTTTTGGGCTGCTTGCCTGACCTACAAGAAAAAAAATCAACCATGCCACCGCTTGGAAGCTATGTTTGCTTGGTTTTCTTTTTATTTTATATTTAAATAAAAAATAAATAACATATCGTTCACTTTGACAATCAACATGTCGTCCTCTAGTTTGTTTTTCTATCACCTCTAGTTATCAAAAACTTAGGGTCTTAATTTTTAAATCTCAAAATCTATTTTTTAATATTTCTCCACCTAAAAATATACCTTGAAGAATGATGATCACGATAATTTTTGAAGGAGGGTTCAGTAATGAACATTGAAAATGAGTTTTGTTTTAGTTTATAGTTGTAATTGTATAATTTGCTAGTATAATTAGACAAGGTAGAGAGTTAGAAATAATTATCCAGACTAGTTCTGTTCGGGATTTGTAGTTGTCCCTTCTAATAAGAATGTTTTTTTGAGATCGAACTTTTGTTTTTATTTTTATAAAGTTATAGCAGTGTCTTAATCGCTACACCAACACTTTATTAATAGCAATATATATTAATATAAATGCAAAACAAACTAATTATACAGCTTGATTTTTCCTCCAACATGTATATTTTATAACTCGCGGGCAGTTCGTGTTTTTTCTTTGTTTTAGAAAATCATTTTTTTTAAAAAAATATAACAAACAATAAACCTTTCTATAATGGCATAATATTTTCCAAAACTAAAGTAATAATATTTGCTAAGAATATTCTGGTAAGATTTTATTATATTGATCATATATACACAGTATTTTGACAATCAATATATTTATTTCTGTTTTTGCCCTTGTTAAATTTAGATTTATTATTTAATATATATCTTTAAATGCCTTTTCTTTGTGGTATTTTCATATTCTTTTGGTAAAAATTTATTATATCGATCGTAAATATTTATTTCTTCTCGAGAGTTTGTTGAATTTGAATTTGTTATTTTATTTCTTATGTGCTCTTACCTGATGATAATTTCCTCTGTTCAGTACATAATTTCTCATCAATATATATATATATATATATATATATATATATATATATATATATATATATATATATATATATATCTTTCTTTTTGCGATGGTTGGGATTAAGTTAATTATTTCATATTTTTATGTTCTCCTTATTTGCGACATTTTTAATTTTTTTATAATAATTTATTAATTTGATGATATATATAGATAATTAAAAGCGTGTTTATTTTTATGGCAATGAATGTTTTTTTTATAAAAAATTATTTGAAAATATATTAAAATAATAATTTTTTATTTTTTAAAATTTATTTTTAACATCCACGTTTGAAACAACTTGATAATATATATAAAAAATAATTAAAATTTTTTTTTTCAAAAAAAAACATAAACAAACAGACACATACTCTACCTCTATACCTCTAGATAAAGCAATAAGCAGAAGTTGACGCATGAGTACTGGAGAGACCAAAAGGAACAAACAAGTGGATGTGAGTAAATGTTGTGAAAACTACTTGAGTGGCATGGGGGCAATGCACATAATAAATAAATTAATTAAAAAATAAAAGAAAAAGAAGAAGAAAAGATAGAACATTGAAGGAGGCAACGTGGGACTCTTCTACCAACCGTGACCTCTCTTCACCCTGTTATTAGCCTAACTTGACTAAAAGATATCATGTTATCGTCTAAATCTTTATTGGATTCTTGCTTAAACATAAATATTTGGTGTACCTAACGTTTTTTTCACTGAAAAAACCCAGTTTTCCATGCTTATCATGTTTTGTTTACGGGTGATTTTCAATTAAAAATATATTAAAATAAATTTTTTTATTTTTAACATCAACATATTAAAATCATAAAAATTATTTAAAAGATTATTAATTTAATATCAAATTGAATCTAAAAACCCTTACAAAATAAATATATCAATTTATAATAGCAATGCACTAGGATTTTATTCCCAAGTGGTTTTTTCTTTAATCCTTCACTTGTGTTTCGAGTGATTTTGGGACATTGAGACTATTATCATCAAATTCATGTCTGAAGCATTCTATTTCTCGTTAGAATCAATATATTTGTAAGAATTATTTTCTTCTTTTCGGTTTCTTTTTCCTACAGTCCCTTTCCTTGTGCTTTCCACGAGATTCTTAGTTTAGTGGGAGATCTTTTAATGGCCTTTCTTTTGAATATCTTCTTTCTTGCACTTTACTCGTACCTTCCTTTCTTTCTTTTTTTTCACTAACCGAATTGTCTTCACAAAAATGCAATATCCTTTCCCTCCATTCAGCCTTGCAATGATTATTCTTTAGCGAATTTAGGAGCTAGGTATAGTAAACGAAGGCCAAGGCCATCCAGCCTGGGCCATGGAAGAAAATGGGCTAGAGAAGTTGAAGAATTGAAGCAAGGCAAGCTCTTGATAACTGGATTTTATGCCAGTGAATAAAAGAAATGTATTAAGATTCCAGGTTAGATAAATTATGAATAATATACCCAGTCTGTCAAGAAAAATGCCTACTAATCCATGCAAATCAACTCATTTACAGTAAGGATATGGTTTCTGAACTCAACTCCCACAAGGAACCTATATACATTCATGCACATGCAAAATCTCTAACTCCACACTTGTAGCAAGCAAGAAAACTCGGTATTCCCAGTAAGGATATAACCATGCAGTACTAGAATCTTTAGTATGCCATCTTCACTTTCTTTCTCTCTCCATCAACGGGTTATTTGCCTGATGATTTTGATATTTTACAATGTACTAATCCATGCATAAATCCTTCAACGTTTCCTCTATAAGATCTCCCATGATAAGACACTCTATCTCTCCTCCGAAATTATTTACCTCGTCATCTATCAAGCCAGACCAAGGACTGGATTCTAAATACTTGCTCACCATATTATCTAGAGAGTAGAAGGATTTGTCGTTGGAAGGGTATAAATTCTCACGGATGATCTCCCACACAGAATCCAATAATTTCCTTCCGTGTAAATGCGGCAGCATGGACCAATCGATGACCTTTCTTCTGAATCTAGACATGGTCACAGGTGGTCCAAGTACAGTTAAAAGCGCCTCATTCGACAAATCAAATAACATTCTGTGATCTGCCTTCGTCTCATTGTGATGCGTTGCGGTAGCTCCATCATCCATGGCCAACAATGTTTTACAAGATTTTTCAACATCTTCAAACACTGAATTGCTGATAGGCTTTCCAAATGGGTCCCATCTCAATAAACGTTTATCAGATGATCCATCATAGAAACCAGAAGCAATAAGCAAATCTCTTACGTAAGCTTCTGCTTTGTCCTCTAGATCATCTAGTTTGAACTCGTTGCTCTCATGTTCATTTGTTGTCTCTTCAGGTTTAACGGACCCAAGTTGATTTAGTTGCCGCCGCAGCTCTGCATAATCAACAGGATAAAAGAAGCTATCAGAAAATAACTTCACATTCATATTTTTAATGGAAGGGCCTTGTATTACTAGTGTCATGGTTTTCAGAATAATATTTAAAGTTGTTCAATATGCTGAGAGTTTGATATGAACTAGAAGAACTACGTTTCATGATATAACCATAAAAAAGCCAGAAATTAGAGGAAAATGGACCCTTAAGAGAACATGGATACCATGACAAGTCATCAAGATTCATGGCATGGTCACCTAGCCAGAAAATGAGCATGTGATGATAGAGAAGTTCCTTAAACTAGATTACCTAGGGATCCTTTCCCTCCATATCTTGTAGCATATGAAAAATAATAGATCATCTAAAATCGGCAAACATGGGCCAAATTCATTGAGGCTGACTTTTCACCCAAACACTAGCCTTGAAATCAATAAAAATATTAAAAGCATGACAACAGGCATGTTATAGGCATCACCAAGAGGAAACAAGTGTTTCCATACCATTCAGATTAGAACTGATCTCCTTAAAAACTTGTGGCATGGCATCATCTTCTCCCATAGTCATATCAGGTGTTGATGCTGGGCTGAGGTAATCTGTTGCCCTCCAGAACTCTTCTTGAGCACTACTACACACAGATGCAGGGCTTGGAGGCACCTCAGTCGAGTTTTCCTAGGAGCAAAGTTCAATGATAAGCTGATTAGACAACAGAAGTGGACAGAATATGAACCTTTTCTTTCATTTATTGTACTGGAGGGAAAGAAAATAGTACCATTATGTTTCTCTCGTCAAAGTTCCTAATAACTGTTGGCCCGTTCATGATATCCTTTACAAGCTCCTGTTCAGCATTATGTGATTCCATCATTGATTGGATCTTCTTGCCAAACAGCCTACCCCTAAGAGAGAAGCTGTATCTGAAACTGGAAACCTTTTCTTTTATGTTAAATCTTTCTTTCTTCCGTTTCTTCAACTCCAAGGTCACATTTTCAAGGGATTCATGCTTCCTCCTGATATGGGCACCGGTTAAAATGTGTCGGTCCTCAAGAAGAAGCTTCCCAAAAGATGTTCCTGGCACAGGAGCTGACAAAGACCTGATTAGGTTCCTTGGAGATGATTTGTGGTGAGGTGCTCCATTTTCATCCCCATGCCTGAATGATCTAGTTTGCATTTCTTGTTCATCTTTCATGATTTCCCAATAGTCCGGCTCGTTTCCAGCTTTCAATGAATCTCCCACATGCTTTAGCCTGGCCCTTTCATTTTCCAATAGAGATGATCCAGAAATGCCACTGATAACTATGGGATCATCTAGATGTGTCTCTCTCCTTAGAACATTCCTCAATCTCTCTGACAAGAATCTTCTAGTATCTCTGTTGATGAACTCAGGAGAACCTGGCTCATTAAACTGAATTTCACTTCTATACGATCTTGTTGATTCTGATCTGAGCAAACTCATCCCAAGGTCCCGAGTTACACTATCCCTGACTTGCTTTGCTATATGCTGAGCAATTTGTTTTGGATCTGATGGCCTTTCACTGAAGGGGGTTTCAATTCCACTTCCTCTGACCACAGAACTCCTTCTTTGAGTTTTCCCTTGCAATTCACATTTCAGCCGTTCTTTTACCTCCTCAAGGAAATCTTCAATGCTACCTTTGTCCTCAAAAGTTCCTGAGGAACTAGTCCAGGACTCATCGTGGTCACAAATCCTATCAGGACCAGGCTTCAAGATCACTATCCGTGTGTGAGCAGAAGAGTTATCCAGTTTCTCATCATGATTTATCAAGGAGTGCTCGGTGTTTCTACTTGCAGTTCTGTTTCTTGCAGGAAAAAAATCCTCCCGTTCATCTGGAAATAGTTCCACTTTATGTCTAGGATGTTGTAACCCACTTCTTTCATGTGACCTTGCTTTTGATGTAAGACCCTTGGGTTCTGCATGTCTCTCGCTTGCTGGTATCCTGGAATCTACATTAAGGGCCATTTTTTTCTTGTTGATGTTTTCTTGAACAAGTAACTGACCGGGAGTGCTGTCATGTTCAACTACCTTAGAATATTCCTTAAACCTAGCAGTTTGCCATGCTTCAAATTCCTTTTTAAAATTTTGTAGTTCCTCCTCTTGAGGATGCTCTCGAGGGCTCGGTTTCCCTAACTTTTGGCCTTGACTCCATCTATAAGCATCTTGCTCTTTAACATCATAAAGTGAATCAAGTTCCATCTGCCTATAAGTATTTGAGTTGGAAGAGAGATGAGCAGCTGATCTTCTTTCATTCTTCTCCTTTTTTGAGATCTTGGTTTCTGTGATTGCTTTCTTGTTATCAATCGTCCGAACTGCAGATTTCGTTTCTAGTGGCAGCATGTCCACCCCCATCAGTCGGGCAACAATGCTTGGTGCATTTTTCTTTGCACTTGATTGCTGGGAAATTTCCTCATTAATCAATCTCTTCATTGAAGCCTCAATTGGATAACAATTCTTTTGAGACCAGTTTTCTTCGACCTCATAAGAGTACTGAAACTTACAGCAAAGATTAAGTGAATATGTAAACAAAGAAAACAGAATTTATCTGAAATACAAACAAGACAGTGAGAATTCTTAGAAGAACATAGCAGATTGGAAATAGACACACTCTGTAAAATATCCTGTGTTAGGAGAGTGAGTATGAGTAGGCTGATATCATATAAATGAAGACAGCTGCACGCGAAACTCCAAATTGGGGTCATTTCCTGAAACTCAGAAATGATTCAATCCTGAACCTCAAGATCTCCCATTAAATTATAATTTTCAATCCGCCAGAATGCAAACCATATTTCCATATCAAATGTAAAACACTGTTATGGTATACAAATGCAGAAGCGTAGGCTTGAACAGCAACTCTCGTGATAATGTTAGAAGATATGCTAGGCGTGTGATGAAGAAAATTTACCTGTGCATCTCCCGCAGCACAGCAGCTCTGAGAAGATTCTACTTGCAGCTCCAAGCTATTCCGGGGAGCTTCCAGTCCTGTAGATCAGTTTGATCAAGTCAGTTTATTGAAGGAAATACAGATTCAGCAAGTTACAAAAGAATAGCAGTCAATCTCTCATCTATTTGTGAGAGAGATGCTTTGATTTCATCATGGAGAAATGTTAAAGTTCACCACCCACCGGTGCCAAATTGACCATACCCTCATTTAACATTAAAAAAGCAGATCAACCCCTCAATACAGGCTAGCAATTCAGGAACAGGCATATCAACGGGGTAATAGAGTCTGCTAATATTTCCTACAAATGAATGAATATTAAAATTCCAATTTAGTCTTGATGTGTACCACCTGAGCATCTTTCATCAGCTTAGACTATGTGGATTGTGGCGTGATAAAACCCAAGACAACGGTTTCAAAACTGTTAACAGATTAGGAAATCAACTGTAGTGGTAGAAAAGTGTCGTCAAACATAGACTAACCCGTTCATGCAGTTAGGGATGGAAAGATTGCTAATAATCTAAAGTACATGTCTCTGTTAAACAGGCATTGAAAAACCATATATAAAAGTTTCTACCTTTGCATAGAAAAAAGAAAAGAAAAGAAAATTATGGCAATACTTACCATCAACATGTCGCTTATGAGCAAGAATTTTCCTGGCCATGCTGTCTTGATTAAAGTCAAAAAGGTGCAAAAATCCTCCCATGCAGCTAGATGGTCTACCAAAAAGCTGTCATTTCCTCAGTAATCCATCTGCCTTGCACATTCAAGCGTAAAATGATTGCTCTTATCCACAAATTATACAATCCTGCAGCTGGAAACCCTGCGAGCCCACAAATTCTTCCCAACATCATTGACAGAAAACTAGAATAATTGAATCAAGACTTTTCAAAGACTGAACAATGAGATGAAAACATAACAGATCCAGTAAAAATAAGATCCATTTTTTTGTAGCCCATGAGGATTATAATGAACCAACAAAACAAATGTTTTCTTGTATTACAGCTTGGGGCCAACCTTATCTTAACTTCAAAAGCAAAAGATTGGAACTTTACATAATCAGCACACCAAGAAATTGAGATAAATGAAGCTCATTGTATTTGGCATCAAAATTAATGAAAGTAGATCTCCTTAAGTCAACACCCCACGTCAATCCAGAATCTTGATGTAAGAAAATGAACTCAAAACAAGAAGAATATTAACATCCACTTGGTTACAAAAAAAAAAAAAAGAGTAAGTTCCTGGTATTCCACAAAAAAATGGCCACCAACAAAAGTAGCAAGAAAAAATTCTGCTCTGGTTATAGAAGTTATACACAATATTAAATTGGCGAAATTTCAATCGTAATCAATCATTGTTTCACTGTTTAAACAAAACAAACCTTGACCAAACATGAAAAACACAAAAATATGGCCTTTCCTCTCCTTCTGCAATTACCAAAACTACCAGAAAGAGTAGAATGAAATACAAACATACCTCTACGAGAAAACACTGAAGCAAAAATGCAAACTTTGGAGTCAAAGAAACCAAAAAACGACCGGGTTTTTTAGCTGAAAGTACAAGAAACAGAGGATCTTGAACAGTGGAGATGAAATTTGAAGCAAAAAGTGGGAATTCAAAGATGGGATTTGTGTAATGTAGGAGGCCAAAAGGAGAGAACAATAAATTAACGATAATAACTATTGTTGTAATGATGAAGGATGAAAAAAAGATATGCTTTTTAGTTGTAGAGAGAAGTTAAGTTGATCATTCATGGCTGGAATGATAGAGCAGCACAAAATGAAGCTTCCAATCCATGTGGTGTTGTACTTTATTCCCATTATTACTCTTTTTCTGTTTTTAATTCATTATTTTGTTAATTATGTATATATATTTTTTTCCCCTTACAGTCTAATTATTGGGTGGATTATAGTCCACCTTTAGATAAAAAAAGAAGATAAAAAGGAATTATGACCCTTCAAAGAAAACCTAAATTGACTAATTAATTAAAACCATGAAGATCATGATTTGTTGTCTCGCACAACGAACAGCTCATGGACAGTTAAATTATGCGCACGAACCCTCCATTTGGCGCCATGTTAAACAACCATAAAGAATGTGCAGTTTCATTTTATTTCTTTGTCTGCTGCAATATTTTTATTTGACAGAGAATGTGTCAGTAATTGATTACTAATTAGAGGGCTGCGTGCTATGATGGTTTGTTGACTTGACCATGATGCCATAGAATCTTAGGGTTTGCCTGCCTGCCTGTTATGGCCTTTGTACTGTATAATTAAATTAATGGGTTGTT
>Ga0325401_1007100_pt1 | contig 10869 bp, 10 predicted proteins | sample PopdelMetagenome_FD_205666 | JGI IMG/M metagenome (GOLD analysis project Ga0325401, IMG submission 205666) | Populus deltoides microbial communities from Bellville, Georgia, United States - Xylem-PdKOR-R2 | ecosystem: Host-associated > Plants > Phyllosphere > Stem > Wood/Secondary xylem | place...
CGGCCGCGCGGCCCGGCCGCCCGTCAGGCGCGGGCGGTCAGGCGCAGGCGGTCCGGACCGCCGCGTCCAGCGACGACTGGGTGGTGAGCTGGTCGGACGTGACCGCCACACCGCCGAGCAGCTGCGAGCGCAGCGCCTCGGCGCTGCTCGTGGCCACGTCGAGGCGGGAGGCCAGCGCGGCGTCGGCGGTCGCGCTGACCGCGGCGCGCAGCGCGGCGACGGGGGTGCGCAGCGCCGTCCCGGTGTCGACGGCGCCGGTACCACCGCTGGTGCTGCTGGTCAGCAGCTGCTCGACGGAGTCCAGGGGACCCGCGACCGCCGAGCAGGTCTGCGCGGTGGTGAGCGGCGCGGCCGGCGGCGCGGGGGCCGCCGTCACCGTGACGGTCGTCCGCGGCACAGGCGCTGCGATCCCGGTCGAGCCGGTGGAGACCGTCGAGCCGCCCGAAGTGCCAGCGCCCGACCCGAGCGACCCGGTGGTCCCGGAGACGCCCAGGCCCGCGTCCCCAGCGCCCGGCAGGCCCGTGGCCGCGCTCGTCGGCACGCCCGGAGCCGAGGGACCGGCACCGCCCGCACCACCGGGTACGACCACGAGGGGCGCGAACGGGTCGCGCGCGCCGGAGGCCGGGTCGACGGCCGGGGACGCGGAGGGCGCGGCGCCGGGAGCCGCGGACGGCGTCGCAGGGGTGCCGCCGGGGCCCGCCGTCGCCGTCGTGCCCGCCGTCACGACGGTGCTGCCCGCGCCTGCGGTGTCGGCACCGGTCGGCATCACCGCCCACGCACCGAGCGCACCGGCGAGGACGGCACCGCCGGCCAGGGCGACGACGACGACCGGGCTGGGCCGGCGCCGGGCGCTGCGCACGGCGGTGACGACGGTTCCCGCGGGAGCGGCGGCGCCGGGCAGCGGCCCCCGGGTGCGCAGCAGGGCCGTCGTCGCCGCGGCGGGTGACGCCTCGTCGCGGCCGGGCGCGTACTGGGCGGGCACCCCCAGGACGGTGGTCGGCGAGGCGCCGCCGGCCGCGTCGTCGCGGGACGGAGCCCCCGCCAGTGCGGCCGCCTCGAAGGGCCCCGGTGCGGAGGGGGCGTTGCCGGAGGGCGCGGACCCGAAGGGTGCGCCGAAGGGGGCGTCCGCGGCCGTGGGGGGGCGGCCGGAGGGGGTCGTGGACATCGCTGCTCCTGGGGGGGTGCGCGGTCAGCTGATGGGGGCGGTGCCGGCGGTGCCGGTCGCCGGGGTGGTGCCCGACCCGGTCGCGCTCGCGCCGGGATGGCCCGACGCGGTCCCGGTGGTGCTCCCCGAGGTGGTCCCCGAGGCGTCGGTGAGCGCGAAGACCGAGCCGGTGACCGTCAGGGAGAGGTCGGAGCCACTGCCCGTGCCCGCCGTCGACGGCACCAGGCTGACGCTCGTGACGAGCACCAGGCGCTGCTGCTGCTGGAGGGAGGCCAGGAAGAGCTGCAGGGAGGCGTAGGACCCGGTCGCTGTGAGCGACACCGGCACCTGCACCAGGCCCGTGGCAGCGCCGGGACCCGCCTCCGAGGCGGCGGACGCGCCGTCGGTGCTCGTCCCGGCGTCCGCGGTGCCCGCGGCCGGGTCCGCGGCGGCCGGGTCCGCGGCGGCCGGGTCCGCGGCGGCCGGGTCACCGACGGCCTGCGGCGCCGAGGGCACCAGACCGGTCAGCTGCACGCCGCTGGTCGCGGCGGCGTCCCGGACCGCGCGGACCAGCGCCGGCAGCGCCGGGTCACCCGGCACGGCGACCTCCAGGCCTGCGAGCTGGGCCTGGTACCCGGGCAGGTCGGCGAACTGCTGCCGCAGCTGGGCCACGCGCGCCGTGAGCAGCGTCTCGGTCGACTCGCTCGCCGCGGTCTGGTCGTGCAGGTCCGCGGCGGCCTGCGCCTGGGGCGCCAGCACCAGGAGCCAGCCGCCGGCGGCCACGAGCGCTGCTGCGCCCAGCCCGCCCACGAGCCACGGCAGCGGCCGCGGCGCCGGGCGGGACCCGGTGCTCCGAGCCAGCGCGTCGACGCCGACGCCCGGTCCTGCGGAGGAGGTGAAGGCCATCTCAGCCCGCCTTCTGCTCGGTGGTCGTGTCGAAGCGGTGGGTCAGCGCGTCCTCGGTCATCTGCGCCGTGACCGTGAAGGTGACGAGCGGCGTCCCCGACGTGGAGTCCTGCGCCGAGCCCGTCAGGTACGGGTCGCTGACGCCCGGCACCGACGCGAGCGCGTCGAGGTAGGCGGCCACGTCCTCGTAGCTGGTGGCGCTCGCAGAGATCGTCACCGGGCCGAGCGACCCGGTGGCGGCCCCCGGAGCTGTGCCGCTGCTGGTCGCCGCGCTCGAGGTGGGTCCGGAGGTGAGCCCGGACTGCACGCTGACGAGCCAGGCGCCGGCGGGCAGGGCCCGGGCGAGGGAGTCGACGTAGGCCGCCCAGCTCACGTCCTGGGCCATCGCGGTGCTGCGCGCGGACTGCGCCGCCTCGAGGCGCGCGATGGTCTGGGGTGCGGCGGCGTACTCGGCCTGCTGGGCCTGCAGCGCGCTGACGCGGCTGTTCGCGGCGTCGAGGTCGTCCTGTGCCGAGCCGGTGCGGACAGCCCCGACGCCCCAGCTCGCCGCGACCAGCACGACCACGGCGGCCACCGCGCCGAGCCCGGTGCGCTGCGCCAGGCGCACCTGGCGCCGGGTGACGACCTCGGGCGGCAGGAGGTTGACGCGAGGGGCCGAGCGCTGGACGGCGGGACCGGTCTCCGCCGGGGGCGCGGTCACGGAGCCGCGGTCCGTCCCGACGAGGTCGGCGAGGGCGGTCATGCGGACGCTCCCAGGGCCAGGCCGATGGCCGTCGAGGCCTCGACGGGGTCGACGTCGCCCAGGTGGCGCCCGGGGCGCAGCAGGCGGCCCACCGAACCGACCTCGACCGGGAGGCCCGTCATCGCCGCGAGGCGCTGTGCGAGGCCGTCGAGGCGGGCACCGCCGCCGGTGAGCACGACGCGCTCGGCCCGGTGGCCGCTGGTGGCGGCGGCGTAGTCGATGGTGCTGCGGACCTCTTCGAGGAACCCCAGCACCGCGGTCTCCACGGCGTGGCCGACCACGGTGAGCTCCGGCTCGCCCGTGCCGTCGCCGATGCCGAGCGCCCGCTTGAGGTGCTCCGCCTCGAGGACGCTGACGCCGGTGCGCTCCACGAGGGCGCGGGTGACGTCGTCGCCCCCGGCGAGCAGGATGCGGACAAAGCGCGGTGCTCCACCGGAGTGGACGACGACCTGTGTGATGGTGGAACCGATGTCGACGAGCGCCTCGGTGGCGACGTCGGCGCCGAGGTCAGACCCGGCGGTGCGCAGCACGGCGAAGGCGCTGAGGTCGACGGCCTCGGGCACCAGGCGAGCCCCCTCGGCGGCGGCGACGAGGGCCTCCACGGTGTCGCGCCAGGCGGCGACCAGCAGGCCGCGGACCACCGCGCCGGACCCCGTGGGCCGCACCTCGAGGGGGTGGAAGTCGAGCAGCGCCGCGTCCACGGGCATCGGCAGCACGTCCTGGACCTGGTACGGCAGGGCCCGGCGCATGTCAGCGGCCGGCAGTTGCGGCACCTCCACCTCGCGGACGACGACGCGCTGGTTGGCCACGCCCAGGACCACGCGCCGGCTGGAGAACCCGCCGGACCGCCAGAGCTGGGTCAGCGCCTGCGACACGGCGGCGACGTCGACGACCTCGCCGTCGCGGACGACCCCCTCGGGAAGCGGCGCGGCAGCGCACCGCTCCAGGACCACCCCCGCGGAGGTGAACGACAGCTCGGCGGCGCGCACGGCGCTCCCGCCGACGTCGACTCCGATGGACGTGCCTCTGGTCACGTCACCCTCCCTGGTCACCACCCGAGCCCCCGTCCTGGAGTGCTCCTGGTACCTGATCGGCAGCGAGGGGTCGGACTTGAGCGTTGACACCACCACCGGTGCCGGTCAGACCGGGGCGATGCCGCTCACCCGGAGGTACCAGTGCCCGATGCCAGCTCCGGCCACGACGCCCAGGGCGGCCCCGGCGAGCATGAAGGGCCCGAACGGGATCGTGCCGCGGCGGCCGGTGCGCCGGAACGCGACGAGCGCGAGGCCGACGGCACCACCGAGCACGAAGGCGGCCCCGGTGCCGACCAGCAGCGCCGACCAACCGGCGTAGCCGAGGTAGGCACCCAGCACGCCGGCCAGCTTCACGTCGCCGAAGCCCATCCCCCCGGGGCGGGCCACGCAGAGGGCGAAGTAGAACAGCCACAGCGCCGCGCCGCCGACCACGGCTCGCAGCGCCGCCCCGCCGTCCTGCTCCAGCAGCGCGGCCGCGCCCAGCAGCACGGCCGCAACGGGGTAGGAGGGCAGCACGAGGGCGTCGGGCAGGCGGCGCACGTCGACGTCGATCAGGGCCAGGGCCACCCCCAGGGCGACCAGGTACAGCAGCGCCGGCAGCAGGACCAGCCGGCCGGTGGAGGCGGCCCAGGCGGAGGTCGCGGCGAACAGAGCGGCGGTCGACAGCTCGACCAGGGGGTAGCGGGCGCTGATGGGCTCGGCGCAGGCGCGGCACCTCCCCCGCAGCAGCAGCCACGAGAGCACCGGCACGTTGTCGCGACGGGCGACGGGCGTCTCGCAGCGCGGGCACGCGCTGGCGGGCCGCACCACCGACAGGCGGCGGGGCACGCGCCAGACCACGACGTTGAGGAAGGACCCGACGGCCAGGCCGACAACACCCGCGAGCGCACCGAGCGCCGCGGCGCTGGCGCCGTCGACGCTGCTACCGGTCCACCAGGTCACGGCGTCACCCCTGCGAGGGGGCGTCGACGACGGACGTCACCGCCCACGAGGCTGCGACGGGCTTGAGGAAGTACGGGGGCTGCAGGTTGTTGAGGCGCGTGTCGTAGCGGTAGTCCTTGGTGTACCCGGAGCTCCCCTGGCCGACCGGCCCGCGGAACTTCTGCGCGAGGGCGCCCTGCAGGTGCAGCGTCCCGAGGTTGCTCCCGCGGTCCCAGTTCTGCACGAGGAAGCTGTGCTGCAGCGACAGGACCGCCGCGCTGACCGTCGACACCGGGGTGCTGCGGAGGTTGGCGCCGCCGGCGTCGACCGGGTGGTGCACCCAGACGGAGCTGTTGGCGACCAGCCCGAGGACGTTCGTCCCCGAGCCCCCGTCGGAGTAGGTGGTGTCGCCCACGAGCACCACGTCGTTGGCGGTGCTGACCGTCACCTGGGTGCCCACCTGGCCCGAGACGTAGGCGCTGCCGTTGGTGCACGAGTAGGACGGCGAGGCCCCGAGAGCCACCTCGCCGGCGAGCGGGTAACCGACGCCCGAGCCCGAGTCGGGGCAGGCTCCCGTGCTCGCCGCGACGTGGATGACCGGCGGGATGCGCAGACCGCCCTGCTCCTGGGAGGCCCGGGTGGTGTCGAGGCAGCGCGAGGGCGCGTCGGTGGTCTGCGGCGACCAGACGGACATCGTGGTGCCGGTGAAGGTGATCCTGGTGGCACCGCGGTAGAGGCAGCCGGGCCGGTCGGTGTTGGAGCTGCTGTCGACCCGGGGCTCGACGTACTTGAGCAGCTCGCTGTTGCCGAGCGGCAGGTCCAGGGCCGTGGCGTGCTGGGGCAGGTACCCGGGCGAGGCGGCCGTGCCCCGGCTGGGGCTGCCCCAGCCGTAGTAGTACCTGCCGTCGACCCCGTCCCACGCGGTGGTGGTGGCGGGGTCGCCGAAGCGGGGGCTGCCGTTGAGCTGCAGCGCGTCGTTGCTGTGGAGGGGACCGCGCACGACGTCGCCGGAGACCCACACGATGTCGTGGTTGGCGCAGTAACCGCTGATGGTCGCCGAGGTGATCCCGTTGTACCCGGGGACTTCGCCGACCTTGGCGCCGGTGCCGTCGACCACGGTGGCCGTGTCCCCGTTCGACCCCGCGGTGTAGTGCTTGCCCGCGCGCCCGGCCTGGTACTGCGACGAGCAGTCGGTCAGGGCCCTGGCCGGTGACGCCAGCACGTACGCGCCGCCCAGCGCCGAGGTGCAGGCGCTGTCGCAGCGGGCCAGAGCCGCGTTCTGCCAGAGCGCCGGGTCGACGGCCTCGACGTCGCTGAAGTAGATGTAGCGCAGGAAGCCGCGGGTGGTGAGGGTCGCGATGAGCGTCCGCTGCTCCGCGGCTCCCGACGGCGCCGTCGACGTCCCGGTCACCTGCAGCTGGATCGTCCCGCCAGCCGCGATGTCGGCGGGCGTGTTGAGCAGCTGGTACCGGTACGACGCACCGGTACCGCCCGTGCCGGGCACGGTGCGCCCGAGCCCCGTGGTCACCAGAGCGGCGTTGGAGCTGTCGGTGTTGCCGCTGGTCCAGTAGGCGTCGTTCGCGTTCAGGCGCGAGACGTAGTCGTCGACGCCCGCCTGGGCCGCCGCGAGCGCGGTGGTGGCGTCCTCGCTGGCGCGCGCCGCGGGCGTGCTGCGCAGCACGAGGGTCAGCGCGCCGAGCGCGAGGACGGTGACGAGCGCCATGGTCCCGATGACGACGATGAGGGCGATGCCGTCGTCGTCCTGGCGGAGGCGGCCCGCCAGGCGGGCCAGGACCGACGGGCGTGACGGGCGGTGGCGGTGGGGGTGGGGGTGGGCCATCACGTGGCTCCAGTCTTCGCGGCGAGGACGTTGACGAGCGTGACGCGGTCGCTGGCGTGCGCAGCCCCGACGTCGGGCGCGGCGGGGTCGCGCACCTCGAGCTGGACCCCGACGCTGACCACCCGCGCCAGGTCCGCAGTCGTGGGCGCAGTGGTGCCGGACGCCGAGAGCAGCCCGCTCGGGTAGTAGGTGAAAGCGGGGGCTCCGGTGGTGCGCGCCAGGCACTTCGGCGCGGGCACCCCCGGCCAGGAGTAGGAGCCGGTGGAGCTGGTGACCGCCTGGACCTGGCTCTCGGTGACGCAGCTGAGGCCCGCGTCCCACGCGTAGGTCACCAGGGTCGGCGCCTGCAGGCCGGCGTGGACCGCGGGGGCGTCGGTCGGCCCCGAGGTGGAGTAGGTCAGGGCGGTGCGCTGGAGGTTGGCGTAGAAGGAGACCGACGTGGGCGTGGCGCTCACGAAGGGCGAGGTGCCCGCAGGGCTGCCCGCCGGGACGACGGCGACGCGCAGGCTGCGGCTCATCGCCTCCAGGGCGGTCCGCGCATCGGCCTGGGTGGAGGTGCGCACCTGGGTCTCGCGGACGCTGCGGGTGCTGGAGACGAAGACCGCCGTGACCGCGGCCAGGACCACGGCCGTCAGGCTCATCGCCACCAGCAGCTCGACCAGGGTGGCACCGTCCTCGCCCGAGGCGGCGCCCCGTCGAGCGGACCGGCCCGGAGCGCGGCGCAGGGCCCCGGTCACGGGACGACCACCGCGGCGGTCGGCGCTGATGAGGTCAGGGTCACCACGGGGTCTCCGGTGGCTGTGCCGGTGGGGTTCGCCGTGATGGTCCAGGTGCCGAGGGGCAGCGCGGTCTTGACCGCAGCGGTGGAGGCGGTCCCCAGGGTGTAGCGCTCCCCCCCGCGGCACTGGGCGCCGGTGGAGCTGCCGTCCTCGGAGGCGTGCACCGCGTACACGGTGCGTCCGGGGGCTGCGGCAGCGCTCACCCCTCCGAGCGGCACCTGCACCGCGGCACCGGGGGGCGCGGGCGTGGCGTCGAAGGTGGCGGGCGAGGTCGAGCGGGCGTCCGAGCAGGTGCCCGCCCACAGCGCGTACGTGTCGGGGAACAGGGTCTGGAGCGTGCCGGGGACGCCCGTGGTGCACGAGGCGGCGGGGCTGGAGCACGCCGGCACGGCGCTCTCGGGCAGGAAGGTCCCCGACATCGCCACGGCCAGCCCGGCGGGCACGGCGTGACCGGCCGGGGGCGCCAGCACGAAGCGCCGGCTGCGGGAGACGTCGTGGTAGACGGTGGTGCGGGTGACGCGGCTGGCCGAGACGTCCAGGCCCGCCGTCGTCAGCGCCTGGCGCCCGGTCGAGGCCACGCGACCCGGCTGGTCGATGGACGCCGTGTACGTGCCGGGGGCGAGACCGGCGAAGACCGCGCAGCCGTCGGACCCGGTGGTCCGTGCCGCTCCCCCCGGGTGGGCGGTGATGACGGTGCCCGAGACGGGGTTGCCGTTGGCCCCCAGCACCGTGACGGCCAGCAGCCCGCTGCCCTGGGCCAGGCCGTCGGCGCCGATGCCGAGGGCCCGCAGGGTGTCGGCGGTGGCCGGCCGGGTGCTGCCCATGTCGGGCCAGGAGACCGCGACGCGCACCAGCTTGTAGGACAGCTCGTCACCGGTGGTCGCGCACACCGAGGCGCTCCCGTCGGCCGTCACGTAGGTGGCCGTCTGGTCGACCGTGTAGGTGGTCCCGCCGACGGTGCGCGCGCTGGTGCTCAGCCCGTCGGGGATGTCGATGGCCCGCAGGCTGCGCGCCTGCTCGATCTGGCTGGAGGCGATGCCGGCGGCGACGGAGCGCCGGGCGTTGTCTCCGGTGGTGCGCAGGGCCGCGGTGAGGACCCCGAAGACGGAGCCGGCGAGGACGGCGAAGACGGCCATGGCGACAACGACCTCGATGAGGGTGAAGCCCTCGTCCTGCGCGTCGCGCCCGTCCTGCGGGTGCTGGTCCACGTCGTCCTCCTCTCCTGGTCTGCGTGGTGCATCGGCACGTCGCCGCGCACCTTGAGCGACGACGGCGGCGACCTCCCGCAGGAGGCCGCCGCCGTCGTCAGAACCGGTGCGTCAGGCGGCGCAGGTCGTCGCGTTGGTGGCCTTCTTCAGACCGGATGCGGTGACCTGCCACGCCTGGTCGGTGGACGTGCCGCTGAGGTCGCTCTTGTAGCCGCTCTGCACAATGACGCAGAAGTCCGTGGCGCTCGCGACAGCCGACTTGGTGACCTTGTTGCCGTCGCTGAGGCGACCGGTCGTCACCGCAGTACCTGACGTCGTGGTGGCGCCCTCGTAGACGTTGTAGGCAGCCGGCGTACTCACAACGTTGAGGGCGCTGCTGCCGTCGACGTAGTAAGCGGCGACCTCCTTGCCGATGACGCTGACGTCGGACTTCGCCGACGTCTCGCGCGCCTTGGTGCGCTGGGACAGGAACACCGGGACGGCGATGGCCGCCAGGATGCCGATGATGATCATGACGACGAGGAGCTCGATCAGGGTGAAGCCCTGGTCCTTCTCCTCCACGGACTTGCGGATGCGAGCCATCATGGCCGGCTCCCCTTCTCGAGACCCCCGAACCGCGGCTCCCGCGGCTCCCTTGCTCCCTGGTCATCGACGCTCCGAGCACCGCCTTGACCGGCCGGGCGCACCGTCACCCGAAGAGACCAGGGCGCCCACCGGACTCCGGTGGGCGCCCTGGGCGGCGTGCGGGTGATGATCAGTTGATGAGCGTGAAGACCGAGAAGATCGGCATGTAGAGGGCGATGATCATCCCCCCGACGATGGTGCCCAGGACGGCGATCATCAGCGGCTCGATGAGGCTCGTCAGCGCTTCCGAGGTCGCCTCGACCTCCTGGTCGTAGAACTGGGACACCTTCTCCAGCATCGTGTCGAGGGCACCGGTGTCCTCGCCCACGGCGAGCATCTGCGCCACCATCGCCGGGAAGACCTTGTGGCGCGCCAGGGGGCTCGCCATCGACTCTCCGCCGCGCACGCTGTCCTGCAGGTCGTCGGCGGCCCGCTCCAGCACCACGTTGCCCGACGTCGCCCCGACGATCTCCAGGGCCTGGAGGATGGGCACGCCCGAGCGCATCATCATCCCGAGGTTCCGCGTGAACCGCGACAGGGCGATCTTGGTGAAGAGTGGGCCGAACACAGGCAGGCGCAGCTTGAGCGGGTCCACCACGCCGCGGACCCGGGGGTGGTACCGGTACCGCCCCCACAGGGCGGCTAGCACGAGTCCCAGCACCAGCCCGCCGGGCGCGGTGAAGCGCAGCCCGTCCGACAGGACCACGAGCACCCGGGTGGGCAGCGGCAGCTCACCGCCGAGACCGTCGAACATGCCCGCGAAGATCGGGACGATGAAGAGCAGCATCCCGACCACGGCGAGGATCGCGATGACGAAGACGACGACGGGGTAGGTCATCGCTGACTTGATCTTCGAGCGCAGCCTCACCTCCGCCTCGAAGTTGTCGGCGACCTGCAGCAGGACGGCCTCGAGGAACCCCCCGACCTCACCGGCGCGGATCATGTTGATCATCAAGGGCGGGAAGACCTTCGGGTGCTTCACCATCGCCACCGACAGCGCGGAGCCGCCCTCGACGTCGACGCGGATCCCCGCGAGCGTCTTCGCCAGCGGCTTGCAGGCGGTCTGCTCCGACAGGATCGACAGCGACCGCAGCAGCGACAGGCCCGAGCTGATCATCGTGGCGAACTGCCGCGACATCACCGCCAGGTCCTTCAGCGGGACCCGGTCGCTGCCCGGGAGCGTGATCTCGCGGTTGAGGCCCGTCCCGGCCGGCTTGACCTTGAGCGGTGCGTGGCCCTGGGCCCGCAGCCGGGCGACGAGCGCGGACTCGTCGGCCGCCTCCATCTTCCCGGTGACGAGCTTCCCGGAGGCGTCGCGGACGGTGTAGTCGAACAGCGTCGAGGTGGCCATCAGGCGCCGCCCACCAGGCGGGAGAAGTCCTCGGGGCTGTTGGCCTTGCTCAGCGCCTCGGCGCGGGTGACCCGTCCGCGGCGGACCAGGTCGGCCAGGTGCTGGTCGAGGGTGTGCATGCCGTGCGCGGCGCCCGCCTGCATGGCCGAGTAGATCTGGTGGGTCTTGCCCTCGCGCACCAGGTTGCGGATGGCCGGCGTCGCCATGAGCACCTCGGTGGCCACCACGCGCCCGCGGCCGTCGGCGGTCTTGCACAGGGTCTGGCAGACCACGCCCTGCAGGGTGGCGGCGAGCTGGGCGCGGATCTGCTCCTGCTGCTC
>Ga0325401_1007101_pt1 | contig 10867 bp, 7 predicted proteins | sample PopdelMetagenome_FD_205666 | JGI IMG/M metagenome (GOLD analysis project Ga0325401, IMG submission 205666) | Populus deltoides microbial communities from Bellville, Georgia, United States - Xylem-PdKOR-R2 | ecosystem: Host-associated > Plants > Phyllosphere > Stem > Wood/Secondary xylem | place...
CGATCTTCTCCAAGAAAAACCTAGAAATTCATCTCCTTGCTATGGTTTTAAGCATTCAGCTTATCCTTGCAACACGAAATTTAAGATAGTCGAGTTTCTGTATAGAGTTTTGTGGTTTGGGTAAAATAATGAGTCTGAATCTCGTGTTGCAGCTTCTGCAGCTGGCTTTATTTCGTCAAAGTCCTCTAGCTTGTGCTCATATATTTTGTGAACCCAAATCTGTAATGGTTGTCGATAAATTATTTATATGGATGCAAATCCAATGATCCAATATATCATCACGAGTCTTCTCTTTTGTAAATATTTCTTAAAGAGAGTAAAAACTGTTTATGGATGTCTTTTTATGAGGAACATGACAGAGTCACTACTAACTGGAAGAAAAACTTGACCGTCACTTGTTCATTTTCCTCTCAGAAATCTCACCATTGGATACTGTTCTCAATTTAGTATTTATTATTTCTCAATTATAATAAAACTAGTATAACATTGTTCCGAGCCGAGAGAAGAAAAGGTACCAGGGACCGGAAGTCTGCCATGATGGAGATACAATTTTCTTTTTCTGTACCTTCTACTTTTACTGACGATCAACCAACTACTGCTTTCAAAACAGGAACAGAAAATTTGGTTTTTCAGATTAAGTTTTTCAGAACAAGACCAATTCCTACTCGGGATAGATTTAGACAAAATGGGCAAGCTTAAGGATTTTAGTTCAAGGACGTTAAATGCCAACACTGGACTCCTCGAAGAGGAGAGAGAAAGAACAAATTGTAAAAACAAAACCAACAGGCATTTTCTAGCGAAACCTGCAATAACTATTAACACTGTTCATATTCCCATACAGGATGGCAGGACGAAACTTAGAATGTCAGTCACTCTATCACTAGATCACATTTCGTAGAGGGCGACAGAATTACAATTTGCATGCAACTATTTATATCTAAAACCGCCTCCTCAGACGCCTGCCATTGGGATTTGCTGATTCTTCTGGAGCCCCATCAGTCGCCAAATCAAGCCCAAGCATGCTGCTGCCACTCCTCTTCCTACCAGACAGAAGACTAGCGTTCTCATCTCCTGATGCGAATGTCTTCAGCAACTCACATAACATTGAAGGGCAGCTCTCCTCTAAGTGCCGGAACCCTTCTGACTGCATTACCTCTGCAAAACAGAAACAATCAGGTTCAAATTCTCAGCAAAATATAGAAATATGCAAAAGAGAAACCAATATGATAAAATGATCGACTTTATTCCTGCTTCATGGGCAAATGCACTCAAGTTAGAATGCAATAAATTAATAGCAAAGGGTGCCTTTCTTTTTAATGGTATATTGTTTTCTGTGGTGTTATTTCTTAAGAAAAAAAGACTGGATTAAAAGAAAAATTATGAGCCATCAAATCAAACGACAATGTGGACGTTTATTGGTGGATTCTACCAATCTGGTGGCTTACAATGTTACACATTCTTCTTGCCTTTTCTTGTGAAGTAGCATTCTCTACTGTTTTCAACGCGAGAACTGCCATGAACATACACTTCAAACCATGGCAAAATTCTGGCCTAGCATTCTGTCTGGGTTTTCCACACTCAATCATGCAAAAACAAATTCCTCCAGAACAATCATGTTCTAATGCCTCTCCCTAGGCATTAAAAATAAAAGGTTCAAAAGAAAGAAATGGCTGATATGGATAGTAGCAGTACACCTGATCATAAAAAGAAAAGAAAAGAAAAGAAAAGAAAAAAACAGAATTTGATTCATCTCTATACAGCCATATGATAAAACTCCTAGTCTCAGATGGCCCTGATAATTTATCTCAAGCATACACTGCATTATATAAAGAAATGCCAAATGATAAATAGAACTTCCAGGATTCCTGTCTTACTCTCCACTAATAGCTAGTATTTCAATAAAGCAAATAGAGGGGCTAAAAATATGTCCACAGGAGGAAAACACATAAACAGGCATATCCACTAGTAATTGCACCAACACGCTCAGATATAGAATGCCCTGCTTAGTTTAGACAAAAAGGAGGAAAAAAGAAATCCTGCACGTATTAGTTTTCACATCAAGGTGTTGCAATGATGTACTTGCATTGTTGAGATTTCAGCATGATGCAACTAAATATATTTCCATTTCAAGAAGCAACCATTATAAACCAATATAAACACCTACAACTTTGAAGAAACTCTTTATTCTTGGGGTGCTAAGAATCTCAACATTTTTTGGATAAGAATGGGAATCTCACGTATTTTTATCCAGATCAAACAATGCAAAACAATAAAACTGATATAACTTGAATTTGCACCGCTCATAACCTACAAACGCACCTCCCAACTTTGCTGGATTTGCTGCAAATTTCAAACAGATGGCCTTGAGTTGCGTACACTGGTGCTGCTCGGCCAACGCCAGTGTTGTTGCTACTGTCTCGGCACTTAGTTCCTCACACAACTTTGATTCACATAACAATTTCAACCGATCTAAATTGTAAAGGTCAGAGACAGCCAACAGATGCTGTACCATATTGGTGGATGTGCACATCGATGTTGAACCTGTTATCTCATGCACATCAGGGAGTTTGTCCGTGTATATAAACAGAAGCATTGCCTGAATACACAGAAGAGCCCAATCAAGTCACACCTGCTTCTTTAAAACAAGTGACTATAACAGTGTTGATTTTGCATAAAGAACAAATTCAACACTAGGAAACCTAATGAGGGTCTGAAATGCAACCGTTAGATATGATGAATCTAACAGAAAACAAAAGTCCTTTTTTTAAGAAAAATAAAAAAGCATACAAAGAAGGCACTTTTCCTATTCTTTTTCTTCAAATGGTGGTGGATAGAAGTTAGAAAAAGAAACTTACCTTGAATATCAAAGGATCAACATCCTTCACTGCTACTTTATCCATTTTAGGATCCCCAACAAGTCCAAAAAACTGAGCTCTGAAAACAGGTGAACGAGCAGCAAGGATCAACTTATGAGCTTTAAATGTCTCATCGCCAACCTGGAAAGCTATGTCACAACCAGCTTCAGACTCCAGGAGTTCTTTAAGACCCTGACCCATGTCTGAAGGCGGAACTGAAATGGAGTACTGTTTCGGTCCTTCAAGATGTGTTCTGACAACTCCGACAGTGCAATTCATGATAAGGCAGTCGTCCTTCAGATAATCAGAAGTTTCCAAGGTTGTCCTTCGGAAGAAACGTTTGTAACCCCTGAAATGCATCAACAAAGTGTTATGCGAGGAAATATTGTCCCAGCCTGATTCCCCAAAAGAAAAGGACAAAGAAGAGACGAGCATGAACTGATTAAACTCCTATGTGACATTTACAGGCACAAAATGCAAACAACCAAATTTTATTAAACATGATGAAAATAAGTCTAACTAGGTTGGCAAAACTACCGATAATACAAGAAACCAACTCAGAGCAACAACACGTGGATATCTCCAAGTTCCCAGTGTCACAGGCAGGGATCAGTATGCTGGTTTGAGGAACGCAATACTTTGAAGATACACTAAACTCATCTGCTCACCCAACAATGTACAATAGCTATGCACAAAGTAAAATCCCAAACAACATGCAGGTTGTGACAGTGGGAAACTTGAATTTCAGGCTAATAGAGAGAAATTTAAAAATTTGTAAGGTGGTACTTGTTTATGAGATGTTTTCAGTTACGGCATTATATCATTCTTAGTTTGCTAAAGGAGGGGGGTGTAAATCTTCTAGCTATTGGGGAATATAGGGTTTTTTTTCTTAGAAGGATCCTTACAAATTTTTAATTGGGATCTGTCAAGGAGCACAACAAAAGAGCATTCCAGAGAAATAATCATATGCCACCTGTTTGGAGGACAAAAGGATTAAGACTATACGTAATTGAACATTAGATCTTTTGTTAGTGATATTACCTAAGAATTAAGTCTAGATCTCCTATCAAGATAATAATAATTACATAAATGTGACCTTCTACCCTCACCCAAGACAGTAGTAGTAGCACTATCACATGCTATTTTCTGTAAGCAGAGCTTCCATTTTACAATAGCAACTGTCATTTACTAACACACATTATCATATTGCTCCAAATACATTGCTCCTCTGACTAAAACTCCACATTCCTACACAACAGTCAAACACATAGCAGTATCCCATAAGAACAAATTTTCTGAATATAAACGTCGACTATGTGAACATGAAATCATACTACAATCTGCCACCAATCAAATTCAACGCGTGTGCTATTTATACTACCAAAAACAAACTCCTCTCGACATGGATGATATCTTTTTTTCTCATTACATGAATTAACTTTCATGCAAAAAGTCCAAAAATCCCATCTTGACCCGCAAACTACAGGTGCATTGATAAAAATCCACTAATACTTAACCATCCACGTAAAACAGAGTTTTCAATAAACCAAAATTATCCAACCAAAACACAAGAAACAGAACTGAACAAAATTGAAGGGAAAAAAACATTACCACATGCTCCCTCTGTATTTCAACGAATAAGGTCCACTCTCCAACGCACGATCAAAATGACTATGCACTTTATGCTTCCCTTTCCCGCTCTGATCCACCAGCGTCAACTCAAACAAAGCCCTAACATCCGTTCCTTCGCTCGCTAATGCAATAAAAACCGACACATACATCGAACTATCTTCAGGGTTTTTCCCATCTGGGTAAAAATAAACCCCCCAATCATAACCACCTACATTGAAAACATCACTCGGTATGCATTTCCCAGCTCCCATCCCCTTCGCTAATGAATACCCCTTTATCGTAAACTGGTGAGACCCATTCACCGTCTCGTTTATTGACTTCGAACATGACTCCTTATCAATATCTGCCTTGAAATCGTCCATGATTTCATCGAAATATGGAAACCCTAGAAAAAGTTAGTTTTTTAGCTATGAATTCGAGTGAAATGAATCAAAAGATAGAAAAATATGGAAGAATAGAACTTCAATTGAAGGAATTGCAGGATAATTTCGACGAATTACGGTCTTTTAAAGGTTAGGACAAACCCTATAATTAATTCATGGTGAAATAGGGTTTGAAGAGAAGGAAATGGAGGGATCGTAGAGAGACTGGGGGGTAAATAGGAGGGAATTGAAGGGAAAGACCGGTGAATTTGGCCGGGGAGAAGAGGAGAGGTTATAAAGAGACCGGTGGAGGCCTGTAAATGATAAAAAGTTGGAATATAAAAAAGTGAAAGTTAAGTGGATTTTGTATGGAGGGAAAGAGAGAGAGAGGGAGGGACGTGGAGAGTTTTAATTTGTGGTCGATTTTGTATGGTTTTGTTTTTGTTGTACGGGTGGGGTTGGGATCGGGTAAGCGTCTGAACTCTCGAGAGGTTTGTCCAAGAGGAATTTAAAAATGTTTTATGTCATTTGTTTGTTAAAAAATAATTTATTTTTGAAAATTAATTTTTTAAAAAAATAAATTTTTATAAAGCTGATAACTTTAAAAATATTTTCCAGTATTTAATTATGTTATGAAAAATTAATTGAAAAATAAATTGTTTATATTTTTTTTCAAGTTTATTAAAATAATAAAAAACAAATATTACAAATAAAAAAGTTGAACGAGAATAAAATTGAAAAAAATACAATTTCATAAATTATCTCAAATAAAAATTAAAATAATAAATATCAAATCTAATAGATAAAAAAATTGAAAGGTGATGAAATTACAAAATATATATAATTTTATAAATTATTTCAAATAAAATAAAAAATAAAAAAATAAGAAGCAAATTTGATAAATATAAATTTTCAACTAAAAAAATAATAAGAAATGGCAAATAACAATCATAAAAATAAAGATCAAAGTTGATATAAAAATCAAATTAAATCAAATTTTAAGAGATGAAATTGAAAAAAAAAAATTCAAAACAAAATATATAGCAATTAAAGGTTTAAGGACCAAATTTGATACAATCAGTAAATAATATGATATTTTTAAATTTTTTACAACTTTTGAAAAGTATTTTCCATCCAAAATAAAAGAAAAACACTTTCCTGAAAACCAAGTCAAATTTTTCTTTAACTAAAAAATATTTTTCATTAACTAAATTTTTTAATGATAAACAAACACAAAAATAATTTTAAAAATAATTTTTAAAAAATTAGTTTCCGTGATTTATCTTAACTGTGTTTATATGTGCTGGTATTTTTAATTAAAATAATTTTTTATTTTTAATATTCATCCATTTAAATCATTTAAAAAGAAGTTTTGTGTTTGGGCCGTTTGGCATTTTTTTTTGTTTTTTTATGGGGACGTTTGGAAAACGGGTGCTGGCCTGGGTAGAAAGGTACTTGAATGTTCTCTGCTTCTTGCTGTTTTTTCAGTACTTTTGTCGGAACTACGAATAATGTAGAGAAGCCCACGTTGAGCTGGTCCAGAAGAATGAGTAACCAGCCCGACTTCCATAAGCCCATAATAAGAGCTTGTTTCTCTAGCAAGAAGGATTCGATAAAATTCAGTTAGGAATATTGTTTAACTATTTCTCAAAATATTGCTTGAAGATCTTTGATGAACGTTGGCGTTTTTCTAATGGGATGTGTGAAAAATCTTAAATTTTAAACATCAACGATTTGTATCTTCTTCGTTTGTTTATTAATTTCAAATAGTCCAAATTTATTTGATTTTAAAAGAGAGAGAGAGAGAGAGAGAGAGAGAGAGAGAGAAATTTCGACATCATCACAATAAATTCAGAGTTAGAAGGGAGATCGCTCGGGGAGGGGGAGATCGAGAATGTAGAGCTCAATTTAAGTGAGGAAAATTCAATGTGTAGAGGTGAATTTTGAAAAGGCTGATGATTCATTTTTATATTTATAAAAAGAAAACACAGTGATCAGTGACAATTCAGTGTTTTCTTCTATCCTTTTAACAAGCTGTTTGTAATAAATTTTTGGATTGATTTTGTTTAAAATAATTATAGTTGTTAAACTGGGTTTTTAAAAAATCTAAACGACTTTGTACTAACCCGTTTTAAACTCGGCAGATGAAATACGGAACAATAAATTTTTAGAGTTTCTTTCGTATTATAATAGTATTTGTTTTAAAAAAAATTATCAAAATAATATTTTTTTTATTTTTTTAAATTTAAAAATAAATAAATATGTATTCGTGAGCATTTCCTACCGGTTAAAACTAAAAACATAATTCAAAATAAAATAATAATAATTTGAAGCAGAAATATTTTACAATTGCAAAATAAAAAATAAAGGATTCGTGAGCATTTCCTACCGGTTAAAACTTTAAATACACACATGAAGTCTGTACTTCAAAATCTACTCATCACACCAATGGCTAAAGAAACCTTGCTGTGCCCTGAAATGAAAAGGTTTGGTCACTTACAGGAAGAAAAGGTAAATTCCGAGAACAACAAAAAAAAAAAAAAAACCACATGAGAAGCAAGAAGAGGCAGAAGCAGCGGCGGCGGTCTTCAAAGAATTGAAAACCTAGCAGGTGTTATCTTTGATTTTCTGGTGACACCGGCCCTGGATCCCTTGGACTGGCTCGATGCTCGTGGGCTGAAAATTTTAAATGTAACAGTTGATTTTGGTCTGAAAGATGGCGGCAAAAAAAAAAAAAAAAAAAAAAAACAGGAAGAGAATCGAATGATCAGACACAGTACCTTGAACGTGTTTTGCTTTGTGTTTTGAACTATTTACTGGAGATTTAAAAAAACAATTACTAGAAATTAATTTCTTAATATATTTTTAGATTGTTGTTGTACATTGATATTAAAACTAAATTAAAAAAAAACAATAATTTAAAAGCAACTATTACCTTATCCTAAGCATGCTCTTTAACAACCACCGACAGCTTTCTTTGTGACGATGATTCTATATATCTTCCAAAGCACTGATTCGCTTGTAAAATCCATGACCCATAATCTCTAACAATTGTAGTCCCGGGCCCGGTTTGACGAATATAGCAGGGAAGACTTGTGTGTGATTAATGTCCCGTCAATGTTATCTGCTTTTCTTGTTGCTACGTGTCATTTATTTAGTAAATATAGAAAACAACCATTAAAAACATCCAAAAAATATTGAAAGTTTTAGAATAAAGACAAAAAAAATAATTTTCTAATTAAAACTTTATTATCTCATTAAATCATGTTGGCCAACCTTGAGGCCCTTGACTTAGCCCTTTGCCTTGCATGTGTTTTGAATTGAATTATAGAGTTAATTTAATAAATCTAATTATAATCTTAGCCAAAATCATGTTTCGCTAAAAATATATAAACAATGTTGCTTTAATTATTATTTTTTGAAATATTAACAAGATAACATTCTAAGTAACCTATAAATTAAGCCAGAGTTTAACTTGCTTTATAAAAAAATTAAAATGACTCTGATCTAATTTTTTATAAAAAATATTAGGACAACAACATTTTAAATAAACATTAATCAAATTAAGTTAACTTACCCAACTCGTGATTTAAGTTGTAGTTCTTGTTGGGTGTAATAACCTTATCTTATGTAATATATTTTTTGTTTAATTGAGCAATAAATAACCTAAAAATTACGAAGTTAATTAGAGCTTAAATAAAGAAAATTGGCACAAACTAAAAGCTACATTGAAAAGGGGCTTGAATTCATTTAAAAAAAAATGAAAACAAGTAAAAAAGGGTAAGTGATCGGCCAAGTCTACACGCCTAACCTTGATAAAAAAAGCCCTATCCTTGCATGTTTTTTTTTCCCATTATTTTCCTAGAAGTGCATGACGCGTCATTCGCTCTTGTTTCTTTTCAAGCAGGTGGTGGGCACTAGCAGACAATCTATCATCTACCGCCTAGAATCCAACCAACGTTATGGTGTATAAAATTCATGAAAGATTTTTGCCTGAAGTTCCATTATTTAAAAATCATCTTAATATAAAAACACTTAAAAATGTAGTGGAAATTTTCACAAACCACCCACCAACAAGAAAAAAAAAACCCTAAACCACTTAAAACTAAAAATCAATACAATCTTAAAAAAACTTTTCAAATCATGATCCCCTTTTTTAGTGCAAAATGAAGGTCAAATAACACTTCAATGTAAACCCTCTCGTCAAAATGAACATGTGATACTAAGAGTGATATTTTTCATAGTGGAACCTTGCCCTACCAAAAAATTTCTCTCCATGTCACTATTTTTCAACGACTCTTCTCTTTACTCATGCTGTGCAATAAACTAAGACGACAAAAAAAAAAGTTCTAGACCAAAATGCTTGTTCCCTAAACTAAATGGACCAGAAGATAACTTTAACAAACCAAGAGTCAAAACTTAGCCAGAAAGTTTATGGTGGGCATGTTTTTTTTTTCCCTTCAATTTTAACCCTTTAACTTTCAATATTGTATAAATAATAAAATCAAATAGATTCTAGCAAAATCAACAACCATTCAAATAACAAAACGGTTTTTTATAGACCATTGTGATCTTGTAAAAAGAGAGAAGGAACAAAATACAGAGATAAATTCCTAATAAATACAATATTAAGTGACTAAATTAGTAAAAATAACCAAAAAAACAAGAACGAAGGAAAACCCAAAAAAACAAGAACGAAGGAAAACCAAAAAAAACTAACACTGCTTCTATGAGTGTTGCCCTATAATGAGAGCTATAAAGAGATCTGCAAACCTTTTAATGTTTTTGTTAACAAGATTTGAAAAAAAAACTCAACCCATCCTTTTTTTTTTTCTAGTGTCTTGAGATAGCTTTTTATATGGAAATTAAATCTACGTCACTGGTTCAGTTAATAATAGATTATCCAATTCACCAGATAACAAAAACCTAAAGGACGTTGCTAAATCCTCACAGCAACACACAAACCACTATTTATTTTATTAGATTAGTATTTTATAATTAGTATTTTATTTTTTCCCTTTCAATAACCTGATTTATCTTGTTTAGTTTTATTTGTTATTCTTTATTATTATGTTGTTTTGAGAATTGTGCTCTATGATTATTATTATTTTTTCTTTTTTTTGGGTTACATACCGACTTCGTGGATCTAGTTTTTTTTTTCTTATCGATTCCAACCCTTAACATTAGATTAATTGAATGCGGGTTTTGTAACTTGTTTTGCTTTCTATGAATCTATTTTGATCTCGTGACTTAGGTTGCAGATCTAACAAGTTTACCCAAGTTTTTTTATTGTATTTTCTAATTGATTTTTTTATTTCATATTTCAATATTGGATTGATTGGAAATTGAGTTTTGTGGTTTTTTTATTTTTTTTCAGGTTATCTCGGTCTTATGACCCCGGACACGAGTTTGATTGGTTAATCCAGGTTGACTCGGTTTATTTTTTAACTATTTATTTTTCAATTTCATCCTCCAACAACCCAATTCTCCTCTTCCTCCTCTCCTTCTTCTTCTTCTCATCCTTCAATGTTAGGTTATTTTGTGAACTCAGTTTTATATTTTTTTTTCATACTGCTTTACGTGGAGTTATCCTAATTTCATTGATTTTTTTGTCTTAATTTAAACTTTAAATATTTGACATATTGGGAATAGAGTTTCATAATTTTTTTATTTGTTTTTTATAAAATTATCACTGTTTCATGATCTAAGTTGCAGTTTCAACAAATTAGCTCAAGTTGACTTGAATTTTATTTTTGCATTTATTTTTAATTGATTTTTTTTTGATTTCATTATTTAATATTGAATTGATTAGAAATTAAGTTATATATATTTTTAAAATTTTATTTTTATGAACTTGTCCCAATGCCTTGATTTGATTAACTGATTTAACATGTTGATCGATGTAATTTTTTTTCAATCTTGTTCTTTAACACTAAGTTGATTAAAAATTGACTCGAATGATTTATTTTGATTTATTTTTGACTAGGTTATCATGATTTCTTGATACATGTTGCATAT
>Ga0325401_1007104_pt1 | contig 10866 bp, 7 predicted proteins | sample PopdelMetagenome_FD_205666 | JGI IMG/M metagenome (GOLD analysis project Ga0325401, IMG submission 205666) | Populus deltoides microbial communities from Bellville, Georgia, United States - Xylem-PdKOR-R2 | ecosystem: Host-associated > Plants > Phyllosphere > Stem > Wood/Secondary xylem | place...
GAGATCCGCGTCTATGACCGGATGCTGGACGGGGCCGCCGTCGCGACGCTGGCGGACAAGCGCGATCCGGCCCCCTCCCCCGCCCCGGACACCGCCGCCCGTCGCGCGGCGTGGCTGCACCGCTACGGCTGGGACGCGGGCGCGCCTCCGGTGCTGGACGCGCCCGCCACGCGCGTCCGCAAGGTCGAGTTCGCCGACGCCCGCGACCAGAAGCAATGGATGTGGAAGGGCGTTGACGGCATCGCCGAGACGACCTGGCCCGGCGTCTACAACCGCTCCGCCTTGCCCGGCCGCCACGATTATTTCGAACTGCCCGACTGGAACACCTACGTTCAAGGCGGCCGCGCCTACGACCTGACGGTGCCGCCGGCCGAGCGCTTCAACCAGGTGGAGATACGCGGGGCGGCCTTTGGCGCGCTCAGCTGGAACGGCGCGACGCTGGCGGAGCGGCCGCGGGGCGCGGTGCGCAGCGTCACGCGCATCGCGCCGCGCACCGGCGGCGCGCTGCGCTTCGCCAACCGCATGGCCGAACAGCCGATCCAGGAGATCTGGGCGTATGACGTATCGCCCGGCGCCGAGCCGGCCGGCACCTTTAAGCTCGACTATACGATCCGTGCCCAGATCGCGCCGACGCTGGCGGCGCTGGAGCCGTTGAACAACTTCGTCGCCGGCCGCTACGCCCCCGACGAGCGGTCGACGGTGGTCGCCATGCCGACGTCGGGCGTCAAGGCGGCGGTTGGTGCCGGCGCCGCGGGGGGTGCCGCCACCGTCCGACGGGCGACGGACGCCGAGCCGATCGTCCACGTGCTGATCCCCGCCAGTTTCGGCGACGCGGCCCCCGACCAGCCGGTGGCGCGCGCCTGGGATTACGGCTGGCAGAACATCCACGACGGGCTGGACGGTGTCGCGATCGACCTGCCCGCGATGAAGCTGACGCCCGACGCGCGCGGGCTGGTGGCGCTGAACATCAAGGTGCGCGATCCGATCTGGCCGGCGCGCGACATGATCGACCTGTCCGTGTCGGTCCGCCCCAACCAAGCCCGCACGCTGTGGCTGGACCTGCGCGACCGGATATTGACGCACGACAGCCTGTTGCTGACGATCGCCAGCGCCGCCCCGGACTTCGACGCTGACAGCCTGGACGGCGCGCGCCTGCGGCTGGTGTTCAAGCCGCGCGACCAGGCGGCGAAGGAACACGTCGCCGACCGATTCGACCAGGTGAAGGACAATTGGGGATTCCTGGTCGAGGAACATACCGCGTCCAAGCGCGCGGGCCTCTATGCCCGGCTGTTCGCGGACGCGACCGACCTGCTGCGCGTCGATCCCGATCACGTCGAGGGCCGCGCCTATTGGGCCGACATCAACTATCGGCCCGAGAACCTGCCCCCCGCGGCGCTGCCGCCCGCGCCCGCGGGCGTGCCGGCCTGGGCGCACTGGCAGTTGCAGGACTTGGCCCAGGTGCGCCGCTTCGTGGAATGGTGGATCGACCATCGCCAGGTGCCGTACGGCGACTTCGGCGGCGGCATCTCGGACGACAGCGACCTGGTGCAGCAATGGCCGGGCGCGGCGCTGATGGGGCTGATCCCCGACAAGGTGAACGCCTCGCTGCGCGCGCTGTCGGACGCGGCCCACGCCAACGGCATGATAACCAACGGGCTGGGCACGATCACCACCGACGAGCTCCACGCCTATGAGGAAGGACTGAACAGCGACGCGGCGCGGCTGTACCTGAACTGGGGCGAGCCCAAGGCCGTGGAGCGGATCATGGCCACCACCCGCGCGCTGGGGGGCGTGATCCTGCGCAACCAGGCCGGACACATGCATTTCGCGTCGTCTTGGTATGGTGGTCGGAAGATGTACCGCGACGATGCCTGGGCGTGGCAGAAGCCCTACGCCTTCACCGTGCTGCACGGGCCGACACTGCTGGGCCTTTACAACGGGAACCAGGCCGCGCGCGGACTGGTGACGGGGGTGATCGACAGCCTGCTGGCGCACGGCAAGCAGGGCGCGGACGGATCGTGGAGCTTCCCCAACGAGATCAACTGGTCGTCCGACGCCGAGCGCGCGGGCGACGGCGGGGGCGCCACGCTGCCGCTCCAGGGGGCCTGGGCATCGTGGCGCTGGACGGGGGACGCGAAGTATCTGCGGCCCCTGGAGACGCGCGTCGCCAGGGCGGGGCCGGCGGCGCTGGGAGAGATCAACGACGACGTGTTCGGGCTGCTGCCCCAGGGCGTGGACTGGCGCAACAAGCTGGCGGCGGCGACGAACGACGATCCGGCCACGCTCTACGCGCGCTGGTCCGCGACGGGCGATCCCGCCCCGCTGGCAACGCTCAACGAGGCGGCGGCGCGCGAGAAGGCGGCGCGCGCCTATATGATGACGGAAGGCCATTGGTGGTCCGACCGCGTCGAGGCGCCGAGCGAATGGCTGCAACGCGAGCGGCTGGGCGGCATCGCGCTCAGACGCAACCAGAGCTGGCCCGCCAACGCCGTGTCGTGGCGGTTCGCGGACCCGGCCGACGCGGAACGGGTGGCTTTGCTGGTGCGGGCCACGCCGAACCGCGTGCGGATCACCGCCTTCAACACCGCGACCGCCCCCGTCGCGGCCGAGATGGGGACGTGGAACGTCGCCGCGGGTGAATGGCGCGTGACCGGCGGCGGCGGTGCGACGCGCACCGTGACGCTGGAACGCGGCGGCGCGATCCCCGTCAGCTTCGCGCCGGGGGAGAGCGCGATCGAACTCGAGCTCGTCCGCCCCGCCGACCCCGTTGATCGGCGACCCGACCTGGGGATCGGCATCGACGACGCGGTTCGCCGCGGTCAGCGCGTCACGCTGACGGTGCACAGCCTGGGCGCGGCCGCGACCGCGGGCGGCACCGCGTCGCTGGTGGCGGGCGGCCGGACGCTGGCGACCGCGCGCATCCCCGCGATGGCCGCGCCCGCGGACCTGACCCCGCGCACGTCGAAGGTCGCGCTGACCGTCCCCGCCGGCGTCGATCCGAGGGGCGTGGAAGCGGTGGTGGCGCTGCCCGGCGACGCGGCGGAGGTCACGCGCAGGAACAACCGGGTGCAGCTGCGGTGACGACCATCGGCCGGCGGCCGATGCTGGCGGGGATGGCCGCGCTGCTGTCGACGCCGGTCCTGGCGACCGAAGCCGACCCCGCGGATGCCGCGTTGGACGCGGCCGCCGCCCTGCCCCCTGCCCAGGGCCTGGCGCTGTTGAAAGATGTCGCGGCCGCGAGCCCCGCGCGCCGCCTGGACCTGTCCGCCGCGCGCGCGGGGCTGGCGATCGACGCCGCGCTCGCCGACCGGCCCGGCAATTTCGCCCTCCACCTCGCGCGTACGCTGGGGAACGGCGTGTCGCCCGACGCCGCCGTCCGCCGGCTGGATCGCGCGCTGGCCGAGCTTGAGGCGCGCGCCGCCGCCCTGTTCGACGCGCTGGGCATCCGCGGGCCGGATATCGGCGACCGCTTTCGCCAGCTCTTCGCGGGCGAAGCGGGGCGCTATCCGGACGACGCGACCGGGCGGGCGCGGGCGGTGTCCGACATGGCCGCGACGCTGCGCGACCTGCGCGCCGCGACGCCCGCGCTGCTGGGGCCCGTGCCGCCCTATTGCCTGGACGTGTCCGTCCGCTCCCTCTCCGCCGCGGAGGTCGCGGCCGGACGGCAGGGCTATCGCGAGGCCCCCGCCCCCGGCCGGCCCGGCGCCTACGTCGTCGACCTGCGCGACGTTTCGCGCCGCCCCGCCTGGTCGCTGCCCAGCGTCGTCGCGCACGAACTGCTGCCCGGACATATGGTGCAGCTGGGGATCGAGCAGGCGACGCCGCTTCACCCGCTACGGCTGCGCTACGCCGGCGCGTTCGTGGAGGGTTGGGCGACCTATGCCGAGGCGCTGGCCGCCCCCCGCTTCGATGGGCCGCGGGCGATGCTGGGCCACCTCCACTGGCTGATCTTTCGCGCGGGCCGCGCGCGGATCGACCTGGGTGTGCATCACCAGTCCTGGCCGCTCGATCAGGCACGCGCGAAGCTGGCGGCGTGGCAGGGCGTCCCCGTCTATTTCACCGATTTCGAGACGGACCTGGCGCGGATCGCCAAGGAGCCCGGCACGCGCGCCGCCGAGGCGCTGGCGTGGCTGGCGCTGGCCGACCGCGCGGCGCGCGATCCCGCCGCGCGCCGGCGTTGGCACGGCGCGGTGCTGGCGGACGGGCGCAAACGGCTGGAACAACTGCCCTGACTTAAGGGCGCGTCAGTCGAGGTTGGGCCGCAGCCAGCGCTCCGCCTGCCTCACGTCGACGCCGCGCCGAACGGCATAGTCCGCCACCTGATCCTGGCCGATCCGCGCGACCCCGAAATACTGCGCGTCGGCGTGCCCGAAATAGAAACCGCTGACCGCCGCCGTCGGCAGCATCGCGAAACTGTCGGTCAGCGTCAGTCCCGCGCGCTCCTCGGCACCCAGCATGTCGAACAGCTGGCGCTTCAGGCTGTGTTCTGGACACGCCGGATAGCCGGGCGCGGGGCGGATACCGCGATACTGTTCGCGGATCAGCGCCTCGTTGGTCAGCTGCTCGCCCGGCGCATAGCCCCATAGCTCGGCGCGGACGTGGAGGTGCAGCCGTTCGGCGAACGCCTCCGCCAGCCGGTCGGCCAGCGCCTTCAGCAGGATGTCGTTATAGTCGTCGTGGTTCGCCTTGTAGCGTTCCAGATGCGGCTCGATGCCGTGGATGCCGACCGCGAAGCCGCCCATCCAGTCGCCCGACGGATCGACGAAATCGGCCAGGCACATATTGGCCCGCCCCTCCCGCTTGGCGATTTGCTGGCGCAGGAAGGGCAGACGCACGCTGGCCTCGTTGCGGCGGTCCAGGTCGGGGACGTGGAAATTCTCCGGCACCGACGCGCCGTCGGGGCTGCGATGGTCGTCGCTGTGCGCCAGCGTCACCATCACGTCGTCGCCCGACCGGTGGCACGGCCACAGCCCCGCCACCCCGCGTGCGGTCAGCCAATCCTCGGCGACGATGCGGTCGAGCATCGCTTGCGCGTCCGCGTAGAGGCCGGACGCGCTCTCGCCCACTACCGCGTCGGTCAGGATCGCAGGGAAGTTGCCCGCCAGTTCCCAGGCGCGAAAGAAGGGCGTCCAGTCGATATACTGACGCAGGTCGGCCAGGTCCCACGCGTCGAACACGTGGATGCCGGGCTTGGCCGCAGCGCACGCCTTGGCCGCCATGTCCGCCTTGAAGCCCCGCGCGCGGGCGTCGGCCAGCGGCAGCAGGTCGTTGTTGCCCTTGCCCGCGCGGCTGTCCCGGACCTTCCGATACTCGTCGGCGACCTGGACGACATAGGCGTCGCGGCCCGTGTCGCTGACCAAGGTGGTCGCCACGCCCACCGCGCGGCTGGCGTCGAGCACGTGGACGACCGGCCCGTCATAGGCGGGCGCGATGCGCAAGGCGGTGTGGACCTTGGACGTGGTGGCGCCGCCGATCAGCAGCGGCATGGTCATGCCCATGCGGCGCATTTCCTCCGCCACCGTCACCATCTCGTCGAGCGAGGGGGTGATGAGGCCGGACAGGCCGATCATGTCGGCGTCGTTCTCGTTCGCCGCTTCCAGTATCCGGGACCAGGGAACCATTACCCCCAGGTCGACGACCTCGAAGCCGTTGCACTGCAGGACCACGCCGACGATGTTCTTGCCGATGTCGTGGACGTCGCCCTTGACGGTGGCCATGACGATGCGGCCCTTGCCCTTGGCGCCGGGCTCCTTGGCCGCCTCGATGAAGGGGAGCAGGTGGGCCACAGCCTTTTTCATGACGCGCGCGGACTTGACCACCTGGGGCAGGAACATCTTGCCCGACCCGAACAGGTCGCCGACGACGTTCATGCCGTCCATCAACGGCCCCTCGATCACCTCGATCGGCCGCGCATAGGCCAGGCGGCATTCCTCCGTATCCTCGACGACGTGCGCGTCGATGCCCTTGACCAGCGCGTGTTCCAGGCGCTTTCGCACCTCCCAGCCGCGCCATTCGGCGGCCTGGGCTTCGGCGACCTTGTCGGTGCCGCGAAAACGCTCGGCCAGCGCCACCAGCCGGTCGCCCGCGTCCGGGTCGCGGTTGAGGACCACGTCCTCGCACGCGGTGCGCAGCTCGGCGTCGATCGCGTCGTACACGTCGAGCTGGCCGGCGTTGACGATGCCCATGTCCATACCCGCCGGGATGGCGTGGAACAGGAACACCGAATGCATCGCGCGGCGCACGGGCTCGTTGCCGCGGAAGGAGAAGGACAGGTTCGACAGGCCGCCCGAGATATGGACGTGGGGACAGCGCGCCTTGATCTCGCGGCACGCCTCGATGAAGTCGACGCCGTAGTTGTTGTGTTCCTCGATCCCCGTCGCCACCGCGAACACGTTGGGGTCGAAGATGATGTCCTCGGGCGGGAAGCCGATGGCCGTCAGCTCGTCGTACGCGCGCGCGCAGATCTCGACCTTGCGCGCCTGGGTGTCCGCCTGCCCCACTTCGTCGAAGGCCATGACGACGACGGCGGCGCCGTAGGCCATACACTTGCGCGCTGACGCCAGGAAGGGCTCCACGCCCTCCTTCATGCTGATCGAGTTGACGATCGGCTTGCCCGACACGCATTTCAGGCCCGCCTCGATCACGCTCCACTTGGAACTGTCGATCATCACCGGCACGCGGGCGATGTCGGGCTCGGCGGCGATCAGCTTCAGGAAGGTCGTCATCGCGACCTCGGCGTCGAGCAGCCCCTCGTCCATGTTGACGTCGATGACCTGGGCGCCGTTCTCCACCTGCGCGCGCGCGACCTCGACCGCGCGGGTGTAGTCGCCCGCCATCACGAGCTTCTTGAACGCGGCCGAGCCGGTGACGTTGGTCCGCTCGCCGACGTTGACGAACTGGGTGGAACTGGCGGTCATGTGGTCGTCAATACTCGATGATCTTGTGCAGCAGGTCCGCCGAGGTGTCGCCCTTGGTCAGGAAGGACTCGCGCACGTTCGCCAGGAACGCCGTCTCGCGCATCTTGTCGAGCAGGCGGACGAGCTTCTGCTGCGCGTCGCTGCTGCCGGCCCGCAGATCCTCCACGAAGGCGTTCACCGGACCCCGAAGGTCGCGATTGCCGTCGACCGCCAGCCTGGACAGCTGAACCATGATCTCGTCCGTCCTGGCCAGACCGCCGGTCCGCCACAGCGACACCAGGGCGGCCCCGATCTCGGCGTAGCTGGTCCGCCGCGCCGACGCCACGGCCGACACGTGCGACAACAGCATGGTCAGCACCGACCCGGCGACCGCGCCGACGAAGCTCCAGAACAGGGCATCCACGGTCACGCCGCCATCGTGAACGGTTCGAGCCCCGCCAGCCGCGTCCGCACGGCAGGCGCCGCCACGCGGCGCGGGGCGAGGTCGCGCACCGCCTGCGCCATCGCGGCGATGTGCGCGGGCGTGGAGCCGCAACAGCCGCCCAGCACGTTCACCTGTCCCCGCTCCGCCCAGTCGCGCACCAGCCCGGCGGTGGTGGCCGGCAGCTCGTCATATTCGCCCAGCTCGTTGGGCAGGCCGGCGTTGGGATAAACCATGACCAGCGTGTCGCAGAGATCGGACAGCGTCTTGACGTGCGGCCGCAGCTGCTCGGCCCCGAACGAGCAGTTCAGCCCGATGGTGACGGGCCGCGCGTGGCGCACCGCGTGCCAGAACGCCTCAACGGTGTGGCCCGACAGGTTGCGGCCCGACAGGTCGGTCAGCGTCATCGACAGCATGATCGGCAGGTCACGGCCCAGATCCCACCCGGCCTCCAGCGCGGCCATGATGCCGGCCTTGGCGTTCAGCGTGTCGAACACCGTCTCGATCAGGATGAAGTCGACCCCGCCCTCGACCAGCGCGTCGGTCTGTTCGCGATAGACGCCCTTCAGATAGTCGAAGTCGATCTCGCGATAGCCGGGGTCGTTGACGTCCGGGCTGAGCGACAGCGTCTTGTTGGTGGGGCCGATCGCGCCGGCCACGAAGCGGGGGCGGCCGTCGCGCGCCTGATACTCGTCCGCCAGCCGGCGCGCGATCGCGCCCGACGCGACGTTGATCTCGCGCACCAGCCCCTCGGCGCCGTAATCGGCCTGGCTGATCGAATTGGCGGAGAAGGTGTTGGTCGACACGATGTCGGAGCCCGCGTCCAGGTACGCGCGCGTGATCGTCTCCGGCACCTCGGGCTTGGTCAGCGCCAGGATGTCGTTGTTGCCCTTCTGGTCGTGGCCCAGCGCCAAGTCGCCGGCGTACGCCGCCTCGTCCAGCTTCCAGTTCTGGATCTCGGTGCCGAACGCGCCGTCGGTCAGCAGCACGCGTTTCGCGGCCTCGGCGTTCAGGCGTTCGCGCGGGGTCACGCGGCGATCTCCGCGACCTGCGGCCGGGGACGCACGCCCAGCAGGTGGCAGATGGCGTAGGCCAGCTCGGCGCGGTTGAGCGTGTAGAAGTGGAAGCTCCCCACCCCCTCGGCATAGAGCTTGCGGCACATCTCGGCGGCGATGGTGGCGGCCACCAGCTGGCGCGCGGCGGGGCGGTCGTCCAACCCCTCGAACAGGCGGTCCATCCAGCCGGGGATGGCCGCCCCGCACTGGCCGGCGAAGCGACGCACCTGGGCGACGTTGGACACGGGCAGGATGCCGGGCACGATCTCGGCCGTCACGCCCGCCGCCGCCGCCGCGTCGCGGAAGCGCAGATAGGTGTCGGGCGAGAAGAAGAACTGGGTGATGGCGCGGTTGGCGCCGGCGTCCAGCTTGCGTTTCAGATTGTCGATGTCCGCCTGCGCGTGTTCGGAATCCGGATGCTTCTCCGGATAGGCGGCGACCGATATCTCGAACGGATGGAGCCGGCGCAGGCCCGCGACCAGCTCGGCCGCGTTGGCGTAGCCGCCGGGATGCGCGGCGTAGGCCGCGCCTTGTTCGGGCATGTCGCCGCGCAGCGCCACGATGTGGCGGACGCCCGCCGCCCAATATTCGTGCGCCACCTGGTCGATCTGGTCGCGCGTCGCCTCGACGCAGGTCAGGTGGGCGGCGGCGTTGAGCGGCGTCTCGCGCCCGATCCGCGCGACGGTGGCGTGCGTGCGTTCGCGCGTGGAGCCGCCCGCGCCGTAGGTGACGGAAACGAAGCGGGGCGACAGCGGCGCCAGCGCGCCGATCGCGTCCCACAGCTGCGCCTCCATCTTCTCCGACTTGGGCGGAAAGAACTCGAAGCTGACGGCCGCGCCCGCCAGGTCGGCGAATAGGGGCTGATCCATCGAAACGTCCTGCGTCATGCCGCCTTCACCTGCCTCATCCTGGCGCCGGGCCGCCGGCCCAGCCACAGCTTCACCGTCAGCTCGCCGCCCGCCAGCGTCTCGACCTGCGCCGTTTCCAGCCCCGCGGCCGCGAACCACGCCGTCAGCTGCTCGTCCGCGAAGCCCAGCCGCGCGTGCGCGTGTTCGGTCCGCAATTCCTCGCGCGCGTGGGGGGCGAAGTCCGCCACCAGCAGTCGCCCGCCCGGCCCCAGCACGCGCGCCGCCTCCGCGATCGCGGCGCCCGGATTGTGCGCGAAGTGCAGAACGTGGTGCAGCAGCGCCGCGTCCGCCGCCCCGTCGTCCAGCGGCAGGGCGTACAGGTCCGCCTGGCGCAGCTCCACGCGCGACAGGCCGCGCTCGGTCAGCTTGGCGCGGGCCAGGCGCAACATCTCGGAACTGCGGTCGATGCCCAGCGCGCGGTCGGCCCGGTCGCCGAACAATTCCAGCATCCGTCCCGTGCCGGTGCCGACGTCGATCAAAATGCCCAAGGCACCGCTGCCGAGCATGTCCGCCATCGTCGCCTCGACGGCCTCGTCGGCGACGTGGAGCGAGCGCAGCGCGTCCCATTCGGCGGCATGCGACTGGAACCAGGCCTGGGCCTGGGCGGCGCGATCCGCACGGACGGCGGCCAACCGCTGAAGATCGGCGGACGCCGCCCCCTCCACGTCGAGCGCGTCGAGCGCGGCGGCGACGGGACCCACCGTGTCCGCATCGCCCAGCGCGACAAAGACCCAGCTGCCTTCCTTGCGCCGACGGGCCAGGCCGGCATCGCACAATATCTTGACGTGCCGCGACACGCGCGGCTGCGACTGGCCCAGTACCTGCGCCACCTCGCCCACCGACAATTCCATCGCCCGCAGCAGCGCCAACACCCGCAATCGGCTATCGTCGGCCAGCGCGCGAAAGACATCGATAGGGCGGATACGTCGGGTCACGCTTCAAGACATAAAGAAATCTTTATATGAGGTCAACCGATGGATAGCGCGGACCCGAAACGATTGGCGCACGTTGGTGCCGTCGTTTCAAGGGAGGACCGCGTATAATGACCAAGTTCGTCGTCGCCGCCGTGCTGGCCGCTGCCGTCTCGCTCGCTGCGTGCAGCGAGCGCACGCAGGATCAAAGCGCCGCCGCCGCCAATTCCGCCGCGGCCGACGTCAGCGCCACCACGTCGAACGCGGTGGGCGACGTGGACGCCGCCACCGATCGCGCGCTGGGATCGGCCGAGCGCAGCCTGGACAATGCGGGCGCCGACATCAGCCGCGGCGCGGACCGGGCGGGCGATGCCATCGGCAACGCGGGCGACCGGGCCGCGGACGCTACCGGCAACGCGCTGGTCCGCGCGGGCGAGGCGATCCGGAAGTAGGAGCCGGCGGGGGCGCTCACCCGCCCCCACCCAATTCGCCTATTTCAGACAGGAGACGATGCCGGACACCACCGCCATCGTCTCCTTCGGGTCGCGCACGCGAACCGTGTCCATGCCCATGGTGTGTGCCGGATAATCGTTGCCGCCTGGAAAGATCGCGTCGCCCAGGAACAGCATCCGGTCGATGCCGATGCCGCTTTCG
>Ga0325401_1007106_pt1 | contig 10865 bp, 6 predicted proteins | sample PopdelMetagenome_FD_205666 | JGI IMG/M metagenome (GOLD analysis project Ga0325401, IMG submission 205666) | Populus deltoides microbial communities from Bellville, Georgia, United States - Xylem-PdKOR-R2 | ecosystem: Host-associated > Plants > Phyllosphere > Stem > Wood/Secondary xylem | place...
CCCAACGCTACCCCTTCAGCAGCCTCGTCGACAACCCGTATCTGATTGTCAATGAGGTGCTAAACAAGGCCAACCGCAACCAGATTACGGGCAATGTGCAGGTCAACTACAAGTTCACGAAGGACCTGAGCTTGATGTTGCGCTCGGCGTTGGACTTCTCCTACGAAGCTCGTTCGCAGCAGCGCCCCAAGGATACGGAGCGGTACAAGGAGGGCATGTACCGCACCCAAAATATCTTCTCCCAGGAGGTCAACAACGACTTTCTGCTACAGTATGCTCACAAGTTCGGGAAGTTCGAAACCAGCTTCTCGGCGGGGGGCAGCCACCTCCGAAACCGTTACAACAAAGACGAGCTACGCGCCGAACGCCTGCTCTATCCCGGCATCTTCACGTTTGCCAACAGCCGCGACCTGCCTATCACGTTGCCCTACCGGGCGGAGTTTGAAGTGAACAGCCTGTACGGCCTCGCCACCATTGGCTACAAAAACTTCCTTTACCTCGACCTGACGGCCCGCCAGGACTGGACCAGTACCCTCGCCACCCCGACTTCTGTTAAGAATACCGATTTCTTTTATCCTTCGGTTAGCCTGAGCACCATTGTGTCGGAGCTGTTGCCGCTGCCGGAAGTGGTGTCATTCGCCAAACTGCGGAGTTCGTGGGCGCAGGTGGGCAGCGGCACCACCACGCCCTACCTCACCTCCTACACCTACGCCGTAGCGACGGGTTTCCCCTCGGGCCTCAGCAACCCAAACGCCATTGCCAACGAAGGCTTGAAGCCGCGCCGCACCGAGAGCGTGGAGCTAGGGGCCGACTTGCGCTTCTTCCGCAATCGTGTAGGCCTTGATGTGTCGGTGTACCGCAACAATACTTACGACCAGATTCTGAACGTGCCCGTAGATCGGGCGTCGGGCTACGACTATGCCGTGCTCAACGCGGGCCTCGTGCGCAACCAAGGCCTTGAAATACAAGCCAATGCTCAGATCTTGGTCCGGCCAACGGGCTTCAACTGGAAGATGTACGGCACCTACACGGCCAACCGCAACAAAGTGGTGTCGCTGGCCGACAGCGTGCTGACGTACCAGCTCCAGCGCGGCCCCGGCGGCCGGGGTACGGTAGAAGCTAGGCCCGGCGGCACGATGGGCGCCATCTACGGCCGCGGCTACGAGCGGGCCCCCGACGGCCAGATCGTGTACGTGAACGGCTACCCCGTGCTCGGCGACCAGGTGAAATACCTAGGCAACGCCCTGCCGCAGTTCAAGGCGAGTATCGGCAACGAGTTCAGCTACAAGCGTGTGCGCCTCAATGTTCTGTTCGACAGCCAGTTTGGCGCCAAGGCCTATTCCATGACAAACGCCGTGCTGTCGGAGCAAGGCAAGAACAAGCTCACGCTGCCCGGTCGCTACAACGGCATCATCGGCAACGGCGTCATCCGCAACGAAGACGGCTCGTTCCGCCCCAACGACGTGGTGGCTGAGAACATTCCGAACTACTACGTAGCCCACTACGGCCGCGACAATGTGGAAGCCAACTTGTTCCGCACCGACTACATCAAGCTTCGCGAGGCGCGCATCGACTACAGCTTGCCCACTGGCTTGTTGCAAAAGCTCAAGCTCACGCAGGCTTCCATCGGGGTGTACGGGCGCGACCTGTTCATCATCACGAAGTGGCCCGCCTTTGATCCCGAGTTTGGTACCCTCAACGACGGCACCATCGACCTAGGTTTCGAGCTAGGCCAGTTCCCTTCCACCCGCACAATGGGCATCAACCTGACGATTGGAATTTGAGCCAAGCAGTAGCGCGGCCTTTGTGGTCTGCGCTACCTGACTACGCAACTGCTAACCACCATGAAAAAGATAAAACTACTCGCTTGGTTGCTGCTGGCCACCACGAGCCTAGGGGCGGTTTCGGCCTGCACCGATGGGTTTGAGGAACTCAACGTCAATCCGAACCAAAACCCTAACGTTATTCCCGAAACGCTGCTCGCCCCGGCCCTCACCGACCTGGTAAAGCGCAACATGGACCGCGCCATGCGCATCACCAACGAGCTGATGCAGGTGCACGTGTCGCGCCAGGATAACGACGAGATTCACCGCTATATCATTCGCACTGCCGAGGCCGACTATTTGTGGAACGGCTGGTATACCCAGCTCACCGACTTTCGCGACATGTACCGCAGCGCCCAGGCCGTGCGGAGCAACACGTTTATGGCCATTGCGCGCATCTGCGAGGTCTGGACGTTTTCGCTGCTGACTGATACGTTCGGGGATGTGCCCTACTCAGAAGCCATTGCGGGCCGGAGCGGCATTCTGCAACCTAAGTTCGACCGGCAAGAAGACATCTACCAGGATCTGTTTCTGAAGCTGGAAGAAGCCAACGAGCTACTGAAATCCAATACCAACCTCACGGCCGACCAAGCGCAACTCGACCCGCTTTACCAAGGCAACGCTCTGAAGTGGCGCAAGTTCGGCAACTCCCTGTACCTACGACTACTGATGCGGGTGTCGCGCAAAACCGACGCCATTGCCAACGGGATGTCGCCGCAAGCTAAGATGCGCGACATGGTGAACAACAACGCCTCCAGCTACCCGCTGATGGCTGACAACACCGACTCGGCCATTTTGCGCTGGACGGGCACGGCGCCGTACCAGTCGCCTTTCCAGACTTGGCGCACGGCGGATTTCAACACGACCAGCTCTATGAGTGAGTTCTTTATCAACAACTTGGTGGAGTGGAACGACCCGCGCCTGCCCAAGTGGTCGACACTTTACAACGGCAAGTACGAGGGTGTGCAGAGCGGCTACGAAGCCAACAAGGTTCCGCTGGCCAAATCGACTTACCCAACTGCGCTGATGACGGAGCCGCTGCTCGGCAACATCCTGAACTACTCGGAGCTGCAACTCATTCTGGCCGAAGCCGCCCTGCGCGGCTGGATTTCCGGCGACGCGAAGACGTACTACGAAACCGGCACCACCAACGGTATTACGCTCTGGGGCCTCGCGGTGCCCAGCGGCTACCTCAACGGCGCCGACGTGAAATGGGAAGCGGGTAGCAACACCGAAACCAAGCTCGACCAGATTCACCTGCAAAAGTACTACGCGCTGTTTTTCACCGACTTTCAGCAGTGGTTTGAGTACCGCCGCTCGGGTCACCCGGTGCTGCCCCTAGGGCCCGGCCTGAAAAATAACCGCCAGATGCCGGCCCGCCTGAACTACCCCGTGTACGTGCAGTCGCTGAACCAGCAGAACTACCAAGCAGCCGTGGCCGACCAGGGCGCCGATGATACGAATACGAAGGTGTGGTGGCAGCAATAAGCACGTTCAAAGCAAGCAACATGAAAACCAAGATTTTTGCGTCGCTCGCCCTGTTGTCGAGCGCCTTCGCCTTCACTGGCTGCCTGGAAGACAATCCCGACTACGCGGCCGGCACACCTAGCCCCATCATTTCCTTGGAGGATGTGCGCCGCCTTTACCAGGGCAGCGACGTGGTGCTGGAAACCAGTAAGCTAGCAGGCGCACACCAAGTGGTGGGCGTGGTCGTGTCGGACCCCAGCGGTAAGAATGTGCCCGGCGGCGCAAACACCGTCGTGATTCAGAACAAGCGCCGCGGGGTCATTCGCGGCATCATTCTGCCCCTAAACGATACGCCCAACCTAGCTGCCGGCGACTCGGTGGTGGTAGACATTGCTGGCGCAACCCTCTCTAAAGCCAGCGGTGCCCTGCGCATCGAAGGGCTGACGGCGGGCGCTATTGAGAAGGTAGCCAGCGGCAAGAGCGTGAAGCCGCAGGAGGTAAACATTCAAACGCTGCTCACCAACTTCGATACCTATGAGGGCACACTGGTACGCGTCACGGGAAGCAGCATCACGCCCGTGCCGGCGTCGGGTGCTACCTACGCCGGCAACAAAACGCTGGCCGACGGCTCCACCAACAGCGTGATGCTGCACACGGAGGCAGGTGCCACGTTTGCCACGCGTCGGCTGCCGGCCAGCGCCACGTTTGTGGGTATTCTGGCGGGAGCCGAGGCCGGGCCACAGCTCTGGATGCGCACCATCGATGACGCCCTCGACCCCAGTGGCCCCATCTACGCCAAGTTTCCGGAAAGCTTCGAGGCAGTACCGGCTTCCACGAAGGGCAGCTACAACATGAACACCGCCGCCGTGCCCGACAATACCGTGACCTTCGGCACCGGCCCCTGGAAGCTATACCAGTCCATCCTCGGCAACACCTCCGGTCGCGACCGGTACACCGGCGCCCAAGGCATCCGGATGCAGCAAAGCCTTTCCGAATCTGCCTACGTGGAAATGAAGTTCGACGTGCCGAACGGTGCTACCAAGGTCACCCTCATCTACGGCGCATACTACACCGACGCGTCGAGCTCCTGGAAGCTGGAATATTCGCAGGACCAGGGCAAAACCTGGAAGCAATCCGGCCAGACCATCACCGATGCGGGCAACTGGCAGCGTTCCATCACCTTCCTGCTGAACATCAGCGGCCCGGTGCGCTTCCGCATCAACAAGCTAGGCCTAGGTACGAGCAACCCGCCCGCCGTTTCCAACGGCCGCCTGGGGCTCGATGATATTGCCATTTACGAGAACTAGTTCGTGCCTCGCCTAGTGCATCCAGCTAGGTGAGGCACGCTTCTAAACGCTGAAATCAACTCTATTATGTTCAGAAGAAAGTTTTTGCAGAGCCTAGGTACGCTAGGCCTCACGGCCAGCTTACCGCTAGCACCAGCAGTACTTGCGGAGGAAAATGCGCCCGTGGCTGAGGCGGGACACAAGCTCAGCCTCACTCCTCTCACGATCAAAGGCAAAGTGCACCAGAAAGGCACCGGCGTTGCGGGCGTACCCGTCACGGATGGCTACAACATCGTGCTGACAGATAAGTCGGGGAAGTACACGCTGGAGAGCAATGCCACGGCCGAGTTTGTGTACATCACGGTGCCGCGCGGCTACGCTATTCCGCACGAGAAGGGAGTGGCCAAGTTCTACCAGCCCATTAAGGCGGGCGGCTCCTCAATGACGGCCGACTTTGCCCTGCAAAAGCTAGCTGCCGACGACACCAAGCACGCCTTCGCCGTGTGGGCCGATCCGCAGATGATTGACAAGAAGGACACCAACCAGCTGATTACCGTTTCGGCACCTGACCTGAAAGAGCTAGCTGCGCAGTACGACCAAAACATGTTTGCTATCGGCTGCGGTGACTTAGTGTGGGACCATTTCGAGCTGTTCGAGGACTACAAGAAAGCGGTGGAAGTCACGGGGTTGCCGTTCTATCAGGTTATCGGCAACCACGACATGAACATCACCGCCCGCTCCGACGACGGCTCGGCGCAGACGTTTAAGAGTCTTTTCGGCCCAACGTATTACTCCTTCAACCGCGGCGAAATTCACTATGTCATTCTTGATGATGTGTTCTTCATCGGGCCGCCCAAAAAGTACATTGGCTACCTGACTGAGAAGCAGTTGCAATGGCTGGAGCAAGACTTAGCCCAGGTGAAGCCCGGCAGCACCGTCGTGGTAGCCCTGCACATTCCGGTGGATAGCGGCGACAAGCGGCGCAACAAGCTCAAAGACGAATCGTTGGGCGGTGTGGTGTCGAACCGGGCGGAACTGTACCGCATTCTGAAGCCTTATAAAACCCACATCATGTCGGGGCACACGCACGTGTGCGAGAAGGTAATCACCGAAAACGCCATCGAGCACACGCACGGCGCCGTGTGCGGCGCCTGGTGGACTGGCCCCATCTGCACCGACGGCACGCCCAACGGCTACGGCGTGTATGAAGTGAACGGCCCGGAAATAAAGTGGTACTACAAATCCGTTGGCAAAGACCGCAAGCACCAGTTCCGGACCTACCCTAAAGGGGCTGTACCCGAGCGCCCCGACGACATCGTGGTGAACGTGTGGAACTGGGACCCCGAGTGGAAAGTGACCTGGTTTGAAAACGGTACCCGCCAAGGCGAAATGCACCAACAAACCGGCCTCGACCCCATGGCTGTGCAGCTCCAGGCCGGCGAGAAGCTCCCAGCCAAACACAAGTGGGTCGACCCCACCCTCACCGACCACCTCTTCTTCGCCAAACCATCGAAAGACGCTAAGGAAATCCGCATTGAGGTGACGGACCGTTTTGGGCAGGTGTACAGCGACGTGATGCCGGCTTAGGCCCCCTTCCTAACAGGCCGTCATTTCGACCAACGGGAGAAATCTCGCGTGCCAAAGTAATCATCTACTATTGCACGCGAGATTTCTCCCGTTGGTCGAAATGACATTCTTTTTGATTGTGCTTGAACTGTTTGTGTATGCAACGTACGTTATTCTTTCTCCTGACGCTGAGCTCTTTCAGCGCCGCCGCGCAGCGCCCGCTCGATGTGCAGGGCCACCGGGGCGGCCGCGGCCTGATGCCTGAAAACACTATCCCGGCCATGCGCAAAGCCCAAGACCTAGGTGTTACTACCTTGGAAATGGATATTGCCATCAGTAAGGATAAGCAGCCCCTGCTCTCTCACGACCCATTCCTAAACGCCGATTTCGTGTACCAACCCGACGGCAGTCCCATCCCGAAGGCAGAGGAGAAAAACTACCGCATCTATAACATGCCCTACAGTGAAGTCAGGCGTTACGATGTGGGTAGTCACGGCAACCCGAAGTTCCCGCGGCAGCAGAAGCTCAAGACGTATAAGCCGTTGCTAGCTGAGGTTATCGACTCGGCCGAGGCGTATGCCAAGCGCAAGCACCTAGCTTTGCCGCGCTACAACATCGAAACGAAATCCTCGCCCGAAGGCGACAACCAGTTTCATCCTGCCCCGGAGGAATTTGTGCAGCTGCTCATGCCGGTGCTGGTAGCAAAGAAGGTACTAGATAGGATTACGATTCAGTCGTTCGACCCGCGCACGTTGGAAGTAGTGCACCGTAAGTACCCCGCCGTGCAAACGGCGTTACTGGTTGAGAATGTTAAAGGACTGGATTACAACTTAAAGCGCCTGACTTTCAAACCGACTATCTACAGCCCTGCTTACAAGTTAGTTAACGCCGACTTAGTGCAAAGCTGCCACCAGCAGGGCTTGAAAATCATTCCTTGGACGGTCAACTCGGCTGCCGATATTCAGCAATTAATTCAGCAGCAAGTCGACGGCATTATCACCGATTATCCGGACTTGCTCAGCGCTAAATAATCTTGTAGAGACACATATTTGTGTCTCCGCGTTGAACGGTCACACTTGAACGATTGGACAAAGAACGATTCCGTGTGGGGTACTCCGTTCTAAATAACATCAGCAACGACGAGACACAAGTAGGTGTCTCTACAACCATACCCTCATGCGTACCGCATCCAAAACTGCCTTTCGGGTCTTGCTGCTTGCTGGTGCTTTGCACGCGCTACCGACCCTGGCGCAGCAGCCCACCAACAACCCCAAGGCCGAACGTATTCTGCTGCCCAATGGGTGGTCGCTGAGCCCGGTGGGCACGTCGCTTCAGCTCGGCGACTTGCCCCTGAACATCCAGCTCACCAAGAACGGTAAGTTGCTGGCCGTGACGAACAACGGCCAAGGCAAGCAGAGCATTCAGCTAATCGACCCCAAGACGGAAAAGCTGCTTGATGAGAAGCCCATTGCGAAATCGTGGTACGGCCTGAAATTCAGCGAAAACGGCAAGAAGCTGTACGCCTCGGGTGGCAACGACAATGTGATTCTCGGTTACAACACTGTCGAGAATAAGCTGAACCTAGCCGACACGCTGCGCCTGGGTAAGACCTGGCCCAAAGGCAAGATCAGTCCCACCGGCATTGAAGTAGACGACGCCAAGGGCCGGCTGTACACCGTCACAAAGGAGGATAACGCCTTATACGTGTTCGACCTCAAGACCAAGGCTATTCTGAAGAAAGTAGACCTAGGTCATGAAGCCTACAGCTGCCTGCTTTCACCCAACAAAAAGACCCTGTACATCTCGCTCTGGGGCGGTGATAAAGTAGCCCTCTACGACACCCAAACCGGCCAGCTCGCGGGCGAAATTGCCACCGAAAGTCACCCCAACGAGCTGCTCCAAACCCAAAACGGCCGCTACCTATTCGTAGCCAATGCCAACGACAACTCGGTTTCGCTGATCGACACCCGCAGCCGCAAGGTGCTGGAAGTCATTGCTACGGCCTTGTTTCCCACCAAGCTCACCGGCTCCACCACCAACGGCTTAGCCCTCTCGCCCGACGAAAAAACGCTCTACATCGCCAATGCCGACAACAACTGCCTAGCCGTGTTCGACGTGAAGACGCCTGGCAAAAGCTCGGCCCGCGGCTTCATCCCAACCGGCTGGTACCCGACGAGCGTGAAGACCCTCGGGCAGAAGATCTTGGTAGCCAATGGCAAGGGCTTCTCTTCCTTGGCTAACCCGGCTGGCCCTTCGCCCGTGAAGAAGACCGACAACAGCGGCTCGCACGTGGGCGTGACGGGGCAGCAGGAAGTGCAGTACATCGGCAGCTTGTTCAAGGGCACGCTGTCGTTCATCAAGCAACCTAGCCCCGAGCAGCTGACTGCCTACTCGAAGCAAGTGTACGCCAATACGCCCTTCACGGGTGAGGCGCAGGCCCACGGCAAGCGCGAAGCTGGCAACCCCGTGCCGAGCAAGGCTGGCGAGAAGTCGCCGATCAAGTACGTGTTTTACGTTATCAAAGAAAACCGCACCTATGACCAAGTGCTCGGCGACATGCCCGAGGGCAACGGCGACACCATCCTGTGCGTGTTTCCAGAGAAGGTAACGCCCAACCACCACGCCCTAGCCCGCGAGTTTGGCTTGCTCGACAACTTCTACGTGAATGCTGAAGTAAGCGCCGATGGCCACAACTGGAGCATGGCCGCCTACGCCACCGACTATACCGAGAAAACCTGGCCCATCAGCTACGGCGGCCGCGGCGGCACCTACGACTACGAAGGCAGCCGCAAAATTGCCTACCCCCGCGACGGCTACATTTGGGACTATTGCCAACGCGCCGGCCTGAGCTACCGCAGTTACGGCGAGTTTGCCGACAACGGCAAAGCCAACCTCAAGTCCCTGGAAGGCCACATTTCGCCGAAGTCGCCGGGCTTCAACATGGACATCCAGGACATTGAGCGCGTGCGCATTTGGAAGCTGGATTTCGATTCGCTCCTCGCTAAGGGAGCGGTGCCGCAATTCAGCACTATTCGCCTCAGCAACGACCACACCAGTGGGCAGCGCAAAGGCAAGTACACGCCCATCGCCGCCGTAGCCGACAATGACCTAGCTCTAGGGCAGTTGGTGGAGCATATTTCCAAGAGCTCGATCTGGAAAGAGTCGGCCATTTTTGTGCTGGAAGACGACGCCCAGAATGGCCCCGACCACGTGGACGCCCACCGCACTCCTGCCTTCGTGATTAGCCCCTACACCCGCAAAGGTGCCCCCAACCACACGATGTACTCCACCTCTGGCGCCCTGCGCACCATGGAGCTCATTCTGGGGTTGCCGCCTATGAGCCAGTACGATGCGGCCGCGCTGCCAATGTACGACTGCTTCACCACCACGCCCAACCTAGCTCCTTACCAAGCCCGCGCTGCCCGCGTGAACCTGAACGCGCGCAACGTAGCCTGGAACAAAAGCGCCGAAAAGTCGGAGCGCTTCAACCTAGCCAGCGAAGATGCCATTCCGGACCTAGAGTTGAACGAGGTCATCTGGAAGTTCGTGAAAGGTGAAAACGCCGTGGCGCCCGCGCCGCGCCGGGGTGCTTTCCTAAAAATGGAGCAGCGCCGCAAAGACGACGATGACGACGATTGAGTAGCGCCGCTCGGCCAGATTCGTAATGCGGCCGGGCCGCATTGTTTGTTGAGGCGCGAAGCAGGAGCTTCGCGCCTCAGTTGTTCTAGGGCGAATGCAAACCAAAGCTTAGCTAATCCTTTCTACTTTTGGGTTTAGCTCACGCTCTATGCATTTGTTCCGAATGCCTGCGCCGGTGCGGCGTCTTTTCGCCGATTGTCTTTGGCGGATGCCCGCCACCAGCAAGACCCTGTACCTCACCTTCGACGACGGCCCCATCCCCGAAGAGACGCCCTTTGTCCTCGAAACTCTAGCCGCGTACCAAGCCAAAGCCACCTTTTTCTGCGTGGGCGACAATGTGGTGCGCCACGAGGCCGTCGCGCGCCAAGTACTGGCCGCCGGACACCGTTTGGCCAACCATACGTTTCACCACGTCAGCGGGTGGTCGCGCAGCCGGGCCAGCTACCTAGCGGAGGTGGCCGAGTGTCAGCAAGCGTTGGATGCCCTTCGACCCTCGCCGGACGCTCACCCGCTCATGCGCCCCCCGTATGGCCGCATCACACGACCCCTTATGCGGGAGCTGCACCTTAGCTATCAGGTAATTATGTGGGACGTACTAACCTGCGACTACGACCGTAGCTTTGCCCCCGAAGACTGTCTGCGGGCTGCCCTGCACCACACCCGGCCAGGCTCCATTGTTGTGCTTCACGACAGCCTGAAAGCTAGCCGCAACATGCGTTACGTGCTGCCCCGCTACCTCGCGCATTTCGCCGAGCTAGGCTATACATTCGCTTCCCTTTAGGCCCCATGCTGACGCTACTCACCAGTTATTTCGTGTTGTGGTTTCTGGTGCTGGGCATCTGTACTGTGCTATTTGCGGTGCAAAGCCGGAAGCGCCAACCAGCCTCAGTGCCCACGCCTCTGCCCCGCGTGAGTATCCTTATTGCGGCTCGTAATGAGGAAGCCGCCATCGGGCGCTGTCTAGCTAGCATCCGCCAACTCGACTACCCTCCCGAGCTGCTGGAGGTTTTGCTGGGTGACGACGCCTCCACCGATGCTACCCGCGCCGTGGCCGAAGCTGCTATGCAAGGCTACACGGGCCATT
>Ga0325401_1007107_pt1 | contig 10864 bp, 10 predicted proteins | sample PopdelMetagenome_FD_205666 | JGI IMG/M metagenome (GOLD analysis project Ga0325401, IMG submission 205666) | Populus deltoides microbial communities from Bellville, Georgia, United States - Xylem-PdKOR-R2 | ecosystem: Host-associated > Plants > Phyllosphere > Stem > Wood/Secondary xylem | place...
TCCGGGCGCCTCGGGTCCACGACCCGAGGCGTGGGCCAGATCAACAAGACCCCTAATTAGCCAGAAAAAGATGATGGAGGGGGTTCCAGGGGGAGGAAGAATTCCTTCTTCCTCCCCCTGGCCACGGAGGGCCGCCGAAAGCCCGGACCAACGACCGCCCCCGCACGATCCCGCCCCGCCGGTCCGCTTTCCGGCAGGGGTTGCCCCCGCCCCGGCCCGGGCGCGATGCTGGCGCGCACGAAGGCCCGCGCCCGCGCGGCGCGGCCCGCAGGGAGGGACGGCGGTGGACGACACGGACGGGGCGCGCGGGCCGAGCCTGGCCGTCGACGGGGCGGTCGCCACGATCCGGCTGCACCGCCCACGGGTTCACAACCGCATCGAGCCCGCCGACCTCGACGCCCTGGAGGGGATCCTCGACCGGCTGGAGGCCGAGCCGGGCGTGCGCGCGGTGGTGCTGACGGCGACCGGCCGCTCCTTCTCCTCCGGCTTCCACATCGGCGAGATCCGGAGTGGCGCGGACGCCGACGATTCCGCCTTCGCCCGGGTGGCGGACCGGCTGGAAGGGCTGCGCCAGCCGACGATCTGCGCCCTCAACGGCGGCGTCTACGGCGGCTCCACCGACCTCGCCCTGGCCTGCGACTTCCGGGTCGGCGTGACCGGCATGGCGATGTTCATGCCCGCCGCGCGGCTCGGGCTGCACTACTACCCCGGCGGGATGCGCCGCTACGTCAGCCGCCTCGGCCTGAACGCCGCCAAGCGCCTCTTCCTCACCGCCGAGCGGCTGGAGGCGGAGGAGCTGCTCCGGATCGGCTTCCTGACCGAGCTGGTGGCGCCGGAGGCGCTGGAGGCGCGCACCGCCGCCCTCGCCGCCACCCTCGCCGCCAACGCGCCGCTGGCGGTGCAGGGCATGAAGGACGCCCTCAACGCCATCGCCCGCGCGCAGGCGGACGAGGAGGCGATCCTCCGCACGATGCGCCGGGCCCGCTCCTCCGCCGACCTCGCCGAGGGCAGGGCCGCCTGGCTGGAGAAGCGCGCGCCGGTCTTCCACGGGCGATGACGCCCGCGGCCCGGCGGCGGCAGGGGAGGGGACGGGGATGATCGCGCGTCGCGCGGCGCTGCTGGCGCCCGCCCTGCTGGCCGCCCCCGCCACGCGGGCGCAGGGGGCCGGATCCTTCCCCGACCGCCCCGTCCGGGTGGTGGTCGGCTTCACCGCCGGCGGCGGCACCGACCTCGCGATGCGCGCCATCGCCCCCCGCCTCGGGGAGGCGCTCGGCCAGCCCGTGGTGATCGACAACCGGCCCGGCGCCGGCGGCAACATCGCCACCGAGATCGTCGTCCGCGCCCCGGCGGACGGCCACACCCTCCTCCTCGGCACGATCGGCCCGATGGTGATCAACCCGATCATCTACCCGAGCCTGCCCTTCGACCCGCTGGCCGACCTCGTGCCGGTCTCGACCCTCGTGCGGGCCGCCACCGTCCTCGTCGTTCCCGCGGCGCGGCCCTGGCGCAGCGTGGCCGACCTCGTGGCCGCCGCGCGGGCGGCGCCGGGCGCCCTGAACTGGGGCTACAGCGGCGTCGGCACCACCGGCCACCTCGCGGCGACGCTGCTGAACCGGCTGGCGGGCATCGAGACGGTGGGCGTGCCCTACCGCGGCGGCGGCCCGCTGATGACCGACCTCCTCTCCGGCCGGCTGGACTTCACCTTCTCCACCACGCCCCCCGCCCTGCCGCAGGTGGAGGCGGGCCGCGTCCGGGCGCTCGCCGTGCCCACGCTGCGCCGCTCCCCGGGCCTGCCGGACGTGCCGACCGTCGCCGAGGGCGGCGTGCCCGGCTTCGACGTGGAGAGCCGCTACATGCTCCTCGCCCCGCGCGGCACGCCCGCCGCCGCGGTGACGCGGCTGGGGGAGGCCGCGCGGGTCGCCCTGTCCGACCCCGCCGTCGCCGCCCAGCTCGCCCGGCAGGGGCTGGAGGCGCTCTACGAGGCCGCCGACGACGTCGCCGCCTCCCTGCGGACGGACGCCGAGCGCTGGCGCCCGATCGTCGCGGCGAGCGGCCTGCAACCGGAGTAGCCGCTCGACCTGATCCGCGCCGCGCGCGGACTAAGCTTCCTGGACTAAGCTCCCTGGACTAAGCCCGGGGGCCCCGCCATGAAGGTCGTGAACATCCACGAGGCCAGGACGAACCTGTCCCGCCTCGTCGAGGCGGCGGTGAGGGGCGAGCCCTTCGTCATCGCCCGCGCCGGCAAGCCCCTCGTCAAGGTCGAGGCGCTTGACGCGACCCCCCCGCCCCGGTGAACCGCCTCGGCTTCCTGGAGGGCGTGTTCCGGGTGCCCGACGACTTCGACACGACGGGGCAGGAGGAGACCATCGCGATGTTCGAGGGGCGATGAGGCTCCTCCTCGACACGCACCTGCCGATCCGGTCCGCCGTCGCCCGCCGGCGCGTGCCGGAGGGCGCCTCGGCGCTGATCGAGGACCCGGCCAACACCCCGGCGTCCAGCGTCGCCAGCCTCTGGGAGATCGCGATCAAGCAGGCGCAGGGTCGGCCGGACTTCGACGTCGACCCGACGGTCCTCCGCCGCGGCCTCCTCGACGCCGGCTACGAGGAGATCCCGATCACCGGCGAGCACGCCGTCGCCGCCGGCGCCCTCCCGCCGCTGCACAAGGACCCCTTCGACCGGATGCTCGTCGCCCAGGCCCTGACCGAGGGTCTTGTCCTGCTGACCGCCGACGCGACGCTCGGCCGCTACCCCGGCCCGGCCCGGGTGTTCCGGACCCCGACGGGATAGAACCATCGCTGGACTCCCGGCGCGCGCCGGCCTATACGCCCCCTCCGCGCCGGCCGGGCAGGGGTCTCCCGCCCGGCCGGCGCGCGTTCGCCCCCTCGCGGGGCTGAGGGAACGCGGGAGGCCGGCCCCACCACCACGGGGCGGGCCGCAGGGACCGCGGGCCTCCGAACTCGGAGAGGTGCCAGGCATGGCGAAGAAGATCTCGGGCTACATCAAGCTGCAGATCCCGGCGGGCAAGGCGAACCCCTCGCCGCCGGTGGGCCCCGCGCTCGGCCAGCGCGGCCTGAACATCATGCAGTTCGTCAAGGAGTTCAACGCGGCCACCCAGGGCATGGAGCCCGGGACGCCGACGCCGGTGGTGATCACCGCCTTCACCGACCGCACCTTCTCCTTCATCACCAAGACCCCGCCCAACACCTACTTCCTGCTCAAGGCGGCGAAGCTGGAGAAGGGGTCGCAGACCCCCGGAAAGGGCGGCGTGGTCGGGCGCGTGACGAAGTCCCAGCTCGCCGAGATCGCCAAGGTGAAGATGAAGGATATGAACTGCGAGACCGAGGAGGCCGCGGTCCGCATGCTGGCCGGGTCGGCCCGCGCCATGGGCATGTCGGTGGTGGAGGGCTGATCGATGGCCAAGCAGGGCAAGCGTCTCCGCAAGATCGCCGAGGGCCTGGACCTCGAGAAGTCGCTCGGCCTCGCCGAGGCGATCGAGACGGCCAAGAGCAACGCCACCGCCAAGTTCGACGAGACGATCGAGATCTCGATGAACCTCGGCATCGACCCCCGCCACGCCGACCAGATGGTGCGCGGCGTGGTCGGCCTGCCGAACGGCACCGGCAAGACCGTGCGCGTCGGCGTCTTCGCCCGCGGCCCGAAGGCGGAGGAGGCCCGCGCCGCCGGCGCCGACGTGGTGGGCGCCGAGGACCTGCTGGAAGCCGTGCAGGGCGGCACGATCGACTTCGACCGCTGCATCGCGACGCCCGACATGATGGGCATCGTCGGGCGGCTCGGTAAGATCCTCGGCCCGCGCGGCCTGATGCCCAACCCCAAGCTCGGCACCGTCACCATGGACGTGCGCGGCGCCGTCTCGGCCGCCAAGGCCGGCCAGGTCGAGTTCCGCGCCGAGAAGGCCGGCATCGTCCACGCCGGCATCGGCAAGGCGAGCTTCGAGTCCGGCAAGCTGCTCGAGAACGCCAAGGCCTTCGTGGACGCCATCCAGCGCGCCCGCCCGACCGGCGCCAAGGGCACCTACGTGAAGAAGGTGGCGGTGTCCTCCTCCATGGGCCCCGGCATCAAGGTGGACGTGGCCACGCTGTCCGCCTGAACGAGATTCGCCCGCCTCCTCTCTCGTACGAGGGCAGGGGCGGGCGGGCAGGGCGGGGAAACCCGCCCGACCTGTCCGAGACCCGGTGTGGCCCATTCAGGGCCTTGAAGCGGCGAGCGCTGCGCAACGGGGAGACGGGGTGCCAGAGACACTGATCCGCCGGGGACCTCCCGGCGGGCTTGGCTTGGGCTTCCGGCTTCATCTGACAGGCGAACCAGGGGCGCCCCCTTCACCGGGGGCCGCCCCCGTGTGAACCGGCCGGCGCCCCTCCATCAGGCACCGGCTATTCGTAGGAGACGGGACTTGGACCGTACGGAGAAGCGCGAGTTCGTCGCCACCCTCGGTTCGGTGTTCGCGGAGACCTCCTTCGTGCTCGTGGCCCAGAACAACGGGCTCACGGTCGCGGCGGTGGACGACCTGCGGCGCCGGATGCGGGCGGCCGGTGCGACGTACAAGGTCGCGAAGAACCGGCTGGCCAACCTCGCCCTCGAAGGCACCCGCTTCCAGGGCATCTCGCCGCTGCTGAAGGGCCCGACCGCGCTCGCGTGGTCGCGGGACCCGGTGGCCGTGGCGAAGACCGCCGTGGAGTTCGCCAAGGGGAACGACAAGTTCGTGATCCTGGGCGGGGCGCTCGGCACGCAGAACCTCGACGTCGCCGGCGTCAAGGCCCTGTCCGAGCTGCCCTCGCTCGACGCCCTGCGGGCGCAGCTGGTGGGTCTCATCCAGACCCCGGCGACGCGCATCGCGGGCGTGCTGCAGGCTCCGGCCGGGCAGCTGGCGCGGGTGTTCAAGGCCTATGCCGACAAGGATGGGTCGACCTCAGAGGGCGCGGAAGCCGCCTGAAACGCCGTGACCCCGGGCCGGTTGCGGCACGCCGCCGGACCGAGGGTTGCAAACATCAAGCCAAGCCACTAGATCGAAGGATACGAACATGGCCGATCTCGCGAAGCTCGTCGACGAGCTGTCCTCCCTCACCGTCCTGGAGGCCGCCGAGCTCTCCAAGCTGCTCGAGGAGAAGTGGGGCGTCTCCGCCGCGGCGCCGGTCGCCGCGGCCGCGGCGCCCGCCGCCGGTGGCGCCGCCGCCGCTCCCGCCGAGGAGCAGACGGAGTTCACCGTGATCCTCTCCGCCGGCGGCGACAAGAAGATCAACGTCATCAAGGAGATCCGCACGATCACCGGCCTCGGCCTCAAGGAGGCCAAGGACCTGGTCGAGGGCGCTCCGAAGACCGTGAAGGAAGGCGTCACCAAGGACGAGGCGGAGAAGATCCGCAAGGTCCTCGAGGAGAACGGCGCCAAGGTCGAGGTCAAGTAAGACCCCGATCGACTGCCCTCCGGCCCGTCAGGCCGAGGGGACAAAGTGGTTCGAAGGGCCGGGCGGAAACCCTCAGGGTTTCCGCCCGTGCCCGCTTTTCGCCGGACGGCATGTGCCGCCCGGTGGCTATTCCGGGGCCCGGGCGCGCGGCGGCGCCAGGGCTCCCGGCACGACGAAGGGACGCAGGGCTGGCATGAACGCGATCTCCAAGGGCGGCTTCGAGGGCAAGGGCTTCACCGGGCGCAAGCGCATCAGGAAGTCCTTCGGGCGGCTGCCCGAGGTGGCGCCGATGCCGAACCTCATCGACGTGCAGCGCGCCTCCTACGAGGCCTTCCTCCAGGCCGAGGTCGCGCCCGAGATGCGCGCCAGCGCCGGCCTGCAGGAGGTCTTCAAGGGCGTCTTCCCGATCAACGACTTCGCCGGCCGCGGCAGCCTGGAGTTCGTCCGCTACGAGTTCGAGGAGGCGAAGTACGACGTCGAGGAGTGCATCCAGCGCGGCCTGACCTACGCCGCCCCGCTGAAGGCCCACCTCCGCCTCATCGTCTGGGACATCGACGAGGACACCGGCAGCCGCTCCATCCGCGACATCAAGGAGCAGGGCGTCTACATGGGCGACATCCCGCTCATGACGGACAACGGCACCTTCATCGTCAACGGGACCGAGCGCGTCATCGTCTCCCAGATGCACCGCTCGCCCGGCGTGTTCTTCGACCACGACAAGGGCAAGACCCACTCCTCGGGCAAGTACCTCTTCGCCGCCCGCGTGATCCCCTACCGCGGCTCGTGGCTCGACTTCGAGTTCGACGCGAAGGACATCTGCTACGTCCGCATCGACCGCAAGCGGAAGCTGCCGGCCTCCACGCTGCTGCTCGCCCTCGACTCCGCCGAGACGGAGGAGAAGCGCACCGGCCGCGACACCCCGCTCGAGCCGGGCGAGGTGCGCGGCATGGACGCGGGCGAGATCCTCGCGACCTTCTACGGGCAGGTGATCTTCTCCCTCGGCAAGCAGGGCTGGTCGCGCCCCTACGACCCGGACTCCTTCCGCGGCCTGAAGCTGACCGAGGACCTCGTCGACGCCGCCACCGGCCAGGTGGTCGCCGCCAAGGACGCCAAGCTCAACCCCCGCGCCGCCCGCAAGATCGCCGACGAGGGCACGAAGGAGGTGCTCGTCTCCCGCGCCGACCTGCTCGGCCGCTTCGTCGCCGAGGACCTGGTGGACATGTCCACCGGCGAGATCCACGCCGAGGCCGGCGAGGAGCTCACCGAGGCGAAGCTCGCCGCGATCGAGACGGCCGGCTACGACCGGCTGCCGACGCTCGCGATCGACTCCTCCGCCGGCCCCTGGATGCGCAACACGCTGTCGGTGGACAAGAACACCAACCGCGACGACGCGCTGATGGACATCTACCGCGTCATGCGCCCCGGCGAGCCGCCGACGCCCGAGACCGCCGAGACCCTGTTCCGCGGCCTCTTCTTCGACGGCGAGCGCTACGACCTCTCGGCCGTCGGCCGCGTGAAGATGAACATGCGCCTCGGCTTCACGCTGGAGCAGGCGCCGGACACCCTCCGCACCCTCCGCAAGCAGGACATCCTCGCGACCGTCCGCACGCTGCTCGAGCTGAAGGACGGCAAGGGCCAGATCGACGACATCGACAACCTCGGCAACCGCCGGGTGCGCTCGGTCGGCGAGCTGATGGAGAACCAGTACCGCGTCGGCCTGCTCCGCATGGAGCGCGCCATCAAGGAGCGCATGGGCTCGGTCGACATCGACACGGTGATGCCGACCGACCTGATCAACGCGAAGCCCGCGGCCGCCGCCGTGCGCGAGTTCTTCGGCTCCTCCCAGCTCTCCCAGTTCATGGACCAGACCAACCCGCTGAGCGAGGTGACGCACAAGCGCCGCCTGTCCGCCCTCGGCCCGGGCGGCCTGACCCGCGAGCGCGCCGGCTTCGAGGTGCGCGACGTGCACCCAACCCACTACGGCCGCATCTGCCCGATCGAGACGCCGGAGGGGCCGAACATCGGCCTCATCAACTCGCTCGCCACCTTCGCCAAGGTGAACAAGTACGGCTTCATCGAGACGCCGTACCAGATGGTGCAGGACGGCAAGATCACCGGCGAGCCGCGCTACCTGTCGGCGATGGAGGAGGAGCGCCTCGTCGTCGCCCAGGCCGACGCCGAGGTCGACCGCGAGAGCGGCGAGTTCCGCTCCGAGCTCGTCTCCGTCCGCCAGTCCGGCGACTTCCGGCTGGTCAAGCCCGAGGAGGTGACGGCGATCGACGTCTCGCCAAAGCAGCTCGTCTCGGTCGCCGCCGCCCTCATCCCGTTCCTCGAGAACGACGACGCCAACCGCGCCCTGATGGGCTCGAACATGCAGCGCCAGGCGGTGCCGCTGGTGCGCTCCGACGCCCCCCTCGTCGGCACCGGTATGGAGGCCGCGGTCGCCCGCGACAGCGGCGCCTCCATCGTCGCCCGCCGCGACGGCGTGGTGGACAGCATCGACGGCGCGCGCATCGTGGTGCGCGCGACCGGCGAGGACGGCCGCACCCAGGGCGTCGACATCTACCGCCTCCGCAAGTTCCAGCGCTCCAACCAGTCCACCTGCATCAACCAGCGCCCGCTGGTCCGGGTCGGCGACGAGGTCCGCAACGGCGACATCATCGCCGACGGCCCGTCGACCGAGCTCGGCGAGCTGGCGCTCGGCCGCAACGCCCTCTGCGCCTTCATGCCCTGGAACGGCTACAACTTCGAGGACAGCATCCTCATCAGCGAGCGGATCGCCCAGGACGACGTCTTCACCTCGATCCACATCGACGAGTTCGAGGTCTCCGCCCGCGACACCAAGCTCGGCCAGGAGGAGATCACCCGCGACATCCCCAACGTCGGCGAGGAGGCGCTGCGCAACCTCGACGAGGCCGGCATCGTCTACGTCGGCGCCGAGGTGAACCCGGGCGACATCCTCGTCGGCAAGGTCACGCCGAAGGGCGAGAGCCCGATGACGCCGGAGGAGAAGCTTCTCCGCGCCATCTTCGGCGAGAAGGCGTCCGACGTGCGCGACACCTCGCTCCGCCTGCCGCCCGGCGTCTCCGGCACGATCGTCGACGTCCGCGTCTTCTCCCGCCGCGGCGTGGATAAGGACGAGCGCGCCATGGCGATCGAGCGCGCCGAGATCGAGCGCCTGGCGAAGGACCGCGACGACGAGCGGGCGATCCAGGAGCGCTCCTTCACCGGCCGCCTCCGCGAGGTCCTGCTCAACCGCAAGGCGGGCGGCGGCTTCAAGGGCGTCAAGCAGGGCACGGTCATCACCGACGAGGTGCTCGGCGAGTTCAACCGCATGACCTGGCGCCAGATCGCCGTCTCCGACGACGCGGCCCAGGCCCAGCTGGAATCGCTGAAGCGCGAGTTCGACGCCGCCGTCGAGCGCCTGCAGAAGCGCTTCGAGAGCAAGGTCGAGAAGCTGCAGCGCGGCGACGAGCTGCCGCCCGGCGTGATGAAGCAGGTCAAGGTCTTCGTCGCGGTGAAGCGCAAGCTCCAGCCCGGCGACAAGATGGCCGGCCGCCACGGCAACAAGGGCGTCGTCTCCCGCGTCGTCCCGATCGAGGACATGCCCTTCCTCGAGAACGGCCAGCCGGTCGACCTCGTGCTGAACCCGCTCGGCGTGCCGTCGCGCATGAACATCGGCCAGATCCTCGAGACGCACCTCGGCTGGGCCTGCGCCACCCTCGGCCAGCAGATCGGCGAGGTGGTGGAGGACTACCGCCGCGCCGGCGCCGCCCGCGAGGCGCTGATCGAGAAGCTGCGCGACGTCTACGGCGACGAGATCACCGACCGCGACATCGTCGACATGAGCGAGGACCAGCTCCTCGAGCTCGGCGAGAACCTCAAGCGCGGCGTGCCGATCGCGACGCCGGTCTTCGACGGCGCCCGCATCTCGGACATCGAGGGGATGCTCACCAAGGCCGGGCTCGACACCTCCGGCCAGGTCCAGCTCGTGGACGGCCGCACGGGCGAGCTCTTCGAGCGCAAGGTGACGGTCGGCTACATCTACATGCTCAAGCTGCACCACCTGGTGGACGACAAGATCCACGCCCGCTCCATCGGCCCCTACTCCCTCGTCACGCAGCAGCCCCTGGGCGGCAAGGCGCAGTTCGGCGGCCAGCGCTTCGGCGAGATGGAGGTCTGGGCGCTGGAGGCCTACGGCGCCGCCTACACGCTGCAGGAGATGCTGACGGTGAAGTCGGACGACGTGTCCGGCCGCACCAAGGTCTACGAGGCGATCGTCCGCGACCAGGACAGCTTCGAGGCCGGCATCCCCGAGAGCTTCAACGTTCTGACCAAGGAGCTGAAGAGCCTTGGCCTGAACGTCGACCTCGAGAACCGCAGCAACTGACAGTCAGGATCGCGCCGGCCCCTTCCCAGCGGGGCCGGCCGCTGATGTTGGCGCGGCGCGAGCCGCGCAGGCTGGACTATAGAAGGAAGGCCCCATGAACGAGCTGATGAAGATCCTTGGCCAGACCGGCCAGGCTGTCACCTTCGACCAGATCAAGATCACGATCGCCTCCCCGGAGCAGATCCGCTCCTGGTCCTACGGCGAGATCAAGAAGCCCGAGACGATCAACTACCGCACCTTCAAGCCGGAGCGGGACGGGCTGTTCTGCGCGCGCATCTTCGGTCCGATCAAGGACTACGAGTGCCTGTGCGGCAAGTACAAGCGGATGAAGTTCCGCGGCATCATCTGCGAGAAGTGCGGCGTCGAGGTGACGCTCGCCAAGGTGCGCCGCGAGCGCATGGGCCACATCGAGCTCGCCTCCCCCGTCGCCCACATCTGGTTCATGAAGTCCCTTCCCAGCCGCGTCGGCCTGATGGTCGACATGAGCCTGAAGGAGCTCGAGAAGGTTCTCTACTTCGAGAGCTACGTGGTGCTGGAGCCCGGCCTGACCGACCTCAAGCTGCACCAGCTGCTGACCGAGGACGCCTACCAGACCAAGATGGACGAGTTCGGTGAGGACGCCTTCACCGTCGGCATCGGCGCCGAGGCGGTCAAGACGATGCTCACCGGCATCGAGCTCGACAAGGAGAGCACCCGGCTGCGCGCCGAGCTGAAGGAGACCACCTCCGAGGCCAAGCGCAAGAAGCTCGTCAAGCGCCTCAAGCTGATCGAGAGCTTCAACGAGGGCGGCGCCCGCCCCGAGTGGATGATCCTCGACGTCGTCCCGGTGATCCCGCCCGAGCTGCGCCCGCTCGTCCCGCTCGACGGCGGCCGCTTCGCCACCTCCGACCTGAACGACCTCTACCGCCGCGTCATCAACCGCAACAACCGCCTCAAGCGCCTCATCGAGCTGCGCGCGCCGGACATCATCGTCCGCAACGAGAAGCGCATGCTGCAGGAGGCCGTCGACGCGCTGTTCGACAACGGCCGCCGCGGCCGCGCCATCACGGGCGCC
>Ga0325401_1007108_pt1 | contig 10863 bp, 7 predicted proteins | sample PopdelMetagenome_FD_205666 | JGI IMG/M metagenome (GOLD analysis project Ga0325401, IMG submission 205666) | Populus deltoides microbial communities from Bellville, Georgia, United States - Xylem-PdKOR-R2 | ecosystem: Host-associated > Plants > Phyllosphere > Stem > Wood/Secondary xylem | place...
GTTACCCGAACATAGATGCAATTTGCTTTTCTCTGTGTTGCGTCTGTGAAAAGTGAATTAATTTAGCATTGTGTGAATAGTGTTAAGTGAACAGTACAGAGTGAATTAATTCACTCTGCAGAACAGTGGAGAATGTCTTCACTGTTCATGGCCGGATCGGGTCCGACCCAAACTTAAATGTATTAGACCGTGTCTGATCCGGTAAAAAAAATTTAATTTTTTTTAATTGTGTTTTACTCGAAAAATTAGTGTTTAATATTATTAAATGACACTATATAAATTAGAAAGAGATCCCAATTATTTCTGATAATATTTCAAAAAAAAAATTCAAAAAACAATGGAAATTGAGTACTTGAATCTATAATATTTACCCATACAGCTGGAAATCACCAAGCTCGTCTTTTTAATTGTAACAAATTTACTAGCAGCCAGCTACACTAATTAATTTGCTATCTCGCCCGTAGCCCTGCTCTCATGATTCATGTGATTTTCTTAGTGCAAAACTCCGTGAAGTTGGTCAGTCATGCTTCCAATGACTGGCGTTTCTTGCATGTTCAACCTTTTTAATAAGATCTTGATCGTGCACCTTTCTTTTAATTACTCCCTGGCTAGCTAGCTAGCTCAATATCACCAGTTTAATCTTTAAAGGAAAACAAACGCCTCAGTATCCCTATCAAGTGACTAAAAACACAACTGATGAAAAATATCACAGAAACATAAAAGAGAGTTAAAGAAACATGCTTGTCTTTGCTTTTAGTAGGGTTTTCTTTTGTTATATTAAATATGGGGATGATCATGGGACCCACTATCTTACACTTGTTTTTTGTCTGGGGGGGGTTCGAAAACGTCAGCATCTCAGAACCACCTGTATGGCCCGTGCTCCGTAGTTCCAAGAACTAAAACTAGGAAAAGAGAAAATAACTTCCCACTAGCACTGTACCATCTCTCTTCCAAGGCAAAAGAATGCAAACCCACAGCAGCTAAAAGCCAAATCTCCCGTCAATTTCCATCATGCAGTAGCACAAAACAAAAGGATAAAAAGCCAAAAAGCAAACCCACAAAGGAAATCACCCACCACCATCAAAGATCACCCACAGAATTAGTTGCCCATTATGAAATTATATTTTGGGCAGTTTAAGGACCATATACACCACCCTTCACTGAGACATAGGTGACCCTATATGCTGGACGCCATGCTTTGCTATCTGCTGTCCACCTACCCTAATTAGAAAGATGGCACGAGCCCAAAGGAAAATATAATCGAAGTAAAGGCAGATGATACATAGGTTTTTGCATGTGAAAATATCAACTACAAATGGTTTATTCCGATCCACATGTGATCGATCTCATCTGAATCACTTCCACGGGCACACCTCGGAATATATAAATAAAGCTGAAAGAGTGAAGAGATGACCACAAGAAACAGAGGCTACAAGAGGATATAGCATCCATTTACACAAGCTGAGAACATTATCGAACGTAAGGATATTCCCCTTCTACAACAAAATCCTCTTTCTTTATTATTTTCTTTCCATCCCCTGAGACTCTCCACCACGTCTAAAAACTCCCCTCCAAATAGAAGAAAAAATATGGATTTTTCTTTCTTTAATGGTGTTTCTACGACACCAAAGTGTCTTAAACCTCTCTAGGGTCAACAAAAATTGACAAGCCAGGTGATGATTTTGTCCAGTCGCCAACAGGCCCGTCACTGTAGTCCTCCCCGAGCCTTTTGATGCACCATAAATCCTCTGCGCACGATAGCATTTTCCAGTGTGGTATCCCTAATTTAAGCGGTTCGCTATTTGCCACCTCTGTAGCCACCACTCCACACCCACTCTCTCTAGCCAAGTTATGCACGTGACCGCATAAAGCTTTCATCATTTTAGCCGCGCGCGGTCCTTCACCTCCCAGACCATACATAAAATACAACCCAAAAGGCCTGAACACCGCGGGCACTGAAGGCAACTTCAAAAACGGAAAAGCCTTGTCGACGATTCTTGTCGTTTTAGCAAATGTTCGCTTCAAGCGTGACGCGCCACGCACTTCAAGTCTAAAAACATCCTTGCAATTCCACACGCTAAGCACAGTCCATGACTCAGGCGGGTCGGATAAGAAGTGATCCGACCCGGCCCACAACCCAAATCTTAAACTGTCACGTGGCACAGCCAGAAAAGTTCCTACATTAAGCTTGTTCTCGAGGACGGAGTCGATATCACGGGGGAAAAACTCAGTAGTGGCGAAGCGACGTCGGTACAGCAACTCGGCGTCGGGTGGGGTGAGTTTGATGATTGTGATTCGGTTTGACACGGTGACTCGGTGAGCGAAGACCGGGTTAACCAGGATCGAAGGAGTACGGAACGTCGAGTAGCCGCATTTGCCGGTGAAGAGCTTAACGGAAGCGTGGTTGTCGCTTTCAGTAGCCATGTATGAATATTCAGCGCCGTTTTGACGAAACCAATCTTCCATTTGACATACCAATTTTAGCCCTAGACCCATCCTCCTATGCAAGAAGGAAAACGGAAAAGATTCATGGAAGAACAGAATAATATACATGCATGCATTAATTCAATTAAAATATTTTAACATAACTTTATTATTGGTAATTAAAAACCAAAGAGAAAAAACTAAATCCAAAAAAAGAAAAATGTTAATTATTAACACTATTAACAGGGTTCATTATGGAACCAATAATTAGGGGATCAAATATCATTTAATTAGAAGAATCCCTGGACTACATGTGATGAACCAAGATCCTTCCAAAAGCAAGTACATTTCTTCCGATCCGATTAAATAAATAAATAATTGAAGACAAAATGCAATAAGACAAAACAGAGCATTACCATATATATATATATATATATATATATAAGAATAGCAGCTAGCAGTAGTAAGGATGATGTAGGGCAGCAGAACTTACCGGTGGGAAGGAGAGATACGAAGGCCTAGAATGTAAGCCACTTTGGTGTAAACAGGGACTGGTTTGTTGGAGATGGAGTAGTTGTTCTTCACTCTTCTTGAAATCCTCTCGCCACATGTGACGGTTTTGATGCAACCTCTTATCATCCCCACTATCTCTCCACCCATCTCAGCCACCTGTTCATATAATCAAAAGCACAACAACTTAGGCTATTACATGGCATTGTGTAAAGACTGTTAACTAATCGAGCCACATGCTTTTCTTTTTCTTTAGTCACCTTGTGAGGTACTCAAAAGGTCAGTATGGAGGGGTACAAATATTTAATTTAAAAGTGAAGGGAGTAGTGTGTAAATTAAAGACAAATTTAACAGTTATGGTTGAGGAGAGGAGGGTAATTATTTAATATTGTATGTACCAGCATGAGGAAAGCAGGAGAATTGCGGACTCTGCAAATCGGGTCACCTAGGAGGTCGGTGAAGAGAGAGAGCTTGCCGCTGGAACCAACTTCACAACTTCTCTCTACTTCTTCGACACCAGCTACATCTCTGCTTGGATCAAACTCTCTCACCACCATCATATCCATTCTATCTTCTCCCTTATAAATAGGGTCTAGTATTCGTAACTTGTAACCAAAATCCAACTAGAGAAAGAGAAGAACGAGCCAAAAGAAGCAGGTTCAAGAACTTTGGCAGTAAGATTGACGAAGAAGTGAAACGAGGGTTGTACGTGTGTGTGTGTGTGTGTGTGTGTGTGTGTGAAGAAGGGAGGACGAGGGCTAGGTAGTTTATATAACGTGTGAAATAAGCGAGGAAGGAGCAAAGGGCATATTGAGGAGCTAGTCAGGATCTGTAGAACTTGGAAACGAGAGAAACCCCAGAAAACTCAAAAAAGAGAACAGCTAAGATATTAGATTAGATCAAACGCATAACGAAACAGAGAAGATGAGGGAGGAAATCAAAAGGGTTCGCGTTCGGCCCTTGGAGTTTCAAACTGTGATGATAGCTGTTTTAGGCAGTGAGTAGAACTATCATTGCAGGGATAACTCTCTCCTATGGCACGGCACCTATAAATACAGGATTTTGGAGGGTTTTTCCCCCCCTATCTCTTCTTCTTCCATCTGTCTGTTTATATTTCCTTTATTTTTTTCTCCCTAGCGATGGAAACAATACTATTAATAAATGGCTATCCATTGAATAATGAATATACAGCAATGAGAGGTAGTAAATAAGAAATATTGATCTTCACATAAAAAAAAATAAAAATGGAAGAGGAAATGGCGGCTATGGCTGCGCAGCTCTCTCTCATAAGCATTGGATTTTAATCATTTAGGAGGCGTTGCCATTATGACCCCATTTGTAATCATTACTTCTTTTTTTTCTCTCCCTCTCCCCTTCACATCCCATCCGTTCAATCACATCATTATCTTATCATCAATGAACCCATCCATTGATATCAAAAAGTTCTAGTATGGTGAATTAATTTGTTAGTGGAAGAGATGGGAAGTCGCAAGGTGGGCAACTCCCAGTATTTTCGGCTGTTGATTATTTAGGTAGGTTTGTTTTGCAATTGTTTTTATATCTGCGGTATAAAAAAACATAGTAAAATAATTGATAATTATAAAAATTATGTTTTATATTATGGGGTTTATTAAAAAATTAACTTTAAAACACAGTTTTTATTAAGCAGTTTTTACATATTTTTTTAACTAAATTTTGTAAAATATTGTTTATTTTTACATTTCAAAAATGTTTTTAAAAAATTTTGATAATTTTTTATTCAAATTAATATTTTTTTGGTGTTTTTAGATCATTTTGATACGCTGATATCAAAAATAATTTTTTAAAAATAAAAATACATTATTTTAATGTATTTCAAGTAAAAAACATTTTGAAAAAGCAACCACAACCACATAATTACCAAACATTTTATATATGTGTTTTGCTGCACATAAACTTTAATTATAATTTTTACTAAATACATATCTAAATCCAACTAACAACATCTAACCATACTTTTTTAAAACTTATTTTTTTTCAAATCATAACTGCAAAAACTACCTTAAAAACAAACATATTTATATTTATTTACACAGTTATGTCATGTTTTTTTAAAATATATATTTTTATTTTAAATTGTTTTAACATAATAATATTAAAAAATAATAAATACCGCAATACCTGCTAAAAAAGAGGTTTCCTTTTACAATCAAAGACAATTTTTTGTTTATGGTAAATAATCAGTGAATGGTTTGAAATTGAAATGACAGTACTTTAATAGTAATAGCTTGGATTTGCCGATCATGGTTATCCACAATCTTTGATGGACGGCCATAAGGAAATTTTAGAGTTCTAATAAAAATTCTGGGAAAGTAATACACGATAGAAAAATAATAAAAAATAATATATTTTAATCATAATCCCATTTGAGAATAACAGTTAAATACAACTATTGTTTTCAGTAATGGTGGAATACAATTGTTATTGGTATCCTTCTCAGCTTAATATATATATATAATTAACCAAAAAATTTATAAGGATCTCATAACTAGAAAATAAATTTTAAGATCCAATTATTAAGAAAGGATATATCACCAGAAACACATCGGATCTCTATTTTTCACACATTCAGCACCATTAAAAAAATTTCAATAAAATAATTCTAATCACACCTTGAAAAACCATCAAATATGATCGTAATTTGTTAAGAGTTTTGTTTTTGATTAATTTAGGATTGATTATGACCTCATTTGGCGTTCTTACAACGTGCAGTTAGAATTGTTTCATTGAGATCTTTTTAATAGTACTGAGTGTATCGAAAACAGAATCTCGGTGTATCCCCGATAATCTATTTTTTCTTTTATGTTTTTTCTTCCTCCATTTCTTTCTCCACGTCATCTTATCTCTATTTTTTTAATCATTGAATTTTAAATGTTATCTTTCTATCATTAAATTTTCATAAAAAAATTTATTAATTTTTGTTTAGATTAATTAATTTGTAAAAAAAAACATTTGGAAACTTTCCTAAAGAATTACTATTTTAATTACTAGTTGTGTAGAAAAATATATCCTGAAATGTAATTATTATTTTAAATAGCAGTTATGTATAAAAATAATATTTTAAAATAAAATTATATTATACTATTTTTAAAATATATTTTTATCTTCTGATATACCATCAAAAGTTTGAGCAAACTATGCTATTTAAAAATAAAAATAAAAATCCCGGCCATGATGATCTAAACCAGGTTTTGATACTGTGCCGCCAGAATCCACCTTTAGAAAAAGGCAAGCACATTTCACAATACGATGCAGCCCTATCGTTGATTTTACATGTAGCTGAATCTACACTCTACAATATATATAGATCGATCATCTTCTTCTGCAAATCATTATGACGTATCTTGACAATTTAGCCATGTTCAAGACTAGGTTCACTTTGACTTCTCGCTTCTTCTTCCCCCCATTGGCTATTTTACAGAAACCAAGAGAGCTCACGGTCTTACTTTAGATGCTGTTCACGCTCTTATTTTCCATTATCAATTACATTATTCTTTTTCCGTTTTAATCATTAATTATTTTTCATTTGTATTTTTTAGTGGTTTGAGATATTTTTGTATAAGCTGATGATTTCTTATCTTCGAGTATTATAGATATTTATAGGCTTTTGTTGGATTTAAAACTTTATTGAAACCCATTTAATAAGATATAGTTTGGATTTAATTCAAAGAAAAAGAACATACCTCACAAACAGAATAAAACCACGTGGCCAATTTTAAATTTGCTCCAAAACATACACTTTTGTCCTTTTATTTTTCTACAACTTTCATTTCAATCCTTTTAGTTTTTAGAATTTTAGTTTTGATTCAAAATTTTATTTTATAATTCTTGGATTTGAGAGAGGAGAAATAAAATCACATAAAAATAATTAAAGAAAGTAGAAAGTTATTGGTTGACCACATTCCTATAAAAAAAAAAATTTAGTGTTAACAAATTTTATTTGACGAAATGAGTTTTATTAAGATATTTTAAGACCTTCGCCTTGCCAAAAAAAAAAAGGATGGAGGCTTAGAAAATATATAGATTCAGGTTTATTTTCTTATTTTTTTTAATAGATTCAATGCTAAATTAAGATTAGAAATTGGTTTCTTAAGGTCTTTATAGTATTTGTTTTTTAGGTGTTTTTCAGGTGAAAAATAATGAAAATAGGTTTTTTTATCCTAAAAGTTGGACCCCAACTTTCTGAAAGTCAATCAGCAAAAGAAGTTTCATCTGTTATTTTTTTTTTAAAAAAAATGAGTCATCTACCCGACTTAACAGAAACAGAAGAGCGCCAAGCGCGCAAGCCTAGTCTTGCAAGCCCATAAGCCCCTGCCCTTCTCTTTTATGGGCTAACAACTAGCCCACCAAAACCTAAGGGCCTGATCTATTTTATGAAGCTTTTTTTTTTATTAAATTTTATTTTTAGTTCATTAAAATAAAATAACTAGAATTTTTTTAGGATATTATTCCATTTAATATCATTCAAGTTTGAATTTATTTCAAATAAGATTATGACATTTTTATATAATATTAGCAAGCGCTCCTTTTTATACAACCTTTTGTGGTTTTTTTTTTATTTTTCTTGAAGTTTAATCAAAATTAATTATAACTAAATAAATAAATAAAATTATATTTAAGTTATTATTTCATTAGATATCATTTAGTTTGATGTTTATTTTCAAATCATATTCCAGCATTTGTCTTATAATGTTGGCAATTGATGAAGTTTTAAAAACTTTCACATTGAATTTCGGCTTTCTATGATTATCTTAGGCTGGGGAGTCTAAGCTTAGTCATTCAATGTTGTCTTGCAAAAACAAGCATTATATTAGAATAGGAGAACCTCTGATACTTAAATCATTAAATTATAAAAGGAAAAGAAAGTATAACAACAAGAACAAGAAAGTATGAGAGTGTGTAAATTGAAGGTGTTGTTTTTACTTTGAGTCATTTAAATCTTATGTCATTGGTTTCTTAGTCGTCGTAGTCTTTTATTTCGTGACTTCATATTGTTCATATTTCACATGAATTCATATTGATACTCGCATTTTTGTATTGATAGTTTTCAGTCTTTATTACTTCTTGAGCTTTTATATTATTTGATTAATCCATTAAGATATTAATCTTTAATTTATTATAAACTATTAATCTTTAATTTATTATGAACTAGTTTCTCGAAGAACTAAAGTTTTGAGAATTGAGTGGTAAATGTGAAGGTGAACATATTAGAGTGAAAAGCTAAAAATTTATATGAAATAAGAGAGGAGTGACACATATTGAGTGTAGACACATAAGGGAGTGTGTTAGGTATATATATTACTACTAACTTAATTTTAAGTTCTTGATGACATCAACTAAGAATTGATCATCACCACCAAAAGATAGAAATAATCCTGATTGGGGTTATTTGTCCATGCAACAACAATTAGAGTTGATGAATACAAGGTTTACTAAGGTAATGAGTGGGGAAATTGGTTTGAGAACCAAAGTGGGTAGTCTTTGAGACAGGTCAGATCCCAGAGGTTTAAAAGGAAGAAGGTTTGTAAAATGAGCTAATTCACCTCTAGAAGAATCTATATCAGAATATACAAATGAGAAAGCCAAGGATTTTGATGATAACTATGGTGGTGGGTTTCGGCCATATAGAAACCAAAGGCTTAGGGGAGTTCAACCACTTGAGCAATTTGGCCATATAAGGGTAGATAAGGATGATGGATTTTAGGATGGCTTGAATAAAGATTTAAACAGTATTAAGAAGATGATTCTAGCTTTTCTAGATAAAATCAATTTGGAAGCATATTTAGAGTGGGAAAAGAAAGTGAAGTTGATTTTTTATTGTCACCATTGTTCTAAGGTAAAGAGAGTAAAACTTATTGTTATTGAGTTTACTAACTATGATATTATTTGGTGGGATCATCATGTTTTAGGAAGGATGAAGAATGAAGAGAAACTCATAGAGACTTGGGATGAGATGAAAATAGTCATAAGAAAGAGGTTTGTTTATGGTCGTTAACTATATCAAAGATTGCAAAAGTTTGTCTCAAGGTTATAGGAGTATGGAGGATTACCACAAGGAAATAAAGATTATTATAATTAGAGCTAATGTCATAAAGGATAAAAAAGCTATAATGGCAAGGTTCTTGAATGAACTGAATAGAGAGATAACTAATATAGTTAAGCCATAGTACTATGTTAAGCTTGAAGATATGATTCTTATGGCTACCGATATAGAGAGAGGAAATTGAAGAGAAAGGACAATACACGCAAGAAAGGTAATTAAGTCCCTTTTTAACTTGTAAGCTAAATTATAGGATAAAAAGGATTGCCACATTAAAACCAAATATTATGGGCAACAAATCCAAATAATCTATGGCTTGGAGGATAGATTTGACCACTAAAACAAAAGGTAAAGTTGAGATCTTATATAATCATAATCATGATGTTAAGTGTTTCAAGTGTTTGGAAAGTGGTTATAAGAGAGTATGAATATATTGAATCCAAAAGTGCCAAATCCAAGGAGAATATGTCATCACTTAAAAACTGTAGTGATGTTGAGTATTCAGTTAATTGAGAGGTTTTAATGATTAGGATAACACTTAATGTTTAGATTCAAGAGGATGATATAGAGAAACAAATGAAGAACATATTACATACTAGATGTCATATAAATAATAAGGTATATAGTATGATTATTAATAGTGGAAGTTGTGCTAATTTTGCTAGAACTATAATTGTTAGAAAACTGAATCGAAATATTATTAAACATGAAAAGACTTATAGAATTCAATGATTGAATAATTATGGATAAGTAAAAGTTACTAAGCAGATTGATTTGAAAAGTGAATATCATCAAATAAGAATAAAAAAGATAGGTTAATGGAAAACTGCTTTTAAAACTAAATATGGTTAGTATGAGTGGTTAGTTATGTCTTTTGTACTTACTAATGCATCTAGTACTTTTATGAGATTAATGAATCATATTTTATGCAATTTTATAGGTAAGTTTGTTGTGGTTTAATTTAAAGATATTGTGATTTATAGAAAGAATTTAGAGAAACATGTTAAACATTTAAGGAATGTACTTGTTGTTTTGCCGAAAAAAAAGTTTATATGCTAATTTAAAAAATGTGATTTTTTCATGGAAAATATTGTATTTCTTGGATTGAAATGGGTGAGGAAAATGTTAGGGATATCCAAGAATAGCCTTCACCTAAGATAATTATTAAGATAAGAAGTTTTCATGGTTTGGTAGTTTTTATAAGAGATTTGTTAAAAAATTCAGTACTCTAGATGCATCTTCAACTAAGATAGTTAAGAAATATATAGGTTTTAAATGGGGCAAAGAATAAGAGTATGCTTTAATTTATCAAAGGAAAAAATAATTTTGACTCCATTGTTATCATTGCCTGATTTTACAAAAACTTTTAAGATTGAATGTAAAGCCTCAGGGATAGGTATTAGAGTTATTTTAATGTAGAAAAAAAAATGCCCTAACTTATTTCAGCGAAAAGCTCAATGGTGCAACATTGGATTATCCTACTTATGATATGGATAGTTTTACACTTTGGTAAGGACTTTGGAGACTTGACAATATTACTTTTAGCCTAAAGAGTTTGTGATCCATATTGATCATGAGTCATTAAAACATTTAAAGAACCAAGGAGAGTTGAATTGCCAGCATGTTAAGTGGGTGTAGTTCATTGAATCGTTCTTATATGTGATTAAGTACAAACATAATAGTTGATGCATTATTACGAAGGTAAGTACTTCTTTCAACTCTTAACATTAAATTATTATGATTCGAGTATGCGAAAGATTTACATATTGAGAATGTTGATTTCAGCCAAATATATATTGCATGTGAACATTCTACCTTTAATAAGTTTTATAGGATTCATTCTATTGTTT
>Ga0325401_1007112_pt1 | contig 10859 bp, 10 predicted proteins | sample PopdelMetagenome_FD_205666 | JGI IMG/M metagenome (GOLD analysis project Ga0325401, IMG submission 205666) | Populus deltoides microbial communities from Bellville, Georgia, United States - Xylem-PdKOR-R2 | ecosystem: Host-associated > Plants > Phyllosphere > Stem > Wood/Secondary xylem | place...
AGTGACACAAGCTGCGGACAGCTTGTATGTTAATCTTGATGAAATTATCTAGTTCTTAAAGCTACCATTAAATTGAATCATTAGTGCGGACACTTTGATTGTTTGTTGGTTAGGATTAGTTATACGGTGAATCCATTAATTAATCAATGTTAAGAAAAGATAAAATTTCAGAACATAAACTGCAATTTTCGTTTCAAGGATCGGTTCTAATTTCCGTTGGTGGATGTGTGCTTGCGACCAAGGTTTGTTTTCTTGATAAGTTTCGGTTTTAATTTATTTTGTTTGCTAGTTTAATTGCTGCCATAGTTTAGATAATCACAAACCAAATCCCCCCCAATTACATAACGTACAACATAAAAATCTGAAGGGAATCCATTTCAGCTTGCATTGCTTGAAGCCAATGTGAATGTTGGAGAGCTTGTTGAACTGAAGATGGCTCTTGTGGTTGGGCAACAAGGTCAGCAACAAAACAGGCAAGGATGGGATGTCATGAAGAAATAAATACCTTGGGTTTTAGCTTCCCTAATTCGTGTGTGATCATATGATGCTGTCGCTGTGAAGTTGGAGCAGATGGACGAGAGATCACTGGTGGTTTAGGAGTGATGTCTGCTGTAGTGGATGAAGATAGTGAAGCAGAAGTGGCAGGTTGAGGTGCTAATTCTTCTTGAACATTTTCGGCATTTTGAACAATTATTGCTGGATAGTGATGACTGACTTGTGGGGCTGTGGCAATTGATTTTTCTGCCACAGTTTTGAGTAGTCGAGGAAGTGCCTTAATGTTAAACAATTGAGAGGCATGTGTATCAGGTTGTTGCATGCACTTGTAGGGAAACTAGAGTTCATTAAATTTCACATGGCGTGATATGTAAAAATGATATGTCTGTGGCTCAAGGCAGAGATAGCCTTTGTGATTGGTGGAGTAACCAAGAAAGACACATCGTGTGGATCTAAAATCCAACTTTGATCGACCAAATGGTGCAAGCAAGGGATAACAGGAACATCCAAACACTCTTAAGGAGTCATAAGTAGGAGCAGAGCCAAAAACCACTTCATGCGGTGACTTGTAACCCAAGACTGAAGTTGGTAAGCGATTAATTAGGAACACTGCAGTACAAAACACTGCAGTCCAGAATTTGATTGGAACAAAAGCATGTGATAACAGTGTTAATCCTGTTTCTACGATATGTCGATGACGTCGTTCGGCTAATCCATTTTGTTCTGGTGTTCCTGGACATGAAATTCTATGAATGATGCCATTAGTTTTGAAAAGATTCTGCAGACTTTGATTAACAAACTCACCGCCTCCATCGCTTTGAAATATTTTAACATGAGTATCAAACTGTGTTTCCATTTGCTTGAGAAAGGAAGGAAATATTATTGCTACGTCAGATTTTCGATTCATAGGAAAGAACCATAAATGCCGGGAATACTCATCAACAATAATTAAATAGAATCGGTTTCCATCATAAGAGGGGACGAATGCAGGACCCCAGACATCAGAATGCAGTGTATGTAGAAAAGCAGTAGCATATGATTTTCTAGATTCAAACGGTAACTTTGTTGATTTTCCCAAAACACAGCTTTCACAGAAAACATTTTGTTTATCCATAGATGGTAAACATAACTTTGTGAGAATTCTGGCTTGAGGGTGGCCAAGTAGTGCATGCCATAAGTTGCTGGGCACTTTATTTGCTAAAAAACTGACTGGAGTTGTAGAGAATTGCTGCAGATTGATCGGATATAACCCATCCTTCATGAAACCTTTAAGAATTACCTGCTTTGTCTTCATGTCCTTAAGAATAAAACCCCATGGATAAAACAGAAAATAGCAGTTATTATCTCTTGTGAATTGAGATACAGATAATAGTTTCTTCTTTGTCGCACGTCAAAAAGAATTCGCGCGGCGTAGGGCTGGCGATTTTTCTTTATTGCGTTTTACTTTGATTGGTTCGTTGGAGTCGCCACCTAGTATTTAATTGAGGGCTACTAGGAAACCCGGGTATACTGGTCTTGTCAGAGATTCACGAGTAAGGGACTGGTTGTGGTTAGGGAAGGTATTAGCACCCCTAACACACCCTACCTGAGGTAAGCTGCTTCGTGAACTTGATGTGCTAAAGAAGTTTTAAAAATTCTGTTCTTTCATCGAATTTTAGAAATACGACTTACATGTAAGTTCATAATTCTTTATCCGTGAGCAAATCAAAATATTAAATTCTTCTTTAATCTTTGCAATTTTATCATGAATAATAAAAAAAAACATCCATAAAAAAAATATATATATATATAAACACACACATACACCTTCACTGTATTTTTTTTTCTTTTCTTTTCTTTTTTGTTTTTACATCCACAATACAAAATACAATTTCAAAAGAACAAACTAAACAAAAATTACAATAATAACCCCAAAACAATTTGGAATTTACATGGAACACCTTCTGCATCACCAGAACAGTGTCAGGCAGACTTCTGGAGCTGCAAGACAGTGGCGTCGCATCTTCTCCACGCGCCGCCGCCACTGGCGGCGCGTGGGTCCCAAAAAATTCAAAAACAAACAGGGGGGTCAGCAACGACCTCCTCCCCTCTTCCTTTCCTTGCCAGCGGCGAGAACAACGTCACCTGCAAAGCCAAACAAACACCACAAACAGTCGATTTTATTCTGTTTTTCTTTGCTTCCCCTTTTAGATCTGTTTTCTCGGGTCTGTTATTCTTTCCTTCTTCTGATGCAGGTCTGCTATGGAGTGGGGAGTGACTCACCGGCGACTCACGCGGCCGGACACTCGCTCGGCCGGGTAGATCGTCGACCCCTCCTCCTTTGACCGGCGGTGTGGCAAGCAGAAGAGCGCTGATGATTTAGAGGGACGATCTATGAGGTCTGACTGGGGAATAGCCGGGTTATTCAATAGGGAGAGGGTTTGCAGTGAGGGAGAGAGTGAGACAGGGGAAACCAGAGAGGGGAGCTCCTGCGATTTCGTGGCTGTGGTGGCCTTGTGGCCAGGGGAGCTGGCGGCTGGAGGAGGGGACGATGGAGGTCGTGGCCAGAAATCAGGGGAAAGTAGGGGTCGACTGCAGAGAAGATGAGAGCTTGGGTCTTTTCTTTTGGGCGGCTGCCTGGGAGCAGAAGAGGGAGGACACAGGGAGATGGAACGGTTAGGTTTTACCCGATAAGATAAGGACCTCCTTATTGAGGAGGACTTTTCTTGAACCATCAACGGACCAACAACTAGAAATACAATAACACCTTAGCTTTTTTATCAGACAATCAAACAATGCAGCTTACCTTAGGTAGGGCGTATTTGGGGTGCTAATACCTTCCCTTTACGCAACCAGTCCCCGTGCCCGATCTCTGAGACCAGTTAGGGTTCCTAGTGACCAAAATACTAGGTGGCGACTCCCACACCATTTTTCATTGATAAGAGACAAAGAATTCCTTGTCTCCCCATATTTACCAGATATATATCCATACTCATTGAGGGTGGACGATCGCCGCGACGTCGCTCACGTGCGACAGAATGGCGACTCCACTGGGGACCTTGTGGACTAAGCTTTGTTTTTGTCTGATTTGTTTTTGTTTTCGTGTGTTTATTGTTAATATGCCTTTCCTTTTGTTATCTGCTTATATGCTTTAAATATTTTTACACATATTGTTCATGCATTTGTATAGAACTGTCTCATACATCTTATAGAACTGTCACATGCATCACATACTTTGATTATTGAGAGCACACACAAACTTTAAGTTAAGTGGGGGACTAGCAGCTTACCTTACGACTGTTAGTCAAGGTTTAAGTTTGTGTAAACCCCAACTCTTCGCTGAGTGCTTAGACTGGCAATAGTTGGTACATGTGCCATCTCATTGCCTACAAGCCCCCATATTGCCTCCACGAGGGCAATCACTGGGACAACAAGAGACCCTTTTTAGAGACTGAATAGCCAACCTACCCTCGTCAAGCATAAAAGATTTAGAACCGGCTATAGGGTGTATGCTTCACAAAGTACATTTTGCATAAAACAACCTAAACCATGAAGCATTTGGTTACCAGGTCTTTTGAAACGATAAGATGGCCATCATTACCAAATTTACTACTGTGGAATATGGGCAGAATTCTGAATTGTCACAACTATCAGAGGGAGATTGCTCTGATATGATGCAAGGAAGCTTCCAGTAGTACCCTCTTTTCAAGAGATGTATTAGCCAATATTAAGGAAAAGGGGCTTTGACCCATATTTTGTAAAAAACAAATATAAGCCTACCAAAGCATCAGCTTGAGCAGAACTACTCCTGATAAGGAACGCGACAAAAAGAGTCCATTACACAAGAGGAATGTTGGCCATCGATCGTTTTTTTTTTTTTGAAAAAAAAACAAGCTCATATTACATATGCATTCATGCATTGTTTCTTTCATCATGCATTTGTTTTTAATTTATCATATGCATACCCGATCATGAAACATAGTCCCACGTCCAAAGTCTACTGCACCCGTTCCAGAACAAGAATGGAGAACAAAAAAAAAGAGAGCTCATTTAGAGTCACATTACCAGACCGAGTTAGAATCCGTGAAAAATAAAGTTGCTCAGCTGACCGACCTACTCAAGCAACTTCTAAGAGCTAAGAATGGGGAAGGAACATCTGCACAACTGCCTGAAGGTGCGCCAGCGGCTCACATCCCATCAGCATCTCAAAACCAGGGGGCAAACTCGGCTAATGCACAAACAACATTTTGTGCCTATCACCCCTATCCAGCCAAATCATGCTCCAATCATTGTGGACTTAACAATGTAGGGAATCCCGGATAATAGATCTCCCAGTTTGATGGACCAAGACAAGCTATTTACTCTGGAAGAAAGATTAAGGGCAGTTGAGGGTAATGACTGGTTTGACCCAATGCGAGCAGCCGAAGTATGTTTGGTACCAAACATCGTGGTGCCAAAAGATTTTCGGATACCAGAATTCATTAAGTATACCGGTTTGGAATGCCCAAACACTCACCTTTGATCCTACTGCAACAAAATGGCGGAAGTAATCCGTGATGATAAATTGCTAATCTATTTTCTTCAAGATAGCCTAGCAGGATCCGTTTTAAGCTGGTACATGAGGTTAGACAGCATCAGGATCAAGAGCTGGAGAGATTTGGTGGAGGCTTTCCTTAAACAATACAAGTTTAACATGGAAATTGCTCCAGATCGGACAAGTCTAATGTCAATGGAGAAGAGGAGTCAAGAGTCAGTAAGGGCCTATGCACAAAGGTGGAGGGATGAGGCAATGCATGTCCAACCCCCTCTAATAGAAACAGAAATGGCGACCTTGTTTGCGAATACGCAAGGCACCATATTATGAGCATCTAATGGGTAGCTCATCTCAGCATTTCTACGATGTGGTAGAGCAAGGGATTAAAGCTAGACACATAGCTGAGCTATCGCAGACGAAGGGTTTTATTGGAAGAAAAATGGAAGGTCACGTTAACAACTTCGAAGGTGGGTCCAAGGGCAAAATAGTGGATTCACATAACCCACAAATACCTACCTCTCATGTTGCCCACATAAACTTTAACAAACCTTTTTCCTCTAAACGAGCAAATAACCAGTCAAACAACCAAAACAACTACCAAAGATCAAACACAAGATACATTTCAGAACAACTACCGCCATTACCCATGCATTTGAAGGACATGTATGCCAAACTACTAGGCATTAAACAAATAGCTCATATCCCCACATTACCACTACAACCACCATTCCCTATCTGGTACAAGCCCGAGTTGACTTGCGAGTATTATGCTGGTATTCCCGGGCATGGTTTTGAAACATGCTACGCTTTCAAGAAAAGGTTGTCAAAGCTCATCATGATAGGATGGGTGTCATTTGAAGACACATCCAACATCAATTCAAAGTCATTGCCTGGTCGTGACGCAAGTAATAATGGATGAAGGATTGGAAAACCCCGGTCAAGAATTGTCTATGATGAAGAAGGTGAGATCGAAGGAGATGATAAGAAAACACAGGTGGGGAAGGAAGATGAAGCACTGCCACAACTAATTGTCCACACACTAGAAGAAGTCTCCGCCAAGACCTTTGTGCACAAGTTGGCCCAGGGTGAGAAGTTTCAGAATTGGGTGACCTAAGAAGCCCTAGTAGTTTTCAAAATGAATCTTGAAAGCGGATTTCTTACAACATCATATTTATTATTTAAATTAAGAAACTCACCGAATGTGAGTATAGATACACTGAGATAGAAAGGCTCTGTTGTGCGCTGGTGAGGGCGGCAAAGAGATTACGACATTATATGTTACACCACTTGATGGATTTCAAAAGTGGAACAAACCCTTTTTCTAAAGTCGAATTGAAAGGTGGCCGGTTTTATTTGCAGAATATGACATAAAGTATATGACATAAAGTATATGACAATGAAAGCCCTAAAAGGAAGTGCAATTACGAACCATTTGACTGATAATGCTGTTGAAGATTACAACCCTTTGGGATTTGAGATTTTCCCTATTAAGATATATTGTCAATAAAGAAAGCAGAAGGGAGGACAGATTGGTGGACTATGTTTTTGATGGGGCAGTGAATGTATATGGTAACGGGGCCAGTGCGGTAATAATCTCTCCTAATAAGAAGCAATATCCAGTTTCGGTTAAACTGCGTTTCGAGTGCACCAACAATACAGCTGAGCATAAAGCTTGTATCCTCGGTTTAGAAGCTGCATTAGAGCTAAAGATAAGATAGATGTATATGGGGATTCAATGTTGATTATCTGTCAGGTAAAAGGGGAATGGCAAACCAAGAAAGAAAAGCTGAGTTCATACCAGGAATAGCTATCTAAAGAATTTGAAGAGAAGGGAACCATGTCGCGGATGCTTTGGCCACACTAACGGTTATGACTACCATTGATCTCGAGTATAAGGTACAACCTGTACGCATTGACATTAGAAATGACCCAGCTCACTTGAAGGAGAAATAGGCGAAATGAATTTCTTCTTCATAAAAGCCCGGATCAGGATCACATCCCCACACTGGGGGCAATAAAAGACATTTCATGAAAACGGGATGAGAGCCCGTAGATTTGAAAAAGATAAGTTAAAGCATTTGACAAAAGCATGACAAAGAAGGCAATGACAAGTCATACATTAAAAAAAAAAAGAAGAAGAAAAGGGGCTACTTGTAAAAAGTCGAAGACTTCTTCTCAAAGATATGATAGGGCAGCACGAGAAATGAATCCAACATAGGACTTCAAAAGCAAGCTCATGTCAAGAGAGAGTTTCATGAAATAGAAGAAGATGATGGGACCTATGTTTCAAAACCAGTTTTTTGTAAACGTTGCAGGAGGAATCCTTAATGTAATCCAACAAGATTGTGGATGAGGAAAGGATCATTGAGTTGATGATAGCAAAGAATCACGGTTTTGATTTTGGAACAACAATAAAGTGAGAAGAACCTATTAGGAAATCTCCAAAAGAAAATGAAAGGTTCAAACCCTGCCATCAGGAAGAATGACACCGATTTCAGCTTTGGTTAAAGGGAATCGCCAAATGGGATTCCAGGTTGACCGAGCTACAAATATAGTTTTTGTTTTTAGTTAAAAGAGGTCGCCAGAAGGGATCTCATATTTCAGTTTTGGTCTAAGGAGGTCGCCAGAAGGGATCTCATATTTCAGCTTTGGTAAAAGGGAATCGCCAGATGGGATTCCAGGTTGACCGAGCTACAGAAATAGTTTTTGGTTTTGCTTAAAGGAGGTCGCCAGAAGGGATCTCATATTTCGGATTTGATTAAAGGAGGTCGCCAGAAGGGATCTCATATTTCAGCTTTTATCAAAAGGAGGTCGCCAGAAGGGATCTCATATTTCAGCTTTGGTTAAAGGGAATCGCCAGATGGGATTCCAGGTTGATCGGGCTACAAACATAGATTTTTTTGGTTCTGGTTAAAGGGGATCGCCAGATGGGATCTCAGGTTAGCCCAACCACACACAGGATTTTGGTTCTGGTTAAAGGGGATCGCTAGATGGGATCTCAGGTTAGCCCAACCACATATATTTTTTGGTTCTGGTTAAAGGGGATCGCCAGATGGGATCTCAGGTTAGCCCAACCACACATAGGATAATGGTTTTGGTTAAAGGGGATCGCCAGATGGGATCTCAGGTTAGCCCAACCACACATAGATTTTTTGGTTCTGGTTAAAGGGGATCGCCAGATGGGATCTCAGGTTAGCCCAACCACATACAGAATAATGGTTTTGGTTAAAGGGGATCGCCAGATGGGATCTCAGGTTAGCCCAACCACACACATGATTTTGGTTCTGGTTAAAGGGGATCGCCAGATGGGATCTCAGGTTAGCCCAACCACACACAGAATAATGGTTCTGGTTAAAAGGGATCGCCAGATGGGATCTCAGGTTAGCCCAACCACACACAGGATTTTGGTTCTGGTTAAAGGGGATCGCTAGATGGGATCTCAGGTTAGCCCAACCACATATATTTTTTGGTTCTGGTTAAAGGGGATCGCCAGATGGGATCTCAGGTTAGCCCAACCACACATAGGATAATGGTTTTGGTTAAAGGGGATCGCCAGATGGGATCTCAGGTTAGCCCAACCACACATAGATTTTTTGGTTCTGGTTAAAGGGGATCGCCAGATGGGATCTCAGGTTAGCCCAACCACATACAGAATAATGGTTTTGGTTAAAGGGGATCGCCAGATGGGATCTCAGGTTAGCCCAACCACACACATGATTTTGGTTCTGGTTAAAGGGGATCGCCAGATGGGATCTCAGGTTAGCCCAACCACACACAGAATAATGGTTCTGGTTAAAGGGGATCGCCAGATGGGATCTCAGGTTAGCCCAACCACACACAAGATATTGGTTCCGGTTAAAGGGGATCGCCAGATGGGATCTCAGGTTAGCCCAACCACACACAGAATAATGGTTCTGGTTAAAGGAGATCGCCAGATGGGATCTCAGGTTAGCCGAACCACACACAGGATTTTGGTTCTGGTTAAAGGGGATCGCCAGATGGGATCTCAGGTTAGCCCAACCACACACAGCATAATGGTTCTGGTTAAAGGGGATCGCCAGATGGGATCTCAGGTTAGCCCAACCACACACAGGATAATGGTTCTGGTTAAAGGGGATCGCCAGATGGGATCTCAGGTTAGCCCAACCACACACAAAATAATGGTTCTGGTTAAAGGGGATCGCCGGAAGGGATCTCAGGTTAGCCCAACCGTAACATCGATATTAGCTAAGGGAAATCGCCAGATGGGATTTCAGTTTGGCCAAACTACAAATATGGATTTTTAGTTAAAAGAGATCGCCAGAAGGGATCTCGGATGGAATGCCAGGTTAATCTAATCCAAGTTAGAGGTTAGGGGATCACCGGATTGGGATCTCAAGATGACTAAGTTTTGATCATTGTTTTGGGTTGAAGGGGAGCTGCTGTAAAGACAGTTTCAAATAGATCAAACTTCGACAATATCAGTTTTGGAAGTTCAGTTTTGTTTATCTTTATAAAACTTACTACGCAAAATCCATGTTGCTCCGTAAGCATTATAAAGAGGGGGCATCTGTTGTAACCCATTTTTGGATCCCCACAAATAAATATATATATATATAAAAAAAAAACTGAACAGTGTCGTTTTGACACTGTTCCTCTTCCTGCCTGCTGCTCCCAAAACTTAGAGCCCTACGCCCCTTTAAACAAGAAAAAATGATTGCATGCTGCTCCCAAAACTTAAAGCCCCACGCCCACTAGCCGACCAACCTCCGCTCCCCTGCTCCCCACGCGCAATAGCAGCCCGCTCCCCCTTCGCCTATAAATACTTCCCTTAGCAGCTGCAAGAAAAGTGGAGGGTTTTTTGGATGGGAAGGACGAGAGATAGAGTTTTTAGAACTAGAGAGAGGGCTGGAAAACCAAGAGGGGGAGAAACTTTTTGAAACGGAGAGAGGAAGAAGTTTAAAACGAGGAGAGTTTTGTTGAACGAGAGAGGGCTGGAAAACTAAAAGGGGAGGAGTGTTTTTGGAACGAGAAAGAGAGAGAGCACCCAAAAACAGTCCCCCTCCTGGCCATTCCCCTCTCTTGGCCATTTCTTCCCTGCACCTGAAACAGCCTTCTCTGTCAACGGAGCCCCAGACCGACCTCATTTTCTCCTCCATCCCAGCAGCAGTAGCAACACCAGGAGGAGGAGCAGCCGCAGTAACACGCCAACTACACCAGCATTGCCAAACGCCACCACCATCCCGCCTCAATTCATCTCCTTCCTCCCACTCGGCGCTGCTGCTTGAAGAAAAAAGGGAGCGCCTGCCTCGCGAGCAGCAAAAGAAGAAGAAGAAAACAGCTGCTGTCACTGGAACCTCCGCCATTCCACCACCATCAGCGCTGCCAACAATAGCAGAAAAAAAACACTGCCCGCCACTGCAGGGAAGAACCACCGTCGCTCCATCATCATCACTACCAGCTGTCACTGGCCTCCCAGTCGACAACAACACTGTGAGAAGCAAAAGAATAAAACAGAAACAGAGGAGAATAGAGCAGAAGAAAAACACAGAGAAGAAGAAGAAGAAAGGTCGACCACCGTCCAAGCCACAGCCATGCCCTGCCACCAGCACCTCCACGAAGACGTTGCAGATAAGGAAGAACATTGTTGACAGCAGAAAACACCGTCAGCAACAGAAGGAGAAGACAAAACAGGGGCGAACAGAGGAGAAAGAGAGGAGAGAAACTGGAGTAAAACGGACTAGAAGGAGAGAAGACTTTGGGACAAGGGAGATGAAACAAAGACAGTGACAGAGAGTAGAATAAAAGCAGACGTGAAAAGGAAAAAAAAACCAGAGGTGGGCACCTCTGCACAGGGAAGAAGAAGAAAGAA
>Ga0325401_1007113_pt1 | contig 10858 bp, 10 predicted proteins | sample PopdelMetagenome_FD_205666 | JGI IMG/M metagenome (GOLD analysis project Ga0325401, IMG submission 205666) | Populus deltoides microbial communities from Bellville, Georgia, United States - Xylem-PdKOR-R2 | ecosystem: Host-associated > Plants > Phyllosphere > Stem > Wood/Secondary xylem | place...
GACCTGGGTAACGATTTCTACGCCGCGTGGCTGGACCCCGGCATGACCTATTCCAGCGCGATCTTCGCCGACGGCGACGACCTGGCCGCGGGACAGGCGCGGAAGCTGGCGGCGGTGCTGGACCGGACGACGGTGGGGGCCGGCGGGCGGCTGGTGGAGATCGGCTGCGGCTGGGGATCGTTCGCCGCGCTGGCGAGCGCGCGGGGCGTGGCCGTCGATGCGCTGACGCTGTCGGCGGCGCAGAAGGAGCATGTCGAGCGGCTGGCCTTGTCGGGCGTGACGGTGGCGCTGACCGATTATCGCGACGCGCGCGGCACCTATGACGGGCTGGCCAGCATCGAGATGGCCGAGGCGGTGGGGCAACGCTATTGGCCGGATTATCTGGACGCGATCCGGCGATTGCTGAAACCCGGCGGGCGGGCGGCGTTGCAGGTCATCACTGTGGCCGAGGACATCTTCCCGGCCTATGCCGCGGGTGTCGACTTCATCCAGGCGTATGTGTTCCCGGGCGGGATGTTGGTGTCGGAAGCGCGGTTCCGGACGCTGGCGGAGGCCCGAAGGTTGCGGTGGGATGCACCGCATCGGTTCGGGCCGGACTATGCCGAGACGCTGCGGCTGTGGCGCGAGCGGTTCGACGCGGCGCTGGCGGACGGTCGGCTGGCGGGGCTAGAACCGGGGTTCGTCGATCTGTGGCGCTATTACCTGCGCTATTGCGAGGGTGGATTTCGCGGCGGCGGCATCGACGTGATGCAGGTCACGCTGGTGCGGGAATGAGCCCCGGGGGCGCGGGTGTGATCCTCAGGCCGCCACGCGCTCGAAATGGTTGGCCTCGAAGCCCTGGACGGCGAGCGCGGCGATGCGGTCGGCCACCGTCTCTGGCGGCTTGACGGAGGCGGGGTCCTCGCCCGGAAAGGCACGCGCGCGCATGTCGGTGCGCGTGGCGCCGGGATCGAGAAGCGCGACGCGGACGGGGGTGATGCGCTCGACCTCCTCACCGTACGCGCCGAGCAGCGTCTCGAACGCCGCTTTCGACGCGCCGTAGAGCCCCCAATAGGCGCGCGGGGCGCGACCGACCGAGGAGGTGACGCCGATGACGCGGCCCGCGTCGGACCGGCGCAGCATGGGGTCGAACGCGGTCAGCATCGCGGCCTGCGCGCTGACGTTCAGCGTCAGCACGCGCGCCATCTCCTTGGGGTCGATCGAGGGGACGGCCGACAGCGAGCCCAGCGTGGCGGCGTTGAGGACCAGCACGTCCAGCGCCTCCCACCGCCCGCCCACCGCCGCGGCCAGCCGGGCGATCGAGTCGGTTTCGGTCAGGTCTAGCGGCGCGATGGTGGCCGAGCCGCCGGCGTCGAAGATCGCCTGCTCCACCGCTTCCAGCCCGTCGGCGGTGCGCGCGGTGAGGACGACGTGCGCGCCCTGCGCGGCCAAGGCGCGCGCGGTGGCGGCACCGATGCCGCGGCTGGCGCCCGTCACCAGCGCCAACCGGTCAGCCAGGGGAAGATCGGAGGGCGCGGCGCTCAATTCACGCGCTCCGCCAACATGGCGAACTGGTCGACGTGCGCCACCTCGTCATGGTCGGTCAGCGTGGTCGGATAGTCCCCGGTGAAACAGGCGTCGCAATAGCGCGGGCGGATGTCGGCGCGCTTCGCCTCGCCCAGCGCCTTGTAGAGGCCGTCGAGCGACACGAAGGCCAAGCTGTCGGCATGGATGAAGTCGGTCATGCCGCCCAGGTCGAGCTTGGCCGCCAGCAGCTTGGCGCGTTCGGGCGTGTCGACGCCGTAGAAGCAGCTGTGGCGCGTGGGCGGGGAGGCGATGCGCATGTGAACCTCGGCCGCGCCCGCGTCGCGCATCATCTGGACGATTTTCAGGCTGGTGGTGCCGCGCACGATCGAATCGTCGACCAGCACGACGCGCTTGCCCTGGATCAGTGCGCGGTTGGCGTTGTGCTTCAGCTTGACGCCCAGGTGCCGCACCTTGTCGCCCGGCTGGATGAAGGTGCGCCCGACATAGTGGGAGCGGATGATGCCCAGCTCGAACGGGATGCCGGACGCCTGGGCGTAGCCGATCGCGGCCGGCACGCCGGAGTCGGGGACGGGAATGACCAGGTCGGCTTCCACGGGCGATTCGTGCGCCAGCTGCGCGCCGATCTCCTTGCGGACAGTGTAAACGGACTGGTCGCCGGCGATCGAGTCGGGGCGGCTGAAATACACCCATTCGAAGATGCACGGTCGCGGCGACACGGGGGCGAAGGGCTTGATCGAACGGACCTGACCGTTCTGGACGATCACCAGTTCCCCGGGATCGACCGATCGCTCAAAGGTCGCGCCCACCACGTCGAGCGCCACCGTCTCGGAGGCGAAGATGATCGCGTCGTCCAGCCGCCCCATCACCAGCGGGCGGATTCCCAAGGGGTCGCGGCAAGCGATCATCCCCTCCGGCGTCATCACCACCAGCGAATAAGCCCCCTCCACCTGGCGCAGCGCGTCGATGAAGCGGTCCAGCAGCGTGCGGTAGCTGGACGTCGCGACGAGGTGGATGATGACCTCGGTGTCCGAGGTCGACTGGAAGATCGCGCCGCGGCGGACCAACTCGCGCCGCAGACGGCCGGCGTTGGACAGGTTGCCGTTGTGGGCGACCGCGAAGCCGCCCGATGCCAGTTCGGCGTAAAGCGGCTGCACGTTGCGCAGCGCCGTGTCGCCGCTGGTCGAATAGCGGACGTGACCGGCGGCGGTGTTGCCGACGAGGGATCGGATGATGTCGTCGCGGTCGAAATTGCCGGCGACGTGGCCCATCGCGCGATGGGTGTGGAACTGGTGGCCGTCGAAGCTGGTGATGCCCGCCGCCTCCTGTCCGCGGTGCTGAAGCGCGTGCAGGCCGAGCGCCACCAGTGCCGCGGCCGAGCTGGTGCCGCAGACGCCGAAGACGCCGCATTCCTCGCGCAGGTGATCGTCGTCATATGGGTGGGTGGTGAACATCCGGGCCCCGCAGCCAATGGTCGGCGGCGCATATAGGGGGGTGTCACCAGTTTGTCGCGGAAAGAACGGCTTGGATACCGCGTTGACGCGATATGGCGAGGGATCACGGGCCGCAGATCAAGGACGACGCGCTGTTCGAGGCGCTGGTCGCCGACGGCAATTCGCCGGGCAAGGCGGCGCGGATCGCCAATGCCAAGGCGGCCGGCACGCTGAGGCACGACAGCACGCACCTCGACGACCGGAGCGTCGCCGACCTGCGGAAACAGGCGGCGAAAGTGGGGATCGCGGGACGGTCGAGGATGAGGAAAGCCGAACTGGTCGAGGCGCTGCGCGACCATAGCTGACGCGGACCGTGCTAGGCGCGGGGGCATGGACGACTCGCGCGACGAAACCCTGAAGCTGAACCTGAAGTACGACGCCGCGGGGCTGGTGACGGCGGTGTGTACGGACGTGACCGACGGTACCGTGCTGATGGTGGCGCACATGGACGCGCAAGCCCTGGAGCGGACGCTGGCGACGGGGGAGGCGCATTTCTGGTCGCGCAGTCGGGGGCGGCTGTGGCGCAAAGGCGAGACGTCGGGGCACGTGCTGCAAGTTCGCGAAATTCGCGCGGATTGCGATCAGGACGCGTTATGGCTGGTCGTCCGGCCGCTGGGGCCGGCCTGTCACACGGGGCGGCGAACTTGTTTCTATCGCCGGGTCGAGGAGGATCAGCTGGCATGGGTTGACGTTGACGTAAACGTTACGTAACGGGAGAGCATGAGCGAGGCCGATCCTGCCATTCCTCCGAGCGCATTCGCGCCGATCGACCGGCACGACGATCGCGAGCATTTCGCGATCTCCGACCTTTGCGCCGAGTTCGACGTAACGCCGCGCGCGCTGCGCTTCTACGAGGATGAGGGGCTGATCGCGCCCGAACGGCGGGGCACGGCGCGCGTCTATTCACACCGCGACCGCGCGCGGTTGGCCTGGATACTGCGCGGCAAGCGCGTGGGGTTCAGCCTGGCCGAGATCCGCGAGATGATCGACCTGTACGACTTGGGCGACGGCCGCCGCGCCCAGCGCCAGGTGACGGCCGATCGCTGTCGTGCGCGCGTCGCCCTGTTGGAAGCGCAGAAGCGCGACATCGACGCCGCCATCGCCGAACTCAACCAATTCGTCCTGCTGGTCCAGCAGGAACTGCACGAGGATTGACATGCCGAGTTATACGCCCCCCGTCCGCGACACGCGCTTCGTGCTGGAACATGTGCTGGGGCTGCCCGGCCACGCCAACCTGCCCGGCTTCGAGGCGGCGACCCCCGACACGGTCGACGCGGTATTAGAGGAAGGCGGCCGCTTCGTCGCCGAGGTGCTGTTCCCGCTGAACCAGGTCGGTGACCGCGAGGGTTGCACCCGCCACGCGGACGGCAGCGTCACGACGCCCGCGGGCTTCAAGCAAGCCTATCGGCAGTTCGTCGACAGCGGCTGGGCGACGCTGGGCAACAACCCGGAATATGGCGGCCAGGGCCTGCCGCACGTCGTGTCGACCGCGTTCCAGGAATACATGATCTCCGCCAACATGGCGTTCGCCATGTATCCGGGGCTGACGCACGGTGCGATCGCCGCCCTGATGGCCAAAGGGTCGGACGAGCAGAAAGCGACCTACGTCCCCAAGCTGGTGTCGGGGGAGTGGACGGGCACCATGAACCTGACCGAGCCGCATTGCGGCACCGACTTAGGGTTGATCCGCACGCGCGCGGAGCCGAACGCGGACGGCAGCTACGCGATCACGGGGACCAAGATCTTCATCTCGTCCGGCGAGCACGACATGGCGGACAACATCATCCACTTGGTGCTGGCGAAGCTGCCGGGCGCGCCGGAAAGCTCGAAGGGCATATCGCTGTTCGTGGTGCCCAAGTTCATGGTCGAGGCGGACGGCACGCCCGGCGCACGCAACGCGGTGTCGTGCGGGTCGATCGAGCACAAGATGGGCATTCACGGCAACTCCACCTGCGTCATGAACTATGACGGGGCGACCGGCTGGCTGGTCGGCGAGGAGAACAAGGGCCTGGCCGCGATGTTCGTGATGATGAACGCCGCGCGGCTGGGCGTGGGGTTGCAGGGGCTGGGCGTCGCCGAGACGGCGTACCAGAACGCGGTCGCCTATGCCCGCGACCGGCGCCAGGGCCGGGCGCTGACCGGACCGGCGGAGCCCGCCGAGAAGGCGGACACCTTGTTCGTGCACCCCGACGTGCGCCGGATGCTGATGACCGCCAAGGCGGTGACCGAGGGACTGCGCGCGCTGTGCCTGTGGGGGGCGCTGCTGGCGGATCTTGAGCATCACGCCGCCGACGAGGCGGAGCGCCAGCAGGCTGGCGACCTGCTGGGCCTGCTGACCCCCGTCATCAAGGGCTACGGCACCGACATGGGCTACGCCGTCGCGACCGAAGCGCAGCAGGTCTATGGCGGGCACGGATACATCGCCGAATGGGGCATGGAGCAGTATGTTCGCGACGCGCGCATCGCCATGATCTACGAGGGCACGAACGGGGTCCAGGCGATGGACTTAGTGGGCCGCAAGCTGGCGCAGGCCGGCGGCCGCGCGATGCAGGCGTTCCTGACGCTGCTGGGCGACGAGATCGCGGCGGCTAAGGCGGAAGCCACTACGGCGCCGATCGCTGTCGCGCTGGAGCGGGGCCTGGGCGACCTGCGGGCGTCGACCATGTGGTTCATGGCGAACGGATTGCGCGATCCCAATAACGCGGGCGCGGGCGCGGTGCCGTACATGCACCTGCTGGGCATCGTCGCGGTGGGGCTGATGTGGCTGCGTTCGGCCGCGGCCGCGGCGAAGCTGAAGGCGGCGGGTGAAGGCGACGCGGCGTTCTTGGACGCCAAGCTGGTGACGGCGCGTTTCTATGCCGAGCGGATGCTGCCGCGCACCGGCTCGCTGCGTCGCGAGATCGAGGGCGGCGCGGACGCGGTCATGGCGTTGCCGCCGGAGATGTTCCTGGCGGCGTGAGGTCGGGCCTGAGGGCGGGCGGGCGGGGCGGAGCCTCGGCCGCCTCTCCCCGTCGGCGTACGCCGGTCAGCGTCCCCGGTTCCCCGGGGCGGGGCGATCCGGGGCGCGACGGCTCCAACGTAGGACGGAACAGCGGCAGAGGCGGCTGATCCTTCATGCACTGGCCGGGGTCAGCACGCTTCACTTGCGTGCAGTTCCATAGCGCCTTGTCGAAGCCGGTGGCGCGGTCGCGAAGATAACTGAACGCCATGCGCGCCTGTTGGGCGGACGTCAGCGGCAGCGCGGCGGGGCGTGCATCCGTCCAGCCCAGCACCTTGCAGTACGCGCGGTCGCCGCACAGCCGCCGGGCATAGGTCGCCCACAGGGCGGGCGTGACCCCGGTCGGCATCACCTGGAGAAATGTCGCATCCTGTTCGGCGACGGGCACGGGGGCGGGTCCCGCCAGCAGCGTCGTCGCGTCGAGGGGCGTCACGCCGCCATCCGCCGGCGTGCCGCCCGGCCGATGCGCCTCCGACAGGAAGGCGATGCGCTGGATCACCGGCTCTCCCCCGGTCGGGCGGCGATCAAAGGCGGGCGGCGTGCCCCACCACCCGCTCCAGCGAAAGAACAGATGGGTATGAACCTCGGCCACTTTGTCCAGGCTGGCACTCCAATAGGGGACCACCCAGTCGGTGTGATAATGGGTGGCGAGGCCGACCGGGCGGTACACGTCGCCCGCCAGCGCGCGCGTCGCGATCTCGCGCGCGCGGCGCCAACCGGCCTCCGACGGCGCGCGGCCCAGCGCCCCGTCGCAGGTAAAGGTGAACTGGCAGCCGGTGCGCCGTTCCTGCCCCTGGAATACGACGCCGCAGACCGATTTGGGGAAGGCGGGGTGACGCAGGCGGTTAAGGACGACCTGGGCCACCGCCCGCTCGCCCACCGCGTCGTCGCCCGCCTCGTACAGGACGCCCGCGGCGAGGCAGTCGGTGGCGCGCGCGAGCTCGTCTACGGTACCGGCGAAGCGGAACGGACGGGCGGCGGGCTTCGGCCCGGTCACGAAGGGGACGGCGGCGTTGTAGACGCGCGCGTCGTCGGGGGTCAGGCTGACCAGCTCGACCGGCTCGACCGCGGGCAGCTCGGCGGGCGGCAGAACGCGTTGCCGGGCGGCGACCGCGCGCGCCACCGCGGGCCGAACGTGCGGAGCGGGGGCGGGCAGCGCCGGCGGGTCGGCTAGCACGGCCATCGGCACCGCCAGCGCGGCGGCGCCGATGGCGGCCATGGCCAGGGTCAGGGGCGGCACCCCCGACGCGGGTCGGTCGGTCGTCATGCGGTTGGGGTCAGGCCGTCCGCCGCGTCATTCGGGCAGGAAATCGGGCACCGACAGGTAACGCTCGCCCGTGTCGTAATTGAAGCCCAGCACGCGCGCGCCGTCGGGCAGGTCGGGCAGTTTCTGCAGGATCGCCGCCAGCGTCGCGCCCGAGCTGATGCCGACCAGCATCCCCTCCTCGCGTGCGGCGCGCCTGGCCATGTCCTTGGCGACGGCGGCGTCCACCTCGATCACGCCGTCCAGCGCCGCGGTGTGGAGGTTGGAGGGCACGAAGCCCGCGCCGATCCCCTGGATGGGGTGCGGCCCCGGCTGACCGCCCGAGATGACCGGCGAGGCCGCGGGCTCGACCGCGTAGACCTTGAGGTCGGGCCATCGCTTCTTCAGCGTTTCGGCGACGCCGGTGATGTGGCCGCCGGTGCCGACGCCGGTGATGATGACGTCGACGGGATCGTCGGCGAAGTCGCGCAATATCTCCTGCGCGGTGGTGCGGACGTGGACATCGATGTTGGCGGCGTTGTCGAACTGTTGCGGCATCCAGGCGCCGGGCGTTTGATCCACCAGCTCCAACGCGCGCTCGATCGCGCCCTTCATGCCCTTCTCGCGCGGGGTAAGATCGAACTTGGCGCCGTAGGCCAGCATCAGTCGGCGGCGTTCGAGCGACATCGATTCGGGCATCACCAGCGTTAGGTCGTAGCCCTTGACCGCCGCCACCATCGCCAGGCCGACGCCGGTGTTGCCGCTGGTGGGTTCGACGATGACGCCGCCGGGTTTCAGATCGCCGCTGGCCTCAGCCGCCTCTACCATCGCCAGGGCTATGCGGTCCTTGATCGAGCCGCCGGGGTTGGCGCGCTCGGACTTGATCCAGACTTCGGAGTCCGGGAACAGCCGCTGCACGCGGATGTGCGGCGTGTTCCCGATCGTCTCGAGGATGGTGTTCGCCTTCATGTCTTGGCTCCGTCGTGCGGGGGCAGTTCAAGCGTCTCGGGCGGGTCAAAGGTCCGCGCGCGCTTCAGTTCCGGGAACAGGCGGCTCCACAACAGCGTCACCGCGATCGCGCCGACGCCGCCGAATACCACGGCGCCCACCGGTCCCAGCAGCGAGGCGAGCAACCCGCTCTCCGCCTCGCCCAACTCGTTCGAGGCCGAAATGGTGAGCTGGGACACGGCCGATACGCGGCCGCGCATCGCGTCGGGCGTGTGCAGCTGGATCAGCGAAGACCGGATGTAAACGGATACCATGTCGGCGCTGCCGGCGATCACCAGCGCCACGAGGCTGAGGACGAAGTCGGGGTCGATCGCCACTTGCCTGCCCGCCAACGCGACCGACGCGTCGCCGAGGCCCAGCGCCCGCACGATCGGCGTCGCGACGCCGAAGGTCAGGATCGCCAGCCCGAACACGGTGACGGAGGCGAGCATCTTCACCCCCACCTCCGTCTTCATGGGGCGGAAACTGAACCAGACGGCGGTGACGGCGGCGCCGATGCCCATGCCCGCCGCCAGCACGCCCAGCCCCTGCGAGCCCACGCGCAATATGTCGCGCGCGTAGATGGGCAGCAGCGCGGTGGCCCCCGCCAGCAGCACCGCGAACAGATCCAGCGTGATCGTCGCCAGCACCAGCCGGTTGCGACGGACATAGGAGAAGCCGTCGGTGATCCGCGCCAGAACGCGGTGATCCTTTTGCACGGCCGGCTGAGGCACTGGCCCGATCAGGAACATGAACCCCAGCGCCAGCGCGAACAGGGCGGTGGCGGTGCCGTAGGCGACGTCGGGGTGGATGGCGTAGAGCAGCCCGCCCAGGCTGGGGCCGGCGATGGTGCCGACCTGCCACGCGATCGAGCTGACGGCGATGGCGGTGGGCAGGCTCTCGCGCGGGACGAGATTGGGGGCCAGCGCGGAATAGGCCGGCCCGGCGAAGGCACGGCTGATCCCGAACGACACGGCGGCCGCGAACAGCCAGGGCAGGGTGAGCCGGTCGGCCCAGGTCAACCATCCCAGCGTCGCCGCCGTCGCCAGCAACAGCGCGGTGGTGCCGCGTACGATCCAGCGTCGGTCGAAGCTGTCGGCCGCCAGCCCGACCACGGGGGTCAGCAGGAACAGCGGCACGAACTGCGCGAAGCCGATCATGCCGAGCAGGAACGCCGCCTCACGCACGCCCATCGTCTCGCGGGCCAGATTATAGACCTGCCAGCCGATCACGATCGCCATCGCGCTGACGGCGATGGTGCCGGCCAGGCGGGACAGCCAATAGGCGCGGAAATTGGCGATCGTCAGCGGGTGTGGGGCAGCCATCCGGACCCGCTTTGGCGACTGGCCGGGGCGGGGGCAAGCTCCGGTCGCCGCGACGGGGCCGGGCGCGCGATTGCGCACGCCGCCCCCCCGCCTCTATAGGCGGCGCATTCTTCCCCGGAATAAGGCGTCATCCCTTGGCCGAACCGCCGATCCCCAACCGCGAACGTCCCCAGGACCCCGCGCCCTACGAAGCATCGACGGAGGAACTGACCAAGTTCTACCGCGACATGCTGTTGATCCGCCGCTTCGAAGAAAAGGCCGGGCAGCTCTATGGCCTGGGGCTGATCGGTGGGTTCTGTCACCTGTATATCGGCCAGGAGGCGGTCGCGGTCGGACTGCAATCCGCCCTCAAGGAAACGGACTCGGTCATCACCGGGTATCGCGACCACGGCCACATGCTGTTGTGCGGCATCCCGCCCAAGGACGTCATGGCCGAGCTGACGGGCCGCCAGGCCGGCATCAGCAAGGGCAAGGGCGGCTCGATGCACATGTTCAGCGTCGAGCATAAATTCTACGGCGGGCACGGCATCGTCGGGGCGCAGGTGTCGCTGGGCACGGGGCTGGCGTTCAGCCACAAGTACAACGGCGACGGCGGCGCCACGCTGGCCTATTTCGGCGACGGCGCGGCCAATCAGGGCCAGGTGTACGAGAGCTTCAACATGGCGGAGCTGTGGAAGCTGCCGATCGTGTACGTGATCGAGAACAACCAGTACGCGATGGGAACGTCGGTTAACCGCGCCTCGTCCGAGGATCAGCTGTATCGCCGCGGCGAGAGCTTCCGCATCCCCGGCATCCAGGTCGACGGCATGGACGTGCTGGCGTGTCGCGGCGCCGCCGAGACGGCGCTCGCCTGGGTGCGCGAGGGCAAGGGTCCGGTGGTGCTGGAGATGAAGACCTATCGCTATCGCGGCCACTCGATGAGCGATCCGGCCAAATACCGTTCGCGCGAGGAGGTGCAGGCGGTGCGCGACAAGTCCGACCCGATCGAGCGCGTCAAGCGTATGCTGGAGGAAGGGGGCGTCAAGGCCGACGACCTGAAGGCGATCGAGCAGGACATCCGCCGCCAGGTCAACGACGCCGCCGACTTCGCCGAGCAGACGCCCGAGCCGGAACCGCGCGAACTCTATACCGACGTGCTGGTCGGCACCTACGGCTAACCCCCAATCCAGGATTATCCATGCCGATCGAGATCAAGATGCCGGCCCTGTCGCCGACGATGGAGGAAGGGACGCTGGCCAAGTGGCTGGTGAAGGAGGGGGACGCGGTCAAGTCCGGCGATATCCTGGCG